>JAEEGL013954271.1_pt1 | contig 10541 bp, 5 predicted proteins | sample 9134231 | NCBI WGS metagenome assembly JAEEGL01 (sample SAMN16246548, study PRJNA631951) | gut metagenome | biome: gut microbiome; feature: rumen; material: fiber-attached | host: Bos | place: Iran: Karaj | collected 2018-10
ATTTTATTTTTATTATTTTGTTGAAAATCATTTTTAAAAGCTTTATTATTATTATTATTATTATTATTATTATCATTTATATTTAATAAATCAAAATTATATTTATTATTAGAAACCATTTTATTTTGATTTAGATTTTGATTACTATCAGAGTTCCCAAAGTTAAATAAATCCTCTAATAAATCATTTTTTTGATTATTGTTTAAATTCACATTTGTATTTATTCCAAAATTATAATTTATTTCATTATTATTATTTTGAATTTCATTATGATAGAAATTCATAAAATTATTATTATTATTGTTTTCAATATTATCATTCATTAAATTTAATAAATCATTTTGATTATTTTGAAGTTGATTATATTCAATAATATTTTTTTTATCTGTATTTTCTAATTTTACAAAATTATTATTATTATTCCCACCAAATATATCATTTATATTAATATTATAATCTATATTATTCATATTATTATTATTTGAATATTGAGAATAATTACTATTTTGATTAGGAGAATTATTTGAAAACATATCAAATAATTCATTAACATTACCTTGATTTTTATTTTTTATTTCATTATAAATAATATTCTGTTGATTTTCATTGAAATTTCCGAAAGCTTGAAAAATATCAAATTCTTCATTTTGATTATTATTATTATTTACATTATTATTATTATTATAATAATTATTATTTTGATTAGAAGATAAAATAAAATCAGATTGAATTTCTCCTTTTTGTAAATCTTCATATTTTTTTAAAGTTTTTTTCATTTCATCAACAATAAATAGTGAAATTTCCATTAATTTTTCATCTTTTAATCTTTCACTTTGAATATTTTCAATTAAAGTTTTATCAGCATTATTTAACTCAGTAATAAAGTAAATAAGATTTTCATTTAAATTTCCCTTAACTGATTGATCTAACATAATATTTATTTCATTTATTAAATTAACCCAATCATTAATTTTTATAACTAATTTTCTATATTTTTTATCATAATCTCCAATATTTAATTTTACATTTAATTGATTTGAATTTTGAAAATTATTATTTTGATTAATATAAATAAAATAATTACTTTTGATATTTTTTGGAAAATTAGTTCCATGATCCTTTAAATTTATATAATAAGAAGTAAAATTAGGTAATATAGAAAAATATTCTTCAAATTTTTTTCCCCATTTTTCAAATAAAAATAAAATTTTAATTTGAACTTCTTTTTCGTTTTTATTTGTTAAAATATTAATTAAATTATTTAAAAAATCCTTTTTTGAAATTTGAGTCCATAAAAACATTTTATTTTCATCAATTAAATAATCTAATAAATCTAAACAAAGAATTTGAATGTCTTTATCAAAATCATTTAATTTATTTTTCATATAAGAACAAAAATAAAGTGATTCATCTTTTTTATTAATTAACAAATTATTTATTGTTATCCATAATTGAGGAGAATTTCCTTTTATTTCAAAAAAAGAATTTAATAAATTTTCAATTTGAGACATTAATAAAATAAATTAATTTATTTTTAAATAATTAACAATTAAAATAAATTAAAAAAAATTTTAGTTTTACTCAATTTATAATATTCAATATATCAATTCAAATAATAATTTTTTTTTAAACATAAACTTTTTAAAAAAAATTTTTTAAAATATAAAAAAAAATTACTCATCATCATAATAAACATAAGTATTTGTAAGATCTTTAGGAATTTCAACCCATCCTAAAGTTTTAGCAATAAACAATTCATAATTATCTTTAGTAGCATTTCCATCAAAATCAATAGGACTAAGATTACCAGGAGCATTATAAAAAGAAATGAAAGGGACTTTCTTTAAATTTCTTTGAATTTCATTATTTAAAACATCAATAATTCCCATTTGAAAACTTTTAAATTGATAATCAATTAAATATTTATGTGATAAATAAACAAAAGTTGAAAGAGCTTCAACACAATTAGGACAAACTAAAGTATTATTCATAAAGAAAAATACTAAAATTGGTTTTTCTGATTCTAAAACTAAATTTTTAAAATTTTTTCCTACTATTTTTATATATGATATATATTGGTTATTATTTATTTCTTGTGGTAATTCTGAATTTATTTCTCTTTCTATTTTTCCTTCTTTTACATCTTTTATAAATTCTTCTATTCTTTCTTTTGTTAAATTCTTTGTTTTTATTTGAAAATTCTCATTTTTTTTTGAATCATATATTTGAATTGTTGGTAATTCATTATCTGATACTACAAAAAATATTTTTATTTCTTCTAAAAATTTACTTCCTTTTGTTTTTGTCTTTTGAAATATATATTCTTTATGTTTTTCTTTTATTTCTAAAAATGTTTTTTCTGTTGTTTCATTTATTTCATTTCTAAAAAATAGTATTAATGTTAATTTAAATGATTTTATTATTTGTAATGCTAATTCTGTTAATAAACCTCCATTTTCTACTCCTAAATTTATTGTGAAATTTTTAAGGTTTTCATAATTGAAAATATTTTTATTTTTTGATGTTGTTATTGTTATATTATTTTTATTATCACTTTTTCTTTCTATTATTGATATTGTATTATTCCCAAATTTTTTTATACATTCTTTAGAAATACAATTTATAAAATCTGAGAAATAAAAAGTTTCATCAGAAAAAAATTTAAGAAAATTATATTCAGTAGAATTAATATTAACGGTAGAAACATATAAAAATGAAATATTATTTTTTTTCTGAAATTTATATATATCATTAATATTATATAAATTAACAATATTACCATCAATAGTTCTATTTAAAAATCTTCTTATTTTAAATAAATCAATAGGACCTTTATAAATTTCAATATCACCTTTTTTATAAATTAAAATTAATGGATTATCCATTGCTTTATTATATTTGATTCTTAATTCGGGATTTATTTCTTCATTTATTTTAAAAAAACCAAAAGGAGTATTTTCTTCTTTTTTTATTTCTGTTATCATATTACTAAATGCATTCATAAAATCTACTGAAAATTCACTATTCTCATTATAAAATATTATCATTGCATAATTATATTTTAATATTTCTATTGAAAAATTTGATTTATTTATTTCTTTTATATATTTATTATAGTCTAATTTTAATTCCATATATACTTCTGAATATTTTTCTCGATAATCTTTAATTATGTTTTGGTTTATTTTTATTTTTCCTTTTTTTATTGGAAGACATATTATTAAAATGATATAAATCCAATAAAAATATGCATTCATTTATAAAAAAATAATTATTTTTTTTTTATTTTTTTTTTTATTTTTTATTCTATCATAAATCCAATTATAATTCTTTTATTATGATATTATTATATTTATATATTTATTATATATCTTAAATTATATATGATATATATTAAAAAAATGATTATTTTATTTTTCCCATTTTTTTTATAAATAATAATTATTTTTTATATTTTACAATATTATTGCTATACTCAGAGAATTTAAATATTTTAATTAAAATTTTAGTTTTTTAAATTTCAAAAAACTTCATAATAGATTTAACTTAACTTAATGATAAATTATAATAAAATCAAAAAAGATTTAGTATTGAAGGATAGAACAAAAAAAAATATAATTAAGAGAAACTAAAATTTTTATTAAACTTCTATTCCAACAATAAATTCATAAAGGTTTATATAAATGTAAAATTTTATAAATTTTTTAATTGTTTTAATCAAATATTAAAATTTTGATGTTTTTAAATATTTTTTTTAAATTTTCCCAAAAAACATTTTTTATATCAGATTTTTTTATCACAACCAATTTAATAATATAAAATAATAAAAAAACACAAAAAAAAAATTAAAAACCGAAAAATTAATTAAAAAAAATTAAATAAAAAAGATGATAAAAACACTCCTTTTAACAATAATAACAATAAAAACATCAATAACATTAAAAATACATTTAAAGCAAGTAGATTTAAATTCTCAAATTACAGAAGATGAAATATCAGAAACATTAAGTTCACTAGCATTAAGAAGAATATATAATAGAACATCAAATATAAATTTTACTTCATGTGCTTTAACAGCAAAATATATATTACTATCGGTAGGAGGAATAGAAAAAAAAGAAGAATTACCAGAATTAAATTTAACTAAAAATAACACTGAAAATTTAAATAATATAAAAAAGTTACTTAATCAAAATTATATTATTCATATTGAATTTAATCCAAATCATCATATTATTATTTTTAAAAAAAACAATAAAGATTTATATATATTACAAGGATTTCAAGATGTTTATTCTATTAAAGATTGGATGAATGATAAAGAAGTTATGAAACCTTATATGACTATTAATGAATTTTTTAATAAACTTAAGCTTTTAATTGATGAAAGTAATACTAAAGAAGAAAGAGATAAAATGATTCTTGATTTATTCTTACCTAAAATTTTCTCTGATGATTTTAATGATATTTCTAAAATTTTATCATGGTTCCTTAATTATGAAGTTTCTATTGTTAATGTTAATTATGTTCCTTTTAATTTTAAACAAAATCAAAATTCTACTGATTTTAAAAAATTGTGGAATAAAGTAGATTCTCAATTAACTTTAAGTGATGAGATTTAATCAATTAAAATTAGGAAATTAATTTGTTATATTTATTTTTTTATTTGAAAAAATTATTTTTTATATATTATTAATTTTTATTATTTTATACTTTAAATTTATATTGTTTAAATAGAAATTAATGATATAAAATTATTAAATTTTTTATAAATCTGAATCATAAGGAAAAATTTCTTTATTTATATTTATTTTTAATTTATTAAATTCACCTTTGATTATATTTTCAGTATTATTAACATTATTAAAAGCATTTTTAACAAATTCGCTTTCTTTTTCTAAATGTTTTTGAAGAAAATATTGTTGTAATTGATATTTAGTTTGATTCATTTTTTTATGAAAAAAAATATTTTTTTTTTCATTTTTAGCAGTATTAACAATATTAATATTTGATATATTTCTATTAAAATGAAAAGGTCTTGAAGATAAAGGTAAAGTACTTAAAGTTGAAGAAGAAAAATCACTTAAATTACTTTTTAAATTTGGGATTTTATATTTATTTTTTTCTCTAAATAAATAATCTAAAGTTATTTCTGGGATAAATCTTACTTTCTTTTTAATAAAGTGATTTTTAATTGAAATATTACTTTGAGTTTTGTGTATTTTTTTTATTTTTGGTAACATTACTTTATCATTTATTCCTTTAATTTTATATCTTGATAATATTGGAATTGGTTTTTTAATATGAAAATTAGTTTCTGATGAAATATCTATTATTCTTCCTTCATTATATTTAGTTCTAATATTACTTTGAGATAATGATTTCATATTAAAACAATTTTATAAAATAATTAAATTTAAAAATTAGAAATAAATAAATACTTAAATTATATTAGTGCTTTCTTAGAAGAAGAATAGAATTTATTTGAAAAATGAATGAAAGAGAAATTATGAAAAATAGAAAAAAATTAATATTAATTCAAATTAAATAGAAATATGATATTATTTTAGTTTAAATTCTTGAAATTACTTAATGATATTTCAACAAGTAATAAAAATAAAAATTCAAAAACAAAAAGAAAAAAAATCTTGAATAATATTTTAATAAAAATAAATTATATGAATTCGAAGAGCTATTATCTGGAATAAACCTAATAAAATTCCTATTTGATGACAAATTAAAATACAAAAAAAAAATAAACATAATTAAAATACAAAAAATTTTAAAAAAAAATGGAAGACCCAGAATCAAACAATATAAACAACAACTTTGATGAATCATCATCAGAAGATGAAAATAATAAATTACCAGAATTTGCAAATGCAGCAAATAAGAGATTAAATGAGATAATAAATAGATATAGAAAAGAAATAAAAGTAATTCAGAAAGAAATAAATGAAGATAATAAAATATTAAAAATATTAAAAGATCATAAAGAAAGTGTAGAAAGTCAAGTAGAAACAAGAGATAAAATGTTAACTGAGATGAAAAAAAGTAATGAAATACAAAAACATACATTAGAATTAATAAAAAGACAAAGAGGAAAAATAAAATTTCAAAAGGAAAAATTAATTGAAGAAGAATCAAATTTAAAAAATAGATTTAATGTTATACAAAATAATATTTCAAAAGCAAATTCAAAATTAGATCAATATAAATTAGATACTAAATATATATTAGAAGAATTAGAAAATTGGGCTTTAGCTGCAAAAGAAAAAGAAGATGATTCTGCAAATTTAAATAAATATTATCAATATGATAAATATAAAATAAATGATTTATTAGTTAAAATTGATATTTTAACTAATGAAGTAAATGAGCTTAAAGAAAATTTACAATTAGAAATTACTGATTCTATTGCTGCTAATATTAGTTTACATAAAACTACAAAACAATTAAAAATTTTACATAAGGAAAGACAAGATTTATTAGATGAATTAATTAAAATTAATAATAATATGAAAATTGTTTCTGAAGAAATTAAAGATAATTGTGATTTATATTATAAAAATAAAATTGATATTGAGAAAGATAAAGAAATATTAAAAAAAAATATTAAAATTTATGATAATAGTATTCAATTAAATAAAGATGCTGAAATTAAAGTTAAATTAGAAGAACAAAATATAAACAAATTAAGACAAAAATTATTTGAAAATGAAAATAATTTAAATGAATTAAATAATGATTTAAGAATTAAAAAAGGAGAATTAATTAGTCTTGGAAAAGAATTGTCAAATAAACATAATTCAACAAAAGTTTTAAAAGATGATTTAGAAAAAAAGAATAAAAAATATCAAAAAGCCTTTAAAGAATATGAAAATAAGAAAAAAGAAATTGAAGATAATAAAATAAATTTTTATTCTGAAAAAGAAGAAAAAGAAACAATAATTAAACAAAATAATTTATTACAAAAAGCATTAAAACAAACAAAGGAAGATTTAGAAAAAGAGAAAAATAAATTATTCGAAGAAGGTCAAAATTTATTTTCTTTAAGAGATAAAGAGTCATTATTATTAAAAGAAATAGAAAATGGAAATAATAAGAAAAGAATATTAAAATCAAATATAAGAAAATTAGAAAATGAGTTAATTAGACAAGAAGATTTATATGACGGAGTAAACTTTAAAGTTAATCAATTACAAAAAAAAATTGATTGGATGAAAGGAAAAAGACCAGTTGAAGAAACAAATGAAATTTCAGAAAAAACAGAAGAATTAGAAAATAAAATATCTAATTTAAATAATAAATTAAAAGATATTGAAAATACTATTAAACTTATTAATGAAGATATTAAAAATAAAGATATTGAAGTTAGAAATAATAATAATGATAAAGAAAAAATAATTAATGATATTGCTAATTTAGAATTAGAAAATAATAAAATTGAAGATGATGTTAATAAAATAATAAAAAATAAAGAAGAATTATTTTTTCAACAAGAAAATTTAAAAGGAGAAATCAAAAAAATGTATGAAAAAGTAAAAAAAGAAGCAAATGACATTTTTGTAAATGAAAATAAAATAATTGAATTAAAAGAAGATAATTTAAATAAAGAAAATGAAATAAAAAATCATATTGAAACTTTAAATGAAGAACATAAAAAAGCTGAAGATGAAAAAAAAGATGTTTTAAATAAATTAAATGATAAATTAAATAGAGGAAAAGAATTAAAATTAAAATATGATGAAATAATAAATTTAAGAGCAAAAAAAAATAAAAATGAAAATTCTAAAAATGAATATCATTCTGAAGCTTATTATGTTATTAAACAAGTTCAAGAAAAAGAAGAATTATTTAAAGAAAAAGAAGATATTGAAAATAAAATTGATAAAACTAAAAAAGAAATAAAAAATTTAAAAAGTATTCTTAGTGAATTAGGTAATAAAAATTATACTTTAAATAATGATTTTAAACAAAGTAAAAATAATAATAAAAAAGAAGAATTAATACAAATTAAAGAAAAAGAAAATTTTGAAATGACTTTACAAAAAAAAGAATTGGATAATTTAATTAATACTTTAAAATTAAATCAAGAAAAAATTGATAATAAAAATTATGAAGTTGAATTTTTTAAACAACAAATCAATAAATATAATCAATTAATGGGAAAACAAATTGAAGAAGAAAAAAAGAAAAAAGAAGTTTTTGAAAGAAGTGAAAAAAAATATAATAAAACATTAAAAGATTCTAAAGTAAATTTAGAATATAGTGAAATTGGTTTAGAAATTGAAGTTAATAATGAAAAATTAAAAAATCAATTTTTAAAAAATACTATTTCTTATCTTTCTTCTGATATTCCTGAATTAAAATTATTTATAGAAGAAAATAATAAATTAAAAGAAAAAAGACCAAGTACTTCAAAAAATAATAAAACAATTATCAGAAATCATTCAAGACCTCAAACTTCAAAAAAATAAAAAAAAAAAACACAAAATATTTAAAAATTAAAAAATATTCTTTTAAATCATAAAAAATAATTTTTATAAAAAAATTTTTAATACAATATTAATAATTTGAATAATTAATTATACAACTAAAATATATTTATTTAAATAATATTTATAATTAATTAAAATGTCAAAGATTCCTCAAGGAACAATGTTTTCTCAAATGGTAGAACAATCTTTTAAAGAAGCAGATTTAGATGGAAGTGGATTTATAGAAAGAAATGAATTAATTGAAATTATTCATAAATTACATATTAAATTAGGAGTCACTGAACCTCCAAAAGATGATGAAGTCCAACAATTTTTAAATAATTATGATACTAATTCTGATGGTGTTATTTCTAAAGAAGAATATGTTAAATTAGTCCAAGATTTAATTCAATTTGAAGGGTTTTAAAAATTAATAAAAATAAAAAAATATATTGGTAAATAAATATTCAAAAAAACTCTAAATATTAAACTTAAATAATAAAAATTTATCAAGTTAATCAAAAATCTTGTTTAATTGCCATAAATTTTATCATTATTATAAATATACTTTTTAACAATTTTCAAAAATAAAATATTTCATTACAAATCTTTTATTTGAAAATCAATCTGTGAAATTATTAAACTTATATGTAACAAAATGATGTCATACTTTTTTATGAAAATTTTTAATATATTAATTAAAAATATTTAAAAATGTATATTTTTATATTTTTGATATATATTATTCACCGATATTAAAATCATAAAATTGAAATAAAAAAAAATCTAAATTAAAAATTATTTGAAACTTCTATAAGAAAAATTAATAAACATTTTTTCAGCTTTTTCATATTCTTTAGGTTTTAAAACATAATCATTAGTAATAGTATAAGAATTTTGAATTTGTTCTCCATATTGATTTAAATAAGCCCAAATTTTAACACCAATAACTTGTTTTTCATAGACAAAGAAAATATCTCCATATTCACTACTAATATAAGGAGTATTACCATTACCACATAAATTTGAATGTAATAAATATGCAGGTTCTTTTTTAGGATTATTTTTTTTAGGAATACACTCTTTATTATCACATAATTTTTCTCCGCATAATAAACATACTAAACTTAATTTTTCTTCTTTTTCACAACCAAAACATTTTATTTTTTGAAAATGTGTTAAGAAATCTATCATTGATTCTGGTAATTTAATAAATTTAAATTTGATATTATTTCCAAATAATAACATATCTTGTGTTATTTTATAATGAATTGTCATTCTCTGAGATATATCATTAAAATCTCTAAAGATGAAATTTATGATTTTTTCATTGTTTACTTTTTTGAATATTGTTGATTCTTTTGATATTGTGTTATTTAAATTTAAAATTAATTCTGAGAATGGTTTGTTTTCATATTCTTCAAATAATTTATTTATTATCTTTTTATCTGATGATGATGTTGATATTGTTTTTTCTTCTTCTTCTTCATTTGAAATATTCAATTCTTTTTTTTTATATTTTTTATTATTATTTATTAATGAAAAAATATGTATTTTTTGAATTAAAATATCAAAAGCATTTTTTAAATTAATATAATCTTCACTTTTAATGTTATCTTCTTTTATATATTTATAAAAAGATTCAATAGTAATACATTTTTGCATTGTTTGAGGAGAAATAGAAAAATTATTTTCAAGAAATATTTTTTTGAAAAAAGCATTTATTGCAATATAAGGAGAAAATAAATCAACTAAAAATTTTTCAGCATCTTCTAAATCAAAAAGAACAAGAGTTAAAAATAAAATTTTATCAATGTCTTGTTCAATTAAATTTCTCATAAATAATTGATGAAGTTGTCTTATTTGATCTTTTCCTTTTTTTAAAAATTTAATAGAAAGACAAAAATCAGATAAAAATTTATCAATCATAAGTTTTTTAGTTTTTAATAATACTCTTAAAGAAAGAATAAAATTTGTCCAAATATCAATTTGAGTATTTTTATCTTCTACAATAGAATAATAAATCATAAAATTTTTAAATTCTTTTATAAAAATATCAAA
>JAEEGL014800302.1_pt1 | contig 10541 bp, 6 predicted proteins | sample 9134231 | NCBI WGS metagenome assembly JAEEGL01 (sample SAMN16246548, study PRJNA631951) | gut metagenome | biome: gut microbiome; feature: rumen; material: fiber-attached | host: Bos | place: Iran: Karaj | collected 2018-10
CCGTATCTGGATATTCCGATTCAGCATGTGAACGCGGAGCTGCTCCGCCGCATGCACCGCCGCGGCACCCGGGAGGATATCGTCCGCAGCGTGCGCGGCGCGCGGGAACGCGGGCTGACCCTCCGCACCAGCATTATCGTCGGCTTCCCCGGGGAAACGGAGGATCAGTTCCGTGAACTGCTGGACTTCGTGGAAGAAGCGGAGTTTGACAGGCTCGGCGCATTTACCTATTCTCCCGAAGAAGGAACACCCGCCGCGAAACTGCCGGATCAGATTCCGGATGAAATCAAGCAGGAGCGTTATGACCGGCTTATGTCCCTGCAGCAGAAGATCTCCCGCCGCCGCAACCAGGCGCGCGTCGGATCGGTGGAACAGGTGCTCGTTACCGCCGCAGGCGAAGACGGTATCTGTCTCGGCCGCTCCTCCCGCGAAGCGCCTGAAACGGACGGGGAAATCTATGTCCGCTGCTCCGGCTCCCCGGAGGCCGGACTCTTTATTCCGGTGCGGATTACAGAAGCCGGCGACTATGACCTGAAGGGGGAAATGCTGTGAACCTTCCGAATAAACTGAGCATCGCCCGGGTATTGTGCATTCCGGCCATCACGGTCCTGCTGTACATGAACGACGATACCTGCCGGCTTATCGCCGGTGTGCTGTTTATCCTTGGTTCCCTGACGGACCTGCTTGACGGGCATATCGCCCGGAAATACAACCTGATCACTGATTTCGGAAAATTTATCGATCCGGTGGCGGATAAGCTGCTGGTGCTTACGACACTGGTAATGCTGGTGCGCAGCGACCTGATGGAAGCATGGGTTGTCATTGTTATCCTGTGCCGTGAACTGGCTGTCGACGGGCTGCGCATGGTGGCGGTGGGGCAGGGAAGAGTCATTGCAGCCGGAAAATGGGGCAAGTGGAAAACCACCTTTCAGATGGTTACCATCACCGTCATTCTTTTGCTGAACAAAGCCTGTTTTGAGACCTGGTATACCGGCATTCTGACCGGCGTTTCCGTTGCCCTTACGCTGTGGTCGGCTGTGGATTATTTTTCGAAGAACCGCTCTGTGTTCTCGGAAAAATAACCATTTCCGGTTTTCCACAGGAAATTTTCCACAGTTGAAAAGATTTGTGGATTCTGTGGATAACTTATCCGGCCGGAACGCTGAATTTTCCATTTTTTCCCGTTTTTCCCGAAATCCGGCCGGTTTTCTTCTTCCGGCAGTGCCGCGGTCTTTCACGGAAAGAAGGATTTTGCTTCTCTTCCATCGAATTATCTACAGAATGGTCTGAAATTTCTCCGGTTGTCCACAAATTATCAACAGGATGAAACCTTTTATCCGTAAGGCCTCCGCCGTCTTTTCCACTGTTTCCACATGCCCTGTTACTACTACGATTATTATGTTATAATAATATAAATAACTTCTTACATTCGAAGCGAGGTTGAACAGCATGATCTTTACGATGAATTCCCAGGACCTTCTGGAAGGCCTGAATACGGTGACGAGGGCGCTGGCGCCGCGTTCCCCGAAGCAGATTCTGGAAGGCATTCTGATTACGGCCGCGGAAGACAGGGTTCATATGACCTGCTCGGACGGATCGCTGGTCATTGAGTATACAAACGCGGCCGCCATCAAAGAGGAAGGTCAGGCTGTTCTGCCCGGCAGGCTTTTTACCGAGCTGATCCGCAAGATGCCGGTCGGGGATGTCAGCATTTCCGTTACGGACAGGCGCTCAGCGGTCATCCGCTGCATGAAAAACCGCAGCAGCCTGTCCATCATGAATGCTGACGAGTATCCTGAATTCCAGGTGATCCAGACCGGTTCCATTGTCAAGATTCCGCAGAATAAGCTGCGGGATATGATTTCGCGCGTAAGTTTTGCCATTGCGACGGACGAAAGCCGGCAGATCCTGACAGGTTCCCTCCTGGAGGTCAGCCGCACCGAAGCGCGCCTGATTGCGCTGGACGGATTCCGCCTCGCCATGCAGAAGCTTTTTCAGCCTTTTGAACTGCCGGACGGCGTGGAAGTTGTCAAAGCCATTATTCCGGGCCGGGTGATTAATGAACTGTCCAGGATTCTGCCGGATGACGACGCTTTCTGCAATATGCTTATCAATAAGAACAGGATGCAGTGCACATTCGGAAATATCCGGCTGTCCAGCGGACTGCTGGCAGGGGAGTATATCGATTACCGCCGGATCCTTCCTTCCGATTTCAAAACTGAAGCGAAGGCAAACCGGATAAATGTGCAGGACGCTATTGAACGCGCCAGCCTGATGGCCCGGGAAGGAAAGAACAATCTGATCCGCATGAGTTTCCGCAACGACGTGCTGAAAATCACCTCCAACGCCGAACTGGGCGACGTGGAGGAGGAAATGGACGCGTCCCTGATCGGCGAACCGATCGAAATCGCTTTCAATGCCCGCTATATTACGGACGTTATCCGCAACGTATCGGATGAAAACCTGTGCATGAAGTTCAATTCCAATATCAGCCCGTGCGTCGTGGTGCCGGAAAACGGCGATGATTTTATTTACCTGATCCTGCCGGTTCGCGTATTCCAGTAAAAAGCGGCAGAAAACCATGATCATTCAGGAACTGACTCTGCGTAATTTCAGAAACTATGAGGATACAGTACTGACCCCTCACGAAGGGGTCAATCTGTTCTTCGGCGCGAATGGCTCCGGCAAAACAAACCTGCTGGAAGCCATTCATTATTGTGCGCTGGGAAAAAGCCACCGGATCACCGGAGACCAGAGTACCGTACGCATCGGCGAGAGCTTTGCTGTTTGCGGCGTGTCTGTGTTATCCGGCGGCGTCCGCCGGGAAATCACTGTTCGTTTGGTACCTAACGAAATAAGCCGGAAAGTAATTCTGCTGGATCAGAAACAGATCCGGCGGTTTTCCGATATGATGGGTTGTCTGCAGTGCGTGATTTTTTCCCCGGAAGATCTCGGACTTATCCGGGAAGGGCCTTCCCTCCGGAGACGGTATCTGGATATGATGATCAGCCAGGTAAACAGAGGATACTTTATTGCCCTGCAGCAGTACCGTTCCGGACTGGAACAGCGCAACGCGCTTCTGAAGAATATCCGCGCGAATCCGCGGAATACCGCCGGACTGCTGGAAGTCTTTGAGCAGGCGATGGCCGCGCCGGCGGCCGTGATCGTGGCGGCAAGAAAAAAGGTCATCGGTATGCTTTCTTCGCTGGCTGCGGATACCTATCGGGGAATTTCCGGCAGGGACGGCGAGGAATTCCTTGCGTCCTATCATTCCGCGTTCCGTGAATCTGCAAATGTCGAGGAAGACTTTATGCGGATCCTGCGGGAAAACAGGGAGGAGGACCTGCGGCTGGGCATCACGACGGCCGGGCCGCACAGGGACGACCTGAATCTGTCCTTGAATAAGAAAAACATGAAAGTTTATGCCAGCCAGGGACAAATCCGAACCGCTGCTCTTTCCCTGAAGCTGGCGCAGATGAAAGCGCTGCGCGCGATGAGCGGGGAAGCGCCGGTATTGCTGCTGGACGACGTGATGAGCGAACTGGACAAGAACCGCCGTATGCGCCTTGTCCGTGAGATCAGTGATTATCAGACGTTCATTACCTGCACGGATGAAAGCGATCTGGAGCTTGAAGGCAGCAGGCGGACCTACCGTGTTTCCGCGCCGGAAGGCAGAGCCGTTCTTGAGGAGACCAATACCGGAACCGTCATGCCGAAGCTGATCCTGTCAGAACCGGACTTTTCCTGAAAATGTTTCACGTGAAACATTTCTTGTCAGACTGAAACCGCAAACTCATACCAAACTTCATTGACTGCTGACCACTGACCACTTTCCGCTGACAACTACCAACTAATGACTAATAACTAATAACTAATACTGCTGATCACTGTCCCGTTCTCTCAACGGTCGCCTGAAGCCATTGGCGCGGGCTTCATTCTCCCTTTCGCGCTAACGAACTCAGGTCGCTTCCTGCTTCGCCGGAAAGCACACTGTGCTGACGCTTCCTTCATTCGCCGCTGATCACTGACCACTGGCAACTAACAACTAATAACTAATAACTAATAACTAATAACTGCTGATCACTGACCACTGACCACTGAATAAAGAAACCGGAGGTGAAAGAAATGCCGCAATGGACTGCACAGCAGCAGGCAGCTATTCTTTCAGGTTCCGGGAGAATTGTCTGTTCGGCGGCGGCAGGCAGCGGAAAAACCGCCGTCATGATTGAACGCGTTGTCCGGATGCTGAAGGAAGGCGCCGATCCGGAAACCTTTCTGGTTGTAACCTTTACGAACGCTGCTGCCGCGGAGATGAAGCAGAAAATCCGGGACCGGCTGCGTCAGGAGAGGCATGACAAAAAACTGCGCAGAGCGCTGGACAGAATTGATCTGATGGAAATCAGCACGATTCACTCGTTCTGCCAGCACCTGATCCGTGAGGAATTTCAGGCCGCGGGTACGGACCCGCTGTTTGCGGTATGCGAACCGGCAAGGGCAAAAAAACTGTTCAGTGACGCTTTCCGAACCGCCTGCGCTTCATTGCAAAAGGAGCAGGACCCGGATTATTTGCGCTGGAAAAAATGCTTTGAAAAAAAGGAAACGGAGGAAACCGTCACTGCTGTCCACGCGTTCATGATGTCCCTGCCGGATCCGTTCGGGTGGCTCAGCCGTTCCTGTGATGACGTGCCGGTAAAAGTGGATCCTACCCATCCATGGTTTGAAACAGCGGCAAGGATCGTTAGGGAACGGATCATACGCGCCGGCATGATTCTCCGCCGCCAGTATCTGATGTTTGACGAACCGGAGCACGGGGAACCGTACCGGGCTGTATGGAAGGCCGACAGCGAATTGTTTCACGTGAAACAATTGTGGGCGGACGGAGAGAATGTTCAGGAAGATATCCTGAACGCAGGGTTTATCCGTCTGCCTGCCTGGACAAAACTGAACCGGCTGGAAGAGGACTGGAAGGAGCGGTATCAGGAATACCGTAAGCAGCTCAAAGAAATCGCGGATGAAATCAGTCCGCTGATCCGTCCGGATCCGGAGACGGTGGAGAGAGACTTCGGAAATATCAGGTCGTCTTTGCAGGGACTGAAAAAAATCGTTATCAGGACGGCGGAAGCCTTCGCGAAGAAGAAGGCTTCCCTGCGCGTACTTGATTTCGGCGATATGGAGCATTTTGCCCTGCGGATCCTGTCTGACGATGCTGTGCGTTCATCTGTGCAGAAGCGGTACCGGGAAATATTTGTTGACGAATGCCAGGATGTTTCGCGGGTTCAGGATGAGATTATTCAGCGGCTGTCGTCGCCGGAAGGCCACCTGTTTATGGTTGGCGATGTGAAGCAGAGCATTTACCGCTTCCGCCTGGCGGATCCGGGTCTGTTTCTGAACCGGATGCGGGAATACGGAATGAACGGGCTGGAGGGGGAGCTGCTGGAGCTGCAGACAAACTTCCGCTCCCGTCCGGAAATTCTGGAAACGGTAAATACCGTCTTCCGGGACATTATGCGGGAAGAAACGGCGGAACTGGACTATACGGACAGGGAGGCGCTGCTGCCCGGGATCAAAGCGGAAGGCACTGCGCCGGTGCAGGTGGATATCGTGTCCGGGGACGATGAGCGTACGAAACTGGAATGCTGCGCGGATGACATTGCGTCCCGTATGGAGGAACTCCGCCGGGAGGGTTTTGATTACAGAGATATGGTCATCCTGATGCCGCGTGTCAGCGGGGACGGCCGCAAGCTGGCGGATCGTCTGGAAGAGCAGGGAATCCCTGTTTTCTTTGACGGCGGAACGGATTTTTATGAGCGGGAGGAGGTAGCGGTTTTTCTGCAGCTGCTTGCCCTCATCGCGAATCCTGCGGCCGACGCGCCGCTCCTGACCGCGCTTAAGAACGCTCCGTTTTTCTTTACTGACGAGGAACTTGCCGAAGTACGGCTGGAAAACCCCGGAAAGGATGTTCCGTTCCGGGAGGCGTTCCGGGCCTGCCTGGAAAAACAGGGGGATCTTGGCGGCCGCTGCCGTGAAGCGGATGAAAAGATCCGCGGATGGCGGAAGCTGGCGGATGTTTCACGGATGAGTTATTTTGTTCGGTACCTGTGCAGCGATTCGCACCAGTACGCGATGGCCGGGGCCTCACCGGCGGGGCATACTGCGCAGCGAAACCTCGATATCCTCTGCAGGAAGGCGGAAGAGGCGGAAAAAAGCGGCGTCTGGTCGCTGCGACGCTTCCTGTCGTATGTATCGGAGGAAGCCGGCGGCGGGGACACGCAGTCTGCGACGCCGCTTGCCGAAGGGGATGACGTCGTCCGGATCATGACGATGCATAAGTCCAAAGGTCTGCAGTTCCCGGTTGTTTTCTGCGCGGGGCTGGACCGTCCCGTCGAACACAGGCAGGGCAGGTCCGTACTGACGGACGCGGAGCTGGGGATCTGCCTGAGATATAAACGCCCGGAATACAGGATCAGCCGAAATACCGCGGCTTATACGATCTTTTCCTGGAAGAAGGAGACAGAGGAACGCGCGGAGCGGATACGCCTCCTGTACGTAGCGATGACGCGCGCGCAGAAGCGGATGTACCTTGTAGGCGTCGGTGAGGACAGGACGCTCTGGCACGCGCCGGCAGGTATCCACCGGGTGCTCGGTGCGGCGGATTATATGGACTGGATTGTGCCTGCGCTGCAGGATGCATACAAACTTTCCACAGGTTATGCACAGGCCCGGACCTGTTGGAATATAAGCGTTCGAAGCAGTAATCAACAGAAAACTGTGGATAAACAGGATCATAATCCACATTTTGGAGAATGGCTTGATTCCTTGCTTTCCGCGCCGCCTGTGAATGGAATGTGGAAAGATGAGGACGCCGGACCGTACACTTCGCGGATGCGGAAGCGGTCTGTAACTTCCCTCCTTCAGCAGGCTGAGCGGGAAATCGGGGAGGAAGAAGAGGAGACGCCGGAAAGCAAGCGTATCCCTGAACGTTTTTCGGAGGCGCTCCGCCGGACGGATCCCGGCGTGCTTCCCGCTTTTATGGCGCCGCCGCCGGAAAAGAAGGGCGCGTGGCGCGGAACGGTGATCCACCGCTTTCTGTCGCTGGCGGATCTGGACGCGGTGCGTGAGGCAGGCGGAGAGATCCTTGACGTCCTGCGGCGGATGAAGGAAAAGATGCTGGAGGACGGCGTCTTTACGCCGGAGGAGGGCGAAGTGATCCGTCCGGAAGATGCCGCGGCGTATCTGCAGTCTGCGCTGGGCGCGCGGATGCTCGCCAGCCCGGATGTGCGCCGGGAGTGGGGGTTCAACCTGTACCGCCGCGACCGGAACCTTCTGGTGCAGGGCGTAGTGGACTGTGCGTTCACGGATGACGGCGCCTGGGTGATTGTGGATTACAAAACGGACCGGGCTGAGGATGAGGAAGCGTTTACCGGGGTCTACCGTCCGCAGCTGAAATGGTATGCAGAAGCCGTCGGTGAGCTCACCGGCATGCCTGTGAAGGAAACCTGGCTGTACTCGATCGCGCGCGGGAAAGCGTATAAAGTGTAGAATTTGCAGGAGCAGAAGCAATGCGGAAAGTTGTGCTGGCATCTCTCGACGCGTTTTATTTTGCGGATACGGAACGTCTCGATCCGGAAGGTTTCCTTTCCCGTATGCTGCGGGAAGGTACTTTCTGCCGGCGGGTGGAGACGGTATTTCCGGCGCTGACATACCCGATTCACGTGACAATGGTAACCGGCTGCGAACCGGACAGGACAGGCGTCGGACAGAATCAGCCGCCCCAGCCGGGTGTTCCGGGCGGGGAACGCGTATGGTACTGGGAACGGAAGCATATTCAGGTGCCCACGCTGTTTGACGCGGTGAAGGAAGCGGGCGGACGCAGCTGTTCCGTTCTGTGGCCGGTTGCCTGCCGGAACCCGGCTGTGCGCTGGTGCTTCCCGGAAGTTCATCCCCTGAAGGGGGAAAACGCCGCGGTCAAGGCGCTGCGCTACGGTTCCCCGCTGTATATTCTGCAGGGTGAAAAACGTTTCGGCCGTCTGCGGAAAGGCATAGAGGAACCGTATCTGAGCGATTATGCAGCAGCGCTGGCGGCGGACACGGTGCGGCGGCACAGCCCTGAGTTTACCGCCCTTCACCTGATCGACCTGGATGAAGCGAGGCACAGCCACGGGACGTTCAGCCGGGAAGCCGCGGCGGCGGTTGTCCGCAACGACAGAAGGCTTGCGGATATATACCGCGCGGCTGCGGAAACCCCGGGAATGGGAGACGCGCTGCTGATCGCCGTGAGCGATCACGGGCAGGAAGATATCACGAGGACTGTGAATCTGACCCGCTGGCTGCGGGAATCCGGACTGGAAAACAGGTTTTTTGTTCAGAGCAACGGCATGAGCGCGTACTTTTTCCCGGGTGCGGATTATACGGGAAACGCGGACGCAGAAGCCGTTCTGCCGGCGTCATGCCGGAAAGAGCTGGGCATTTCCAGGCTGTATACCCGGGAGGATCTGGACGCGATGCATGCCGTGGCCGGTCCGGTGTTCGCCGCGGAAGCGGCGGAAGGCGTCGTTTTTTCCGATTCCCTGGACGGGGAAAAGCGGGAAGCGGCCACCCATGGATTCGGACCGGGAAGGGAGGCGGACCTCTGCCTGTTCGCGGTTTACGGAAAAGGCGTAAAGCGCGGCACGGAAATACCGTCGATGAAGATGCGGGACGTCGGGCCGACGATCGCCGGACTGATGGGGCTGGAGCTTCCGCTGGCGGACGGCGCCGACCGCTCGTCCGAGTTTCTGGAATAATTTAACATGTGGGAGTGAAAAACAGATATTCTTTGATTATTGGCTGAAATGTGGGTTTATACACATTTTAAGCCTTTGTTTTTTAGCGGAAAATGGGATCAAAGGTGGCAGAGCAAGGCTTGTTTTGTTGACAAAAAAACAGGGGAATGATACACTGAATCAAACGGAGGATGATGATCGGCGTGCAGGATTATATGATTACGCATTATTATCACAGCGGTTTTTCCGTTTCATGCGAAAAAACGATCCTGATTTTTGATTACTGGCGGGGAGAGAACGGTGAGCTGGAGGAAAGCCTGCAGCTGACGCCGGAGCGCCTCGCCCGGTTTGAACGGATTTATGTTTTCATCAGCCATGACCATATTGATCATATGGATCCCGTTGTTTTCACATGGAAGGACCTGCCGGGGATTCAGTATATCGTCGCGTCTGATATGCCGGTCGGCACCCGCGGGCGCAGGATGGCTCCGGGGGATGTGATCGTTTTTTCGGATGAGGTAAAAGTATCCGCGTTTGATTCCACGGATCCGGGGGTCAGCTTCCTGGTCGACTTCCGCGGGCTGCAGCTTTTCCACGCCGGGGACCTGAATTTCTGGCACTGGCGGGATGAGTCTTCCATGAAGGAGATTGAAGAGGCGGATGAGGAATTCCGCAAAGCGCTCGCGCCGATTGGTTCCCATTCTGTGGATATCGCCTTTTTCCCGCTCGATCCGAGACAGGGAACGATGTTTGAAGCCGGCGCGAACTTTTTTATCCTCAGCATTAAGCCGCGCATTCTGATTCCCATGCATTATTTCCACCGGGCGGAAGTCGCCATGGAATATGCGCGGACTGCCTCCTGCCGCGGCACGGAAGTCATCGCCATGCCCGGGTACGGCGACCGGCTGGGGGTCGAGATGGACGAGGAAGGATACCTGAACCTGTATCTGCCCGAACCGGAGCCGGAGCCGGCTGCCGGGAAGGAGGAAGAAGTTCTCCTGGCGGAGGACGACCCCTTCCTGGAGAGCGATCTCCCGCTGGCGCAGCTGGCGGAAAATACGGAGGAGGAAACCCGGGAAAAGACAGAGGAAACACCGCCTCCGGAGGCTTGATTAAACAGAGTTTTGCACACTTTTCCACAACTTATCCACATCCTCCTGGAGTTTTCCACGGACAGCTGTGGGTTTCGTAAAGCGTTGAAAAATAACGGTCCGCGCAGGCGGGCCGTTTTTGTCCCTTATAATTCCATTGCTTTCAGCCTGTGGATAAACTGCGTTTTGACCGTCCAGATTCCATGAAAACCAAAGCGGAAATAAACTGCGATTGTTCCGGCGGAAGGATATACGGATGACTGAACGCCGGCAACAAAAAAAGACTGCCCGGAGGCAGTCTTTTTGAGCTGAAATTATGCCCAGGGATTTTCCGTGGGATAGGGCAGCGTCTTGGGCTGATTCCAGGCGATGTCCTGGACGCCCAGATACTTGAACACCTCGAACAGCAGCTTCGCACAGTGGGCGAAGGCAACCGCGCCGTGGTGCGGATAGCGCTTCTGCACCAGTACGTGACGGTAGAAGCGGCCCATTTCCTTGATTGCGAAGATGCCGATGCCGCCGAAGGACTGGGTCGCGACGGGCAGCACTTCGCCTTCGGCGATGTAGGCGCGGACGACGCCTTCACTGTCGCACTGCAGGCGGTAGAAGGTGATCGGACCGGCCGCAATGTCGCCTTCCAGCGTGCCGCGGGTGAAGTCCGGTTCGCTTCCTTCGGGCTCGAGCAGGC
>JAEEGL014855696.1_pt1 | contig 10541 bp, 8 predicted proteins | sample 9134231 | NCBI WGS metagenome assembly JAEEGL01 (sample SAMN16246548, study PRJNA631951) | gut metagenome | biome: gut microbiome; feature: rumen; material: fiber-attached | host: Bos | place: Iran: Karaj | collected 2018-10
CGCCGATGGATATTAAGGTGATTAAATATCCCAAGAAGTTGACCCAAAGGCTTTGGGAATCTCCGCCCAATTTAAAAACCATCATGACGATTTGCACCGCCAATGCAGCAATTGTTAGACCCAATGACCCAATCAAAAAAATAATTATTTCTCGATACCAGGGCATCCAAGTAATTTTAATGTTGAAAATGCGATAGTGATTATGGACAACTTCTCGTCCGCAAGCGGGACAAGTGGTCTCTGCTTTGTCTATCTCACTTTGGCAATGAGGACATTTTTTCTTTCCAAATAACATTTTTGTTTATTTCCTATAGGAAACAATATACACTAATTACGAAATAAAGAATAGCATTTACTTTGTGAATGCTTTAAGCCATTTATGAAAACCGTCACCGAATCAACTAAAACAACTCTAGAAGTCATGAAGTCAAAATTCATTTCTATCTTGATGCCTTTAGATAATCCGGATGATTTCAAAAGCATCCTCAAGGTTTTGCAAAAAGAACACTCTAAAGCTAAACACATCGTTTATGCCTATAAAGTGGGAAATAAGACAAAGTCTTGTGATGATCAAGAACCAAAAGGCACCGCAGGAAGACCTCTAATGGAATTGCTTTTAAAAAAAGAGTTAGATAACGTTGCTCTTATTGTGGTTCGCTATTTCGGTGGAACTAAACTAGGTGCCGGTCGTTTGTTAAGAACTTATGTGCAAGCGGGTGTTAATGCAATTAATGCCGCTACCGTAGTGGAAAGGGAGAAATAATATGCCAGAATGTGATGGAAATTGCAGTAATTGTGGTGCTGCAGAAAATTGTGAAAGTAGACAAATACAAAAAGCTAAATTAAATGACAATAGTCATATCAAAAGAATCGTAGCCGTTTTATCTGGAAAAGGTGGTGTGGGCAAATCTTTTGTCACATCCATGTTAGCCGTTTCTTTAAATCGCCAAGGCTATAAAGTTGGTATTTTAGATGCCGATATCACTGGCCCAAGTATTCCTCAAGCCTTTGGCATCCATGAAAAAGCATATGGAGAGAATAGTTTAATCTATCCTTTGTTCTCTAAAGGAGGAATTAAAGTCATCTCCGCTAATTGCTTATTAGAAAACGAAAGTGATCCTATCGTTTGGAGAGGTATTTTATTAGGCAACCTCATTAAGCAATTCTATGAAGATGTCCTTTGGGAAGAATTAGATTATTTATTAATTGATATGCCTCCTGGAACAGGAGATGTCGCCTTAAGCACTTTCCAATTATTACCGGTTGATGATTTAGTTATTGTCACTTCTCCCCAAGATTTAGTAAAACTAATCGTCACTAAAGCTATCAAGATGGCTCATATGATGAATATTAATGTCTTTGGTGTTGTTGAGAATATGTCCTATCTGACTTGCCCTAACTGCGGCAAGCATATCGAAGTCTTTGGACCTTCTAAAGTGGAAGAATTTGCTAAAGAATTAGAATTTGATGTCTTGGCTAAATTGCCACTTAATCCAGAAAACACTGCATTAATGGATAAAGGCTTAATTGAACAAGTCTCATTACCCGAAATCGAATCAGCAGTCGCTGCTATTGTTAAAAGGAGCAAATAATATATGGAAGAATTAGCGAGAAGAAGAGAAAAACTCTTCGAATTGATGAAAGAAAATAGTGTAGCCCTCATTTTTGCTGGTGCACCAAAAGTGGCTACCGAAGATGAATTATATCCTTTTGTCGTCAACAACAGTTTCTTTTATCTCACCGAAATCAAACAAGAAAATAGTGTCCTTATGCTCATCAAAGGTATTGGGGCTAAAAAAGAATACCTTTTTGTCGATGAATATAATGAATTAAAAGAAAAATGGACAGGCAAGAGATTGACTTATAAACAAGCTAGTCTCATTTCCAATATGCAAAATGTCTATTCCACGAACAATTTTGCTAATATGCTTGAGTTAGCTCTTTCTAAGCAAGAAAACCAATATGGTGAAATTCAAAATCTCTATATTGATTTAACTCCCGAGACTAAAATTGGCGAATCAAAAAGCACACAAAACTTCGCGGAAGAATTAGCGGATAAATATAGAGGTTTAGATGTTTTAGATATCAAACCATTAATTACTTCTTTAAGAATGGTGAAAAGCGATTATGAAATCGCTAAATTACGCGCCGCTATTACGGCTACTCATAATGGAATTAATAAATTAATTCTTTCATTAAAACCTGGCATGTTTGAATATGAATTAGCGGATATTTTTGAATTCTATGGTAGACAACAAGGCCGCCACGAATTAGCCTTCTCAACCATCATCGCTAATGCCAAAAACGCCACTTGTTTACATTACCCAACACAAACCAGCAATATTCAACCTAATACCCTCGTCTTATTTGATTTAGGCTATAAGCACGATGGCTATTGTGCGGATATTTCTCGTACCTTCCCTGTCAGTGGTAAATTTACCGGTATGCAACGTGAAATCTACTCCTTAGTCTTAAATACCAACAAGGAAATCATTAAATTTGCTCGTGCCGGTCTTACTATTATGGATTTACAAGAAAAAGCTCGTGAACTCTTAAAAGAGGGACTTGTGAGATTAAAACTTTTAAAAGAAGATGAAGATGTTGTGAAATATTATTTCCATAATGTCTCTCATCACCTCGGATTAGATACTCACGATGCCGCTAATAGAGAAAAACCATTAGAAGAAGGCAATGTTATTACAGTTGAACCCGGATTATATATTCCTGAATTAGAAATAGGTGTTCGAATCGAAGATGATGTTTTAATTCATAAAGATCATGCTGAATGCCTTTCTATAGAAATTCCTAAAGAAATGGATGATATTGAAAAATTATTCCGCAGTAAAAGGAGCTAATTATGAAAAAATACATTCTCGCTATTGACCAAGGAACAACTTCTTCACGTGCTATATTGTTTGACCACGAAGGTCATGCTTGCTTTATGGCGCAAAGAGAAGTGGCTTGTCTTTTCCCGCATTCCGGTTGGGTGGAAGCGGATGCTTTAGCCATCTGGGTTAGTGTCATTGATGTCACTAACGAAGTATTAGTTAAAGCCAATGTGAAATGGAGCGATATCGATTCTATCGGTGTAACCAACCAAAGAGAAACCACAGTGGTTTGGGATAAAAAGACTGGTATGCCTGTTTATAACGCAATTGTTTGGCAATCTCGTCAATCCGCAGATATATGCGATAAATTCGAAAATCAAAAAGAATATATCCATGAAAAAACTGGTTTATTAATCAACCCATACTTCTCCGCAAGCAAAATTAGATTCATTTTAGACCACATTCCCAATGGTCAAAAACGCGCCGAAAAAGGTGAATTCATGTTTGGCACAATTGATTGTTGGCTTATCTATAAGATGACTAATAATCAAGTCCATGCTACCGATGTTTCAAATGCTTCTAGAACTCTCTTATTTAATATCAACACCCTTTCATGGGATGAAGACTTGCTAAAGATGTTTGATATTCCAAAAAATATGCTTCCTGTAGTTAGACCTTCTTCATATAACTTTGGTGCCGCTTCTTTCTTTAATAAGAATGTTTGCATTAGAGGTGTAGCAGGTGACCAACAAGCCGCTTTATTTGGTCAAACCTGTTATGAAAAAGGAGAAAGCAAAAATACATACGGAACTGGTTGCTTTATGTTATTAAATACCGGCAAAACCCCTGTTATTTCTAAAAATGGCTTATTAACAACAGTGGCTTGGCAAATCGGAGACGAAGTTACTTATGCCTTAGAAGGTTCCGTCTTTATCGGTGGTGCTATTGTCCAATGGTTGAGAGACGAAATGCAAATGATCCGTCGTTCTAGCGATAGCGAACAAGAAGCTCTATCATGCCAACGCACACATGGCGTATATGTCGTGCCTGCTTTCGTGGGCTTAGGCACACCATATTGGGATGATGATGCCCGTGGTGCTGTCTTTGGCTTAACAAGAGGTACCAATAAACATCACTTTATCAGAGCTTGTTTAGATGGTATTGCCTATCAATGTAAAGATGTCTTTGAAGTCATGGAAAAAGAAATGGGTAACCACCTCAAATGTTTAAAAGTTGATGGTGGTGCCACAGAGAATAAATATCTTATGCAATTCCAAAGCGATATCTTAAGATGTGAAATTAAATTACCATCTTGTTTACAAACCACCGCTTTAGGAGCCGCTTATTTGGCTGGCCTCAATAGTGGATACTATTCTTCTTTAGAAGAAATCAAATCAATTCATAGTTATCAAGCCATCTATAACCCGAAGATGCCTTTAGATGAATCTGAAGAGATTTATAAAGGTTGGAAGAAAGCTGTTGAAGCCACACGAGTATTTAAATAAGGAGAAAATATGAGTAAAGTCATCAATCGTTTTAATAGAGAAGAATTCGATCGTGTCATCGATACTCTTTCTAATTCCACAAAACTCAACCGTGACTTTATTTATGATGCTTATTCTTTAACAAGCGATGCTATTCAACAAATAAGCGATAGCAATATGCTCAATGGAACTCCGGTGGTAAACCCCTTAGAAGTTATCTATTATTGCGTTGGTGAATATATCTATTCTGTAGGTTATAAAACACCAGAAGAAATAGCTGCTTTACGAACCAATGAAGAATTCATGACTTCAATGGCGGGAGTCATCGCTGATAAATATCTATCTTTATCCATGTTTAATCATGCGGAAAGAAAGATTGCTAATCGTTATTTACCACCTACATCTTCTTTAAATATTTATCTCAATTTTATATTAAATATCCTGCAAAACTACCGTAAAAACGATCCAATGTCCACTTTATTAACCGATTTATTAATGAAGTCCGTTAGTATTGCTAGATCTATTTTAACCCTTCTTGTTTCTGGCTATGAAACCGAAGCTTTTTCCGTATGGAGAACGCTACATGAATGCGAATGTGCCTTAGTGGTTTTAGAAAAATATGGAGCCCCCATTATCAATCGTTATCTCATCCATATGCAATATGGTATTGTTTTTAAAAACAATGACCAGACCAACGAACATGGCAATAAGATATTCGCCGATATGAAAAACGAGATGCAAGCTCTTAATTTAAAGAGCAAAGACATCAAAAAATATATTGAATATGGTTGGTTATATGATGTTCCTGGTGTAAAAGAAGATTCGGAATTTAAACTTAATTTCCGCGATGGTTTAGAAAGAATTGCGGAATTAAGTCAATATAACGCTAGATATGAATTATCCAGCGAAACCGTCCACGTCACACCTATGCTTATTTATAGCAATAAAGAATATTTTTATTTCATTACATTGTTGAGTTTATACGAATCATTCTTCCGCTTAGAAAAAGTATTTGTTTCTTTATTCTCTCAAAGAGTGTCTCCAGAACAAATGCAACAATATATGGAATTAAGAAAAGTTTATTACTCGCAATTAGTGAATATCCATAAACGAGAAATGAATAATTTTCGCCATTGGCAAGAGAAAAATAAGGTTAAAAAATAAAACTAAAAATTTTGAACATTTGCAAGTTGGAAAAAAGTAGAACGCATTAAATAATAATTACAAATAATTATGAAATGGATTGGTTTTTTAACTGATAAAACATATAATTTCGCCGATAAATTCCAAGATTACGGAGTGCCACCTGCTTATATTGTTAAACAATTTGTTTTAGCTAAAAGCAAAAAAGTTACTATCAAAATTGCCGCGCTTGGAACATATAGTCTTTATGTTAACGGTCATCTAGTTAATGATGATTTTATGTCGCAAGATTTATCGGAATTTGATCATCATGTTTTTTATCGCGTTTTTGATATTTCTGATTATGTTAAAGAAGATAAAAACGCTATCGGAATTATTTTATGCGATGGCTGGTATACATCTAAATTAAGTAATCGTGGCCGCAATGTTTTTGGTGATTATCCTAATAAAGTTTGTTTTGAAATATTCGCCGATAATCAATTGGTTGTAGAAAGTGATGGCACAGAAAAAGCCCATGATGGAGCGATTCGCGCCATTGATAATCAAAATGGAATTATCATAGATAATAATTACGATTTAGGAGATTTTTCTTTCCCTAATTATGATTTAAGTCATTGGAACGATGTAGAAACCTATCCTATTGAAGTTAAGCTTAAAAAAATGATGATTAAGCCAACGATAAAACATGAGGTTTTTCATCCGACCTTAATCAAAAAAGCATCTAATCATTATATCTATGACTTTGGTCAAAATTTCGCTGGTGTGGAACATATCGTTTTAAAAGGAAACAAAGGCGATAAAATTACTATTTTACATGGCGAAACTTTAAATGAAGACCAAACAGTTTACACTACCAATTTAAGAAGCGCATTAGCGAAAAGTACATATATTTTAAAAGGTGATCAAAAAGAAGAATTCCTCCCTCGTCAGACCTTTTTTGGCTTCCGTTATATAGAAGTGATTATTGAAGGCAATGCGGAAATATTAGATTTAAAAGCCTACGCTATTTATTCTTTCATTAAAAGAAGTGGAGTTATAAAAACAAATAACGAATTAGTGAATAAGTTATATAGCAACATTCTTTGGGGACAAAGAAGTAATTTCTTATCTATCCCCACAGACTGCCCACAAAGAGATGAAAGAATGGGGTGGTTAGGAGATGCCCAAATCTTTTCTAAAACCGCTTGTTATAACTATGATTCGCTAAATTTTTATAAAAAATATGTCTTAGAAATATGTGCATCTATGGATATTTATGAAAATAATGTTCCGACTTTTGTGCCATATTTTTATCGTCATTATGCTGGCCCATTATCTTATCAAGGCGATTGGAGAAATAATGCTCAAGGTTGGAGTGATGCGATTATCATCATTCCATTTAATCTTTATCTATTTTATGGTGATGGTGCATTTTTAAAGAAAATATATCCTTATATGAAAAAATTCATGAGGATTTTATATCAAAACAGAGTAAAAAATTATTCATATAATGGTGCCTCTTTTGGCGATTGGCTATCTGTTATAGAAGAGACTGACAAGCATTTATATGATGATGCTTATTTAGCCTATGACAATTATTTAATGTATCAAATCGCTAAGATATTAAATAAGGCCAAAGATAGTGAAAAATATCATAAATTGTTCCAAAAAGTAAAAGAAAAATTCTTAAGGAATTATCTAAAAGATAATAAATTAACTAGTGACACTCAAGGCGCCTATGTTTTGGCCCATAGCTTTAAATTAATAGATGATCAATTAGCGTTAGATAATTTAAAAAGAAAATTTAGCCAATATCATCATTTAACAACTGGTTTTCATTCCACTAAATTCCTTCTCCCTTTATTATGCGAATTAGGATTAAAAGATATAGCCTATCAACTTTTAAATAATAAAGAATACCCATCTTGGGGATATATGATAAGTTGTGGTGCTACAACGATATGGGAAAGATGGGATAGTTATAAAAAAGATAGTGGTTTTAATAAGGATGGCATGAATTCCTTCAACCATTATTCTTTAGGATCAGTAGGAGAATGGATGTATTCTCACATGGTGGGTATTAAGCCTTCTTTAGAAAAACCAGGTTTTAAAAAAGTAATCATTTCCCCTTTCTTTGACAAAAGTGTTTCTAAATTGGCGTGCTCATATAAGACAAAATATGGTCAAATTAATGTAAAATATCAAATTAAAAAAGATATTATCATTTATATTGTTAAAGGAAATCCAAAGATAGAATTTGCATTTGCTTTCAAAAATAAGGTTATTTCCCAAGAGCAAAAAGGAGATAAATACATTTTCAAGTTAGAATACTAAAAGATCATTACGAGCCGCATTAATTTCCATGTTCTTAATGAGAATCAAAGAGAATTAATGATTTTTGATGATGTGAAATAATTATTAGAAATACATTCTTTTAGACGATACGGTTCTCCAGTCAGAAGGAGATAAGCCGCTATATTTTTTGAATACTTTAGAAAAATACTGTACTGAATCAAAATTTAAAAGGTCACTGGTTTCTTCAATAGTGTGGCCACCATGGATTAGCATTTTTTTGGCTTCTTCTACTTTCAAAGAATAGAAATAATAAATGATGGTGATGCCAGTGACTTTCTTAAATTGACGACATAAATAACTCTTGGAATAAGAGACATTCTTGCTAATTCTATCTAAAGAGAATTTTCCGAATTTTTCTTTATCTAATTCTTCAATGACTTTATTAACCACAGGATCATCATACTTCCGGTATTCTAAAGTCTCACTTTCTTCAGGATTTAAAATACTGATGAAAAATAACTCAAAATTATTTTTAATAATTTGGCTAACTCCAAAAGAATTCCTTTCAGCGATGATTTTTCTATCGGAGAACCATTGATCGATATCGGAATCAACGTTTTTAATATAAGTCTCAAAGACTTGTTTTAATTGATTGATTTCATTCTTTTTCAATTTGATAATGCGATCAAATAATTGCTCAAAACTTTTAGAAGAAGTGGTGAAGGAAATAATATAAACGCGAGATTCATCGCTCAAACAAGCGTCTTTATGTAACGCCATTGGTTTATGCAAAAAGACTTCACCCTTTTTTAGTGTATAAATTTTGTCATCTTCCCAAACTTGTTCAATACCTTCGTCGACATAAATTAACTCAATCTGTGGATGTCTTTCAAATTTGGTGCTATATGACTTATCAAAATGAAAAATATAGATTGAGGAAATGGATTTTATCTCAATCACTTTTTCTAGTTTGTATTGGATATTAAGCAACCTTAGGTTCATAACTCCATTTTAGTGGAAAAAGATGAAATATCAATATTTTACTCAATTTAGAAATTATTATCTAACAACATTATTTTATAAAGTAGTAAAATAAAGTCAGATAATTATATTATATAGATAATTCGGTGGTGACTTTATGGGAAATCTCGTTTTAAGGAAAATTAACAAAATTTATCCTAATGGTGTTCAAGCTGTTTTTGATTTTAATTTAGAAATCAAAGATAAAGAATTTGTCGTCTTTGTCGGCCCTTCTGGCTGTGGTAAATCCACAACTTTAAGAATGATTGCAGGGTTAGAAACCATTACCTCTGGTGAATTTTATATCGATGGTGAACTAATGAACCAAGTGGAACCTATGAATAGAAATGTCGCCATGGTTTTCCAAAATTATGCTTTATATCCTCATATGACCGTTTATGGCAATATGAAATTCGCTTTAAAACTTAGAAAAATTCCTCACCCAATCTATACAAATCCAGACGATATCAAAGTAATTAATGAAGAAAATAAATTAATCAGAAAACAAATCTCCGCGATTGATGCCAAATTTAAAAAGAACCAAAACGATGATTCTTTATTACCCGAAAGAGCGGAATTATATAAAAAGTTATTTGAAAACGAAGACCGTAAAAAAGCTATTTTGGTTCAAGCTGTCGGTATTGATCAATACACAATTAAAGAAACAGAAAAAAGCATCAAAAAGCGTGAGAAGAGCCTTAAAAAGAATCAGCATATCATCGATAAATATGCCGAAAGATATCCAGAAGAATGTAAAGGCTTAGAAGAAGAAAACGCTAATACTTTAAAACAAATCGAAGCTTTTAAAGAAAAGATTGAATATTTGAAAAATAACGAAGTACCTCTTTTTGAAATGAGAAAACTCACTAAAGAAGAGATGGATTTAGAAATCAATAAAGTTGCTGAATCAATTGATTTGACTAGATATTTATTCAGAAAACCAGCTGCTTTATCCGGTGGTCAAAGACAACGTGTAGCCTTAGGTAGAGCGATAGTTAGAAAACCCCGCGTCTTCTTAATGGATGAACCTTTATCTAACTTAGATGCTAAATTACGTGTGCAAACTCGTAGTGAAATTATTAAAATTCATAAACAAGTTGGTGCGACAACCGTCTATGTTACCCATGACCAAACGGAAGCTATGACCATGGCGGACCGCATTGTCGTTATGAAAGATGGATATATTCAACAAATTGGTTCACCAAAAGAATTATTCTCTGATCCCGCTAATAAGTTTGTTGGTAGCTTTATTGGCTCTCCAGCCATGAACTTCATTTATGGTACATATGAAAATGGAACATTTACCGCCGAATTTGCTAATATTGAAAACAATCCTACTGGATTAGCAAAATTTGTATATAAAGTCACTAAAGAGCAAGCTGAATTTTTAAAACCTTATGAAGGTAAAAGAATTATTCTCGGCGTTCGTCCAGAAGACATCTATGTTAAAGACGACGCCAATAACCATAATCCAAGCGAAAGCTTCAAAGTCGATTGCGATTATGTTGAATTACTCGGTTATGATTTAGTTTTATATTTCTATATCAACGGTCATAAAATCGTGGCTAAAACTGATGAAAAAACTAATATCAAATCAGGTGATAGCGCTGATATGTGCTTAGATAATGATAAAGTTTATTTCTTTGATGCCGAAACTGAATTAAGAATTAAATAATCTTATGGATAATACTCACAATTTTATTCTGAATCATTGGGAAGAAACAATTCGTGACCCATCTTTTAATAACAAAACATACTTGCCAAATAAATATATGACCCCTTGTGGGGATGA
>JAEEGL015187255.1_pt1 | contig 10541 bp, 7 predicted proteins | sample 9134231 | NCBI WGS metagenome assembly JAEEGL01 (sample SAMN16246548, study PRJNA631951) | gut metagenome | biome: gut microbiome; feature: rumen; material: fiber-attached | host: Bos | place: Iran: Karaj | collected 2018-10
CAGGATTCGTAACTTTCCCGAACACGCTCCCGAAAAATGGGAAACATTCAAGGCATACAACCGGCGCGATGTAGAAGTCGAAATGTCGATCAAGCAGAAGCTCTCCCGTTTCCCGGTTCCCGACTTTGTATGGGATGAATACCATCTCGATCAGGAAATAAACGACCGTGGTATCATGCTTGATATGAATGTGGTAACCAATGCCATCGATTTTGACGAAAGATCGAAAGCGTCACTTATGGCATCCATGCAGGATCTCACCGGTCTCGATAACCCTAATAGCGTACCACAGATGAAGGAATGGCTCTCCGTTCAGGGTGTAGAGATGGAATCCCTGGGCAAAAAGGATGTCGCCAATTATGTCAAAAATCCTGACGGTAACGCTAACGGTAACATTACGGAAGCTCTGAAACTCCGTCTTCAGATTGCTAAATCATCCGTCAAAAAATACCAGGCAATGCAGAATGCGGTATGCAAAGACGGCAGAGCCCACGGCATGTTCCAGTTCTACGGAGCAAACCGTTCAGGACGCTGGGCAGGAAGACTGATACAACTGCAGAACCTTCCAAAAAACAAAATGAAGGATCTCGCGGAAGCCCGTGCCCTTGTCTGCTCCGGAAATTATGACAGCATGGAGCTCCTATATGATGATATCCCGGACACGCTCTCGCAGCTGATCCGAACGGCATTTATACCCGAACCCGGATATAAGTTCATAGTAAGCGACTATGCAGCCATAGAGGCTCGCGTGCTCGCATATATAGCCGGTGAAAAATGGCGCTTGAAGGTATTTGCGGATGGAGGCGACATTTATTGCGAATCTGCCAGCAAGATGTTTCATAAACCGGTAGTCAAGCACGGCATCAACGGTCATCTCCGGGATAAAGGAAAAATCGCAGAACTCGCCCTCGGTTACGGCGGTTCCGTAGGTGCCATGATATCAATGGGTGCCTTAGATAACGGATTGACGGAAGATGAACTGCAGCCTATCGTAACTATGTGGCGCGAATCCAATCCCTGTATCGTTCAGTTCTGGTGGGATGTGGATGCCGCTGTAAAGACTACAATTAAGCTTCATACCAAAACGGAAGTCCGTGGAATCCGCTTCTCCTATCAGAGCGGAATGCTTTTTATCACACTTCCCTCCGGCAGGCGGCTCACCTATATCAAACCTCGCATAGGCGAAAACCGTTTTGGCGGCGAATCTGTCACCTACGAAGGCATTGGCGCTACGAAAAAATGGGAACGCATTGAAAGCTACGGCCCGAAATTTGTGGAGAATATTGTCCAGGCTATATCCCGTGATCTTCTCTGCTTCGCAATGCGTAACCTGTCCTTCTGCCGGATCGTCGGCCATGTCCATGATGAACTGATCATCGAATGCAGCCAGGATGTATCAAAGGATGAACTCTGCAAGATCATGAGCCGTTCCCCTGCCTGGATGCCGGACATCCTGATCCGTGGGGATGGATATGAGTGTAATTTCTATCAAAAAGACAATTAATGAATAATACCGCCGGTGTTCATGTTACACTGGCGGTATCTATTTAATATCCTATATTCACAGATGACATCATATCATAATGTTGCGGCTGCCCCATTGCCTCAAAAATTCTCTTTGTCAAATCCCGATATATCTCCGGAGCAATGCTATCATCAATAAAATGCAGTCCTTCATTTACGCCGAATGTTGTAGTGGTCAGATAATCAATCATAGATGCGACCAGGCGTAATTCAGAAGTATCTTCCTCCCCTGTGGTTTCATCGATTATCTTTACAAATCGATGTCTGTTTTTCCTGAGAATTATTTCCTGTAGCGTATGTCCGTCGTATCCGCATATCTGTATAAAATAGTACTCCAGAATTCTACGTATAACATTTTTGAGCGTAATAGAACTCTTTAGCTCGTTATATTCTGTCCATAAAGCAGCATATGAATTCTGAACAGGATTGTAGTTACGTTTTTCCGAAGGCACCGCCTCATTCTTAGTAATGCACAACTTGATTGAAGATTTGTTGTCATTCTTGGTTATCAGATAAAAAGAAACGCTGCTATAATACTTCTCCTGATTGACTGTCACTTCCCTATGGAAATAAGCATTATGTGTCAAAATAAAAATCTGTTTGATATAATCTCCCTTTTCTTCCTTTTCTTCAAGCGTAATATTATTCTTACATATTGTAATCATCTGGCGAACCAATGAACTTACTATAAATAATGCGCTACTATCCATACTCGATACAGGATCGTCAATTACAACAATCTTATCTCGCATGTCTCTTCCATCTGTCAGTACTTTTTCAGATCCGTCCGCCGTGATCATCGACTGAGCATCTGCTGAAGAACCATTTCCGTGAACAAGGTTGCAGAAATACAGAAACGCAATGAAGTTTCTTTCTCCTTCGCTTAAATGGTCAGCCACGGTATCATCCTCACGAACAATCTGGTAATGATTCGGATTTATTGGATGCTCCTGAATGCGAAATCCCTGAAATCCCGAGTCATTTAACATCTTATTCATATTGGTAATGGCTTCTTTTGTTCCTACAGAAGGTTTGTCAATCTTTGCGATCTCTTCGGCCAAGCTTCTTATATAAGCACTCTTTTTCTTAATATCCGTATCAAACGCATTGAATGCATCCGTAGCATTTTTCATGTCATCGGAATACTTTTTCAAAAGATCTTTTACCTTCCATGCAAGAAGCTCCCACACTTTTTGAGTGCATTCATTTTTCTTTGTCTTGGAGGCATTTACTATGTCATTATTCTCTTTTATTTTGACATTGAATGCTTCCATAATCTCATTGAGGGCATCAATATGCGGTTTTATAGGATCGATCTCGATTTCAGAGCTTGGTTCCTTAATCTTTTGCTCGATTATCTGAATATTTGCAGCTATCGCATTTTTAAGGATTGTCATTTTATCCTGATATTCTGTTGTATCCAGTTTAGGAAATACATCCTGAAGATTATCCTGGAGCGATTTCCATAATCCGTTTCCCGCCGCTTTGTAAGCACCTAATAACTCTCCTAATAGCATCAGTTCTCTCTGATACTCTTCATCAAAGCAATCCGACAAATCTTGTTCAAAAGAGCCAGGTAAAGTTTGCTGGCAATATGGACACTTATGATCCGGTGTGTCATGATATTTTTCATGCCCCTGGCGAACCCAGTCAGTAGCATTTAAAGCCTTTATGAATCTGGCGAAATCCGTATCACTGCTGCTAACAATCCTTTTAGATAATAATTCTAAGCCTTTGACCTTATCCATAAGTTCCGGATCAGTTATCTTCTGAAACTGTGAATATGTTCTGGCATTCCTATCAAATGCAGTATCATATAGCATTTCCAGATCTTCTGTTTTATGTTCTGTGGGTTGTTGGATTGATTGAACCTTTGTAAGAAATCCTTTCTTAGTTTTAGTCCCGGTCATCTGGGTTTCCGAAAATCTCTCACGGATACTTTTTGTATGATCCCAGCAATCGTTTTCGAGCGAAGACGTTAGAGTTGACATCAATGTCTGCTTTCCGTCCTTCTGCTTTACAAGTTCCCCCAGTTCCTTTTCTACATCTGCTTTTTCATCTTTTTTTGCCTTTACCTCATCTTCCTGTTTTATGGCATCTGCATCAATCATAAAAACGCCGGGAAGATTCTCCAACTGACGGAAATTATCACGGATAAAATCATGATCATAAACAAGGAAATTGAAATCCCTGTGAGTCTTCCCCGGTTCAAATGATACACCTTGTGGCTCTTCTCCACCCGAGATCTCATTTGCAGGCCTCTTCATCTTGGCAATTTCTCTGGCTATTGTGGTCTTACCCACGCCATTATTTCCAAAGAAAAAATTTACATAAGTAGGCTTCTCCACAGGAACTCCATGATAGGTTGCCGCTGAAATAGTCAGCTCCCGTATACCCGTAATCATTTTATCTGCCATCAACATGCCTCCTTTAAGATAGCGCAAAAACCGATACGCCTATCTCTTTTAAAGTCGCAACCAGGTCAATTCTTTTTATTGCCCAGTGCGTATTATTCAGCTCATTAAATCGATCATTTCCATGCATACCAAGTTCAAATAAATGCTTATTTAAGATTTGTTGTGGAATAGCATTCAGTACCCGATAATATACTTTAATTCCGTTATCCTGCACCTTAACATCAGTAACAAGCCCATAGTATGCCATCTGGTCATCGTCAGTCTTCCCCATATCATGATTCTCTGAACAGAAGATTGCCGGGAACGTCTTGATACGATCAATCGCATCTGGCTCCAAGGCATTTATCTCGTCTCTTATAGAGTCAGATGTAAGCGTTGTATTCAACGCACGATCCTTCCTTACATAGAAATGACCCTGATCATAAAACTCTTCTTCAAACTGCACAAACAGGCTGTAATACTCGTGGCTCGTACCAAAATTTCCGGCTATCACCTGTTGCTTACGATCGGATGCTGCAAAATACATATTGTTCGTAATGTTCCCGGTTGTAATTGAATCCGCCCGATTAACATTCACAATCTTCTCAGCCTGTTGATTTACCCCGGCAACATTATTGGAAAGTCCAACAGGACCTGTTTTTTGTATTTCGTTCGCCATCATTTACTCCTATATTTCCAAATGATCTACATGCTCGATATTCACTATCTTTTCGGCACGCTGATTAAAAACGGTCTGAGCATTCAATACTTGATTAGTTGCTTGTCCGGCACTTTTACCTTGATCAGCGTTATCCTCATTTTTATCTTCTGTATCCATAAAATCTGTATTATCTGATACCTCTGCTTCTTCGGCACATTCTACTATGATTTTTTCATATGATATATCCTTATCCGTGGCGTAGTTGTTTCCAACAGTACCAATATATTTATATGGTGCCTGACTCGTATCATGATGCAACCATTCGCCGACAGTCTTTGTACCGTTCGTATTCAACGTCCCTCTACTTGTAACGATAAAGTGCCATACTGACAATATAAAGATCCTGGCCTCAATACGCGGAAGCGCCAATAAATTCTTTTTATCTATTGTTTTTCCATCTTCCCAAATTATGAACTTAGTTTCATCTTCTATAGTCTGATCTTTATCAATCACTTCCAGTAAGGCCCTTACAAGCTTTTTACCCAAATCTCCGTCGTCTATAAAAGTATCAATAAAACCATCCATATCCGCTAAGGCGCCCGCATAATCGGACCTTACTTTTTCATCATAAGCATCAATCAAATACTGTGTTTCAAACCGCAACCATTCCGTGCTGTTTTTCTCACACATTTTGTATTGATTCTTATGAGCATTGAAAGTGCTATCTGATAAATACTCGTTAAAATCATAAAAAGTTCTGACCAGTCCTTTCAGACAGGTAACATCGTTAATTGATTTTTCTTTTGCTTTGTGTCCATCCAAATCATTGACACGGATCCTGCGGTCTTTCTTAAGCGCCTGCAGAAGCAATATGTAAAATGTGCCTCCACACAAGAAAGGAACACTGTCTTTATTCATCAAATCTATCACCTTTCAAAAATAATAAACCTTATAAACCCTATAAACCTGTTTTTCGTTCAAATAGCCTATTTTAAGGTATTGACCCCAAACCTTATAAACTCGAAATTTCTATCAGCGAGGGAAAAACAACAATTATCTTCCCGAGCCACCTTCGAAGGTAAGTCCCTGACGAGGGACAGTCACAGAGTAAATGAGAGTCCAACAGCGACAAGGAGCTAAAACTTATGAATAAGGATATAAAGCGTAATTCTATTGTGTTCGTTAAGAACCCTTTCCCCGGCTCAGCCGGAAGTCACATCATGCAGGGAGATCATTATGCCGTTGTCTGCCAGAACAACATGGGCAACCAATACTCCAACAGCGTGATCATCTGTTACATCACATCCAAGGTAAAACGCCTGGATATCCGAACCAACGTGCCTATTCAATGGTATGCCGGTCTTGACTACAAACCTGCGATGATCAAATGCGGTCAGATCATGACGATCGATCGTGATGACATCATCGATGTAGTAGATACCCTTAGACCCGAAGATGAAGTCCGTTTCAATCAGGGCATCAAAGTATCCCTTGATCTGAACGACAATCTCTTCTCATAACCACGGGAGGCATACCTTATGAACCGAATTCGTTCACCAAATTTCTAACCTTATATATCAGTAGCACCACCGTTCTTTAACAACAGAATCCAGATGCTTAGATCTAAGCGCGCATAAGCAGAGGATGCACATACAGTTTCAAGTCGATCTCAACGGGATCTCTCAGAAACTCTGTGTCTTACCTCTTTGTTTGTGCGCCTTTTTTCTGGCTCCGCAACAGGTAGATCACTGCAATGTGCATCCTCCGATTTCAAGCATTCGCAACGAAAAAGGAGATTTTTATCATGAAAAAACACATTGCAGAGTCGATCACCGACAAAAAGTATTATGTACTCTTCGAAACCGATGAAGAAGGTGTTCGCCAGTATAAAGCGGCATCTGACGAAGAACGCATCGGCACCTCTCTCTCCAAAATGAGAGTTGAAGGTAAAAAAGTTCCCGCTATCAAGGTCGAAGTTGACAAAGCCACCTACGACATCTTCAAAAGAGATCAGTGGATGGAAGAATACCGCTACGAGATGGAAAAACGCTGTATCATCGGTGGTGCCGATGGTAAAAGCAGATTCTGTCCTTGCAGGATCCCCAATCCCGATTATGTTGAAGGCGGCAATATGTCAAAAACCATCGTCAACGATTGCAGCAAGTGCCCTTACTTTAACAGTTTCAACTCAGCAAAGGGTAAAGTCTTTTTCTCCACCCTCGATGTAACCGATGAGAATGGTAATGTTGATGCCTTTGATCCCGAATCAACACACCCCATTAATCAGGATCAGGAATATGATGATCTCTTATGCGGCTATATTGGTTTTATCAAGGTTCATCATCCTAAGTACAGCAAGTACACAAAACTGGTTGAACTTCTTGGTCAGGAATATACCCTGAAGGAAGCAGCTGCCATCCTCGGTATTCCTTACAGAACCCTTTACGGGTGGACACTCACTCTTCGTCCTATCTTTGACGAATACATGAGGACTATCGCCCAAATCTAAGGCTATGAGAACCATCTGCGGATTATTCCGTGGATGGCTCTTATTCTTCCAAATACCTTATGGATTTCCCAGTTTCGGCAGCATACTCGATCTCAGACCTTGTACTGTCGCCGATATATCCTCCGACATTTATCACGAAGATTTCATCCGCCATATCGATCTTACGTTTATGCATATCATCCAGCATCTCTTTTGTTTTCGATAGAGTACCTTCATCCATGCCATCCCAGACTTCCTGATCTCCGGAATGCCCGAACAGCCCGACACTGATAACAATATTACCTTCCAGCGTCAGCCTCTTTTGTGCTTCCATGAACGCATCCTTGAATCTGGTGCTACCGCACAGGGTAATGACCTTATAGTTTCCTACCATCGCTTTACCCCTTGTACTCCCCGAACTCATACTCCAAAATAGCCCGGTACAGATCAGTTCGCTCATTTATCGCTGCTCTCTTAAAATCATCATACGACTTAAATGGCAACCCCGTACTGTTCATGAATCCCAGGAATCCCGGATTACTTGTATATTTCTGCTGATTCAATGTCTGAGCAAGGATATTCTGCGAAAAATACTGCTTCACCTTCACATCATAGGTAGCATCGCCGTAAGAAGCATTAAAGCTCTTCGGCAACACAAGCAGATCTCCGATACTGTTTCTGACAGTCTGGAAATCACTTTCATTATCAAATTCATCGGTATGCTGCTCAAAATGGTTTGCCCAAATATGCTCCACTTCGATTTCTTTTTTGTTCAACATATAATCCGGCGTTCCGGATCCCTTGGCCACGATCTCTGTAATAAGTGCAAGCAACACCTTGATCTTAGGCTTATTCTGCTGGTTCAGATGCGGGGCTGTACCTTCCAGCGTATTGTCATCCATCTTATAAGAAGAAAGATAATCCTTCAGATCCTCTACCGACATATTTCTGATCTGCTTGCAAAGCTCATATATCTTGGATTCCATCTGGTTCTGTGATGTAAGCCAGTGATTCCAGATACGCCATGATAGGATCTTCGTCAGATACTTGGATACTTCCTTGATCTTTGCGGCAACAGTCTCATCATCATCCTCATAAGCTATCGCCGCCATAATAAGCGCAGGCTGAAGCGTAAATCCATAATCCGAATTCACGATTAGATACAGATAATCAGTCACATTCCGGCTCTCGATCAGCTCCATAATACGAATATATACATTCGCAAAGTAAAGGATCTTATTAACAAATTCCACATAATCAGCGGAATAGTTAAGCCCCAGGCTCTGCTCTTCATCTCTTACCCACCGATGGAACTCTTTACCAATCTTAACAAAATCAGAGGATGTATTCTTTGCCTGTGATAGATTATTGGCATAGTGCGATCTGAAGTATATCTTGAAGAATTCGAACTCTGCCTTGGACTTGGAAGAAAGATTGATAGCCGCCAGTCTCTTAGTTGTATTATCGAATTTCTTCATGATGGTTGCACGATTGCTCTCATCGATATTCGCAAGCAGATAGCTTCTCAACATCTCCACCTGCGTCAGAGACAGTCCACGGTCATTCATAGTTTCAAAAATGACATAAGCAAAATCATCGCTGTTAGTCCAAACCTTAGAGAACATAACCTTCTCTTTCAGCCAGTACATAAACGGCACAATATTTTTATCATCGATATCGTCACGCCAGCATTCATCAATATCTGCATATCTGTCCACAAGATTCTTTACAGATACCGGATCATCGCTCTTTACATTGTAATATCCATTCTCATAAAGAGACTGCATACACGGTCTTCTCTCTGTAATGTCCAGATTAAAAAGTTGTTTTCCGTAATGGTCAGATGCGATCAGATCATCTATCTTTTTCGGGAATCCGCTCACATGACCGAATTTTCTCTTCAAATAGATCAGCAGCAGCGTGACTGTAGTGATCCTCTGCTGTCCGTCGATGATAGCACTGCGTGTACCACCGTTCTCTGACAGCACAATCTCACCCATGTAATACGGAGAGTATTCATTAACCTTGGATAATTCATCTCCCTGCTTCCAGTTCTTTAAGAACTCTATAGTCAGGTCTTCTACCATATCCTCAATCTGCTTCTTCTCCCAGACATATTCCCTCTGATAAAAGTCAACATCGTACTTTTCAAGGAATAATACCTCTATCGGATACACATCGCTCTTTACAAAAACGCTTGAATTATCCATAGCCAACAATCTCCTTCATATAATAGTAGGTCTTACTCAACCCCCAGTGCCTTAAACACCGCATCCTCCGCACTCTGATACGGGATCAGCTGAAACGCACTCATCAGTTCCGGCGGTACAGTAGCAAAATCCGTAAAAGATGTCTGCGGCAAAAGTACCTTCTTCGCACCGGAATCCAGGCACACCTGCAGCGTGTCAGCCAGATTCTCTACCTTTATAAGTGTACCGCTGATACTGATCTCACCCAGGATAGCCGTTGAACTCTGCACCGGCCTTCCCAAAGCAATAGAACACAATGCAATCAGCGTAGGCAGAGCCAGCTTGCCGGTCATGCCAATACCCTGAAGATCCTGATAATTGATGATATAGTCCTTCGCCGTGGTACTGATAGATCCGCTTATTCTGTTCCCGTTAGCTTTCAGATAACTGAACGCCGTATTGGAACTTTCCTTCGCATCCCTGTCGGAACCAAGGCCTGTCCTCTCGAACTTACCGCCACCCGGAAGCATCTGGCTTTCCAGACGGAACACACCGATCATGCCGGACTTGCCCTGTGAAATGGTATAGACCTGTCCGGGATTGCACATCCCCTCAGGGATCAGCTTACCGCCGCCCTGCTCCGGAACAGAAACATAATGTTCAGACATATCTTCAAGGTCGATATAAGAGAAGTTCACATCATAGAACTCCATGCCGCCCAGCTTCTTCAGCTGCTCTTTCACACGCCTTCTCATTTCCAGCGCAACCTGAAGGATCTCTTCCAAGTCTTCTTTTGTATAAACGCCGTCCGGATACATGAGCTTCACAAGACCACCCACCATCTTCCGAACTGCGATCGTATCTCTCTGGTTCAGGTTCCTACCCAGACGGAAGTATTCGTCCAGGGCATCCCCGTACTGCTCTTTTCTCAGCTCACGGATAAACTCAGATAGATAATCCGTGATGAAACCATAGTCATTTGTAAAATGCTCCGGTCTGAATTTCGGAATCTCCCATCCGGGGATATAACAATGCATACGGTCGAGAAATGCCGTATCGGTTCCCATCTCAGGCGGGAACGGATCAAACAGGCTCGAAGTCTTCAAGAGCACATCCACGCTCTGATTGATATTACCAACAAATACCATTGACGCAGATGCAGCCTTCTCTTCCTTGCCTCTGGCAAAAGAGCCGGATGCCATATAGTCTTTCATGATCTGGATGCCGTCTTTATCCTTGAAATTGATACCGGCAACCTCATCAAAAGCCACAACATCCCATAA
>JAEEGL015540738.1_pt1 | contig 10541 bp, 7 predicted proteins | sample 9134231 | NCBI WGS metagenome assembly JAEEGL01 (sample SAMN16246548, study PRJNA631951) | gut metagenome | biome: gut microbiome; feature: rumen; material: fiber-attached | host: Bos | place: Iran: Karaj | collected 2018-10
CCAAGAAGCCAAACCCATCACACCCCCCAACTTCGGTCACGGCATGCTTTTCCGCACCCTCGATGGCAAGTGGCTCATGTCCGTCCATAGCCACAAAAGCGTCAACGGCCGCTACATCCGCATCCCCCACCTCTTCGAAGTCGACCTCTCGGGCGACAAACTCGTAGTAGGGAAAATGATAGAAGGGAATTATCAGTAAATTAGGGCAGCATCTTGCAAGCCCTATACCCATGAAAATAGCGACGTTCTGGAGTTGAACGCCGCTATTTCTTGTTAGATGATGATTTGATTCTTATCTGTCCAAAATGGTGCTGCCGCCACCTGTTTATTTGGTTACAATCTTCTTACCTTTATATGTCATTTTTCATTTAGCGCAGTGCAATTTTCAATGGGTGTTTCACGCACAGGGCTGCATGGCTGAGGTGTGCTTCCCATTGAGTGAGGGAGTGAAAATCGGTGTTGGGGTTTTTGTCCCATCCACTGCCGAAGTAGTAGGTGTAGGGGGTGGAGGGACGAATGGTGGCGGTGGCGAGGATATGGCCTGTAGCAATGCCGTTGGGGCGCTGCTGGTATGCCGTGGTGATGGGGGTGGGGAAGAGCATGCCCACGTAGATTTTGCCCATTTGGGTGGCGAGCTGGTCACGGTATTTTGCGGAATAGACGGAGGGGTCGCCAAGGTCTTCGTAGCCCATGTAGCCACTTTCGGAGGAGAGGACATAGGCGGTGGGGTTGCTCTGATGGATGACGATGCCTGCTGCCATTTGTGCAGGGGTGGTGAGTCCGTCGTAGGTGACGCTGACACGGTTGAACTGACTGCCTGCATCGAGGGTGATGGTGCGTGTTTCGGTCAGTGGCTGCCCACCGAATTGTTGGGTGGGATAGGTGAAGCGGACGGTGAAGCGGAGTGGACCCTTGTCGAGAATCTCGAAGGTCTTGTAGCACTGGGGCATGAAGAGGCTGCCGTCGGGATGGAGGAGGGCATTGGCACCACCTCCGAGGGTGGGACCTACGGTGTAGCAGTCCATGCCTTTTCCGTGGTCAACATGGTAGCTGTAGGCATTGTAGAGCTGGTCGGCGAGGTCACGATAGCCTCGCTCGGTGAGTTGACGGCTGACGGAGCGCATTTCCTGATTTTGCTCGCTGGCGTACCAATGGTCGAGCATGAGTTCGGGGGTGCTTTTGTTGAAGAAGTCATAGCCAACGGCAGCGCCATGTCCATAGACTCGGTATGCCACACAGTCGTTTTCCCAGCCAAATTCGTCTTGACGCTCGGTGAAGAGTCTGCCTTTGGCTCGCGCTTCATACTGCTGTGGTGTGCCTTGCTGCACATAATAGGTGGACTTGCCTTTGGCTGCCACTCCTGCCTGGAAGATGAGCTTGCCGTCCCAGGTGATTTGCGAGGGTATCTCCTTACCATTGGCGTCTGTCACCACGATGTCTGTCTGTGTCTGCAGTTTCTTGGTGAGGGTGGTCATGTCCACTTCCACCATCTCCATACGGGCAGTGGCGATGGGGTTTGTCACGGTGACAGTCACTCGTTCTGCGGCATGCAGTAATACGGTGAACAGGCAGGCAAGAATCAGTATGAAATGGCGTTTCATCATCGGTTGGGGTAGGTCACTTCGTTGCTCCGATCGCCCAAACCGCCGTAGTAGTTGGCGCAACGGATGGAGTAACTCACATTCTGCGGGGAGCCTTTGGGTACGTTGTAATAGGGCTGGGTGGTGAATGCCACCACGTCACGGTTGCGGCACACGGCATAGAGGCAGGCATCGTGCACGTCATCCCAGTAGATGCTGCCTGTATCCTTGATGTGTATCTCTGGCGGTGGAATCTGTGCTGCCTTCTGTTCGGGATGCCAGTTGGGGAAGACATCGTGAATGTCGTATTTTTCAGCCTCTGCGGTGGTGAGATTGGTGTTGAAGCGCACGTTTGTCACCACGTTGTTGGCATCCTTGAACTGCTTGCGACGCAAGGCTGTGGGTGCGAGCTGGAACTCGTTGTCGAGGCTTTCATATTCGGAGAAAAGGCGTGGCAGTGTGCCGTGCATTTCTGTCCATCCGAGCGAGTCGGGCAGCAGTTCCATGAGTGTGCCGATGAAGACTGCCCGAGGGGCATTCTTCCATGGACGTCCCAACATGTATTTGCCTTCCTGTGCCTTGTCGCCGTAGATGCGGCAGGAGTTGAACACGTAGCCGTAGGCACGGTTTGCCTCGGTGGCTGGGGCACAAATCACATTTGCCTTGTTGCCCCGCTCACGCAGTTCGATGTCGCAGCGGTTGAAGTAGATGGTGCCGCCACCGCAGATGAAATCGACAGTGCCCTTGACGGTGCAGTCCTCGAGATAGGTTGAGCCGCCATCGTTGGTGTAGTAGGTGTCCTGATTGCTCATCAGGGAGAGCCGCTTGAAGATGTTGCCTCGGCAGTTCTTCTCGTTGAGCGCCACGGCACGGCTGGCAAATGCCGTCATGTCGTCACGGTAGTTTGACCACAGCTCGAAGTCTTGCAGATAGGTGCTGTCAGCCCCGTTGAGGAAAAGCGTGGAGGTGCAGCTGATGCCTTCGTGCATGGGCATCGACTCAATCTGCGTGTTCTTCATGCCTTCGCCGCAAATGCTGGTGTTGGGAGCCGTCAGGATGGTCATGGGAGAGGGGATGGTGAGTTCCTTGCCGTTCTCCGTAATCTTGATGGGATTGCCCTCGCCTTTGATGCGGTACATGGACGATTTCACGAAAATGCGGAAACGCTTCGACTTGTCGGCACGATTGTTGGCGGCATGGACAGCAGCAATGAAGTTGCCGTTGTCGGGCACCACGAAATCATACTTGTAGCGAATGCGCCCCAGCGAGTCAGGAGTCTGTGCCCCTGCGGGATTTGCCAGCAGGGACATCAGAGTAAATGCTATGACAGAAAGAGATGTCTTCAATGTCTTTTTTTCTTTTTACTTCAGCTTTTCGAGTTTGTCATTTTTCTCAATTGTCCATCCCTCACGCTTGGAGATGCCGCAATCGGTACCTTGGAACATCTTGGCTGCCTCTTTGTCGCCCTTCAGCTGCCAGTTCAGCCATGCCAGTGCCACGATGGAGAATTCACCGCCATGAGGCTTGCTGTAGGTGCCACCGTGACCCACTGGGAAGTTGGTTGCACAAGCAGGCACGTGGTCGATGCGATGGAAGTCGTCCATGCCGTTGCCATAAGCGATGTCAGTCTCACCGCCCAACAGATACATGATGGGGGAATGAATCTCCTTCAGCTTCTCCTTTGGAGGCATGGGCATGCCGCCTACAGCCTGATTGGCATTCTGCTGGTTGAACAAACCGCTGTTGCAAATCATGAGCAGTTTGATGCGCTTGTCGGCACAGTTGAAGAGTGTCTGCAGACCACCGCATGACATACCAGCCACACAGATGTTCTTCAGGTCAATCTTCTTGTAGTAAGGGGAGTTTTTGTCGGCATTCACCTTCTCCACCCAATCCATCGACTCAATCTGCTGTTCTGTGGTGCTCATAGGACCACGATAGCCGTTCTCGTGAGGGAAATAACCAGTAGCCACCACGATGTAGCCGTGGGAAGCAATCTCGTTGAGGAAGAGGTAGTGCTCCCAAGGAGAGTTGGTGCAGGCACCATTGCCCCATACCAGCACGGGCAGGGGATTCTTCTCGTTGAAGACAGACAAATCCTGAGGCACGAAAATGGTGTGTGCATCCAGTGAAAGCTCTTCCTTCATGATTGCTTTGTAAGGACCTGTACCACCTTCCTCCACTACACGTGAGGCAGGAGTGGGAGGCTCGTCCATGGTGGTGAAACTCATGCTGATGGCACCTACAGCCACCAGTGCTGTTGCAGCAAATGCTGAACTAAGAAAACTTTTTACTTTCATATTTTTTATTAAGACTTTTATTATTTAACTAAACTTTCGGAAGTTAAAAGTGAAGTTAAGCGCTATGCGCTGGACTAATGTGAGTCTAATGTACAAACACCAGCATGACTATCGTCCTTTTTAACTTCCATGAGCGTGGCGAATTTAATTCCATTTTCACTTCCCATTTTACTTCCGAAACTTAAATTATTTAAGAAATTCAGTTGACATTTGACAGCTTCCATTCCTCATACCTCATTCGGAATAACTTCAATAAACCCATACTTGCGAAAGTTGAGTAAATTGTACATTGTCAAATTGTAAATTACTTGACTTTCCAAATCTTGAGGCAGATGAAGCCTTGCTCACCACCCATGCTGGGTTGGCATACGAAGATGGCATTGTTGAGCCATGCGTATTTGCTGTCTTGAGGAGCCTCAAATTGTGGTGCCGTGCGGAAATAGAACTGGTTGTTGCCATTCTCGTCCTTGCCCGTGTAAATCAATCCACGGTTGCGCACATGGATGTTCACACCATCATCGGTCTTGATGCTGTAGATAGCCTCCACTTCGGTGCGGCCGTGTGCATTGTCCTGCAACTGATAGTCAGCACCGCCAGGCAGAATGGTGCCCTTCATTTTGGGACCCTCGAATGTGCCTCCCACAATCGGGATGACAAAACGGTTGCCGTGGGAAGTCTGTCCCACTTGATAGGCTCCTTCACATTTCACTTTCAGTTCCACCACATACTCCAGTTGTGGCCCTTCGTTCTGTGCCTTCATTCCTACGAAGAAAGCCAGAAGCATCATTGCAGTCAGAATTCTTTTCATTTTCTTGCTACGTTTATTTTTGATAGGTTTAGTAAAAACATGGGCAAAGATAGAGAAAAAATCTTAAAGAAGAACAAATTTTCATGTACAATTGTATAAAGCCCCCTCTTTGCCGTCCTCAGAAAGGGCACTTTCTTCGGTCGCTCCCGACAGCGCAACATCCAGTTGTCCTGTTTCATCGCTCGCTACCCCCAAGGGGGAGAGATTGCCATGCGGAGTGTAAGCATTCCTAATTGGCTACGCCGAGCTAAAGGTTCCTCATGCCAGCCTCTTCAGCAATTCGAGCAGCACTTGCCAGATGTCGCCGATGGTGGAGAGTTCCACCCGTTCGCTGGCGGAATGGGGCTCGACGATGCGAGGTCCTATGCTGGCAATCTGAATGCCTGGATAGTGCTGGACGAAAAAGCCTGCTTCGAGCACAAAGTGCATGGCAACCATGCGAGGACGCCAACCTAACACGTCTTGGAAGGTGGTGCTGACCAGTTGTAGGAAAGGTGACTGCTGGTCTTCCTGCCATGCAGGTGCTGACATCACCAATTCGGATTGACTGTTGGCAGATGTAAAGATGTGGGCAATGCTTTTGCTGAGCGTTTCCATGTTGGCATCGATAAAACTACGTGTGTGGGTGGACACGAAAAGGTGGTCTTCTGCTGCAGAGATGCGACCTATATTGTTGGAGGTCTCCACTGTGCCAACCATCGTCTCACTCATCTTCACCACTCCTTGCGGCACTTTCTCAAGACAGATAGTCAATGCCTGTACCGCCTCGATGGGGAGGATTGTTTCAGGTTTTTTACATGGCTCGATGCAGCAAGTGATGTGAGGGTCGGTGCTGCCATATTCACTGTGCAGCTGCTGGTTGAGGCTTTCCACTTGATTGACCATGAACTCGGTGGCATTGTCGGATGGGCAGCCAATCACCATCTCCCCTTTCGAGGCGATGGAAGCGTTGGCTTCACCTATCTGTATGTCTGACACCACCATGCCACTTTCATGACAGATGGCTGACAGGATGATGCGGGCAGGAATCACAGCACTGCAACGCCCCTTATTGATGTCAACGCCAGAGTGTCCTCCCAGTCCCCCTTCGATGCGGATGCGACACCAGTTGCTGATGTCGGTTGATGCGGGCTCTCGCTTCATCGGAATGCGGTGGAACTGCAAGCAGGCTCCTGCTGCACCCGTTGTGATGGTGTTGTAGTCTTCGGAGTCAAGATTGATGACCTTGCGACCTTTCAGAAAATCCTTGCCCAACTGCGAGGCACCAGACATGCCGTCTTCCTCGTTTGTGGTGGTGATGACCTCAAGGGCTGGGTGTACGATGCTGTCGTCTTCGAGCACAGCAAGCGCCATCGACAAACCAATGCCATTGTCGGCACCCAACGATGTGCCTCGGGCTTTCATCCATCCGTCTTCCTCATAAGTCTCGATGGGGTCGTTCAGCGGGTCGTTCATTCCCACACACACCATGTCCATGTGGTTGAGCAACACGATGGGTTCTGCATTCTCATGACCAGGGGTGGCAGGTTTGCGTATCACCACACAGTTTTCTTGATCACGCTCATACTCCAAATGGAGACGTTCTGCAAATTGGCAAAGATAGTCTGCCACACGTTCCTCATGATGAGAGGGGCGGGGTATCTTGTTCAGTTCATGGAAGATGCTGAATACACGGGCTGTTGTGTTCATAATTATAATTACAATTTAACACGCCTTGTAGGGCAAGTGAAAAGTGAAAAACTAAAAGTTAAAAGTAAAAGTTTCCTGACTTTGGGAAGTAATCGAAGTTAGCTACGAATTAGGAATGATGGAAGATGGAAGATGTATGATGGAAGATGTATGATGGAAGATGGAAGATGGAAGATGTATGATGGAAGATGTATGATGGAAGATGTATGATGGAAGATGTATGATGGATGATGAGTCTGTCAACTTTCAACTGTCAACCCTAAACTCTAAACTCTAAACTCTAAACTCTAAACCCTAAACCCTAAACTCTAAACCCTAAACTCTCAACTGTTCGTCTCCTTCTATTCCACCCAGTTGTCTCTGTCGAGATTGCGGTAACCGATGGCTTCGGCAATGTGGTGGCTCTGCACGTCTGCTGTTCCTTCGAGGTCGGCAATGGTGCGTGACACTTTCAGAATGCGGTCGTAGGCACGGGCGGAGAGGTTGAACTTCCGCATAGCTGTGCGAAGGAGATTGAGTGCTTGGTCGTCGAGTTGCACGAATTTCTGGAGCTGCGAGGTGGTCATCTGAGCATTGCAATGGATGTGACCCCTCTCTCCGATGGGGAGGGAACTGAAGCGTTCGCTCTGTATCTGGCGGGCTTTGAGCACCCGTTCACGGATGGCAGAGGATGATTCTCCTTTCGGGGCTTTGGCGATGTCTTCAAAAGGAACACTTTCCACCTCCACCTGTATGTCTATCCTGTCCATGAGTGGACCGCTTATCTTGTTCATGTAGCGCTGAATCTGTGCAGGTGTGCAGACACATCGGCGGGTGGGGTGGTGATGGTAGCCGCAAGGACAGGGGTTCATAGATGCCACGAGCATGAAGGAGCATGGAAGGGTGAGGTTGTAGCGTGCACGGGAGATGGTGATGATGCGGTCTTCGAGCGGTTGTCGGAGTGTCTCCAGAACTGAACGGTTGAATTCTGGCAGTTCGTCCATGAAAAGCACGCCATTGTGTGCCAAACATATCTCTCCTGGCATGAAAAGGTTGCCACCTCCCACAAGTGCCACATCAGAAATGGTGTGATGAGGGGAACGGAAAGGGCGTTGGCTGATGAGCGAGGTGTCTCGTTGCAGTTTGCCGGCAATGGAATGGATTTGGGTTGTTTCGAGACTTTCGCTGAGGGTGAGGGGCGGAAGGATGGAGGGAAGGCGTTTTGCCATCATGGACTTGCCGCATCCGGGGCTGCCAACGAGGATGATGTTGTGACCACCTGCCGCTGCCACCTCGAAGGCTCGTTTCACGTTCTCCTGCCCTTTCACTTCGTCGAAGTCGTAGGGGAAGGTGAACATCTGCGAATAGAATTCTTCACGGGCATTGACTACTGTGGGTTGGAGTGTGCCCATGCCACTGAAAAACGCCACAATGTCATTCAGATGGCTCACTCCATACACTTTCAACCTGTTCACCACCGCTGCCTCACGGGCATTTTCGGTAGGGACGAAGAGTGCTTCGTAGCCCAATTCTCGTGCCTTGATGGAGATGGGCAGGACTCCCTTGACGGGGAGGATGGTTCCATCGAGCCCCAATTCGCCTACAAACATAAAGCGTTCGGGGCATTCTATCTTGAGAAATCCGCAGGAGAGCATCACGCTGATGGCCATAGGCAGGTCGAAACCCGAACCTTCCTTGCGCACATCGGCAGGGGCAAGATTGACCACCACCGACTTGTTGGGCATCTTGTAGCCATTCACACGGAGTGCTGACTGCACACGCTCCTGACTTTCTTTCACGGCATTGTCGGGCAGCCCCACAATGGTGAACTTGGCATTGCCACCCCCTTCAAAGTTGTCCACCTCGACGGTGACCACCATGGCATCCAATCCCTGCAATGCCGCACTGTACACTTTTGAAACCATCTGCCTGCCTGACTTTTATCGTATGTGTTTCTTCAACATCTCGGCCAGTTTGTCCACATTGTCGCCACAATCCACCACCTGATGCTTTCGGTCTGTCAGGATGTAGTAGGGCACGGTGTTGATGCCGAGGAGTTTGATGGCTTTCGATTCGAAGCCCTGTCCGTCACAGTAATGCTCAATGGTGGTGAGAGTGGTGTCAGGACGAATGGCATCTTCCCAACGGAAGGGTTCCACATCGAGCGAGACAGCCACCACCCGCAATTTTCCACCATCCAGCTGATTGTCGCGCAGGGTGTTGCGGAGCCGCCACAGGAAGTCTGTCCCGTTGGGCATCCATGTTGCCCAGAAAGCAATCAGGTTGTAGTCTTTCGTTGACTGCCAAAGCTTGACGGTCTTTCGGTCTTTTCTGGTGAGGGGAGCATCTGGAAGTTTCTTTCCCACCTCACGTCGGTCGGCATTGGCGAGTTTGCTTTCGATGTCGAGCAAGGCATGGTGATGGGGGTGCTTTGCCTTCAGCACTTTCAGAAGCTCTTTCAATTCGGCATTGCCCACTTCTTCGTTTTGGGCAAAATATTGGTCGAAGAGATAGAGGGCGACGGGCGAAACGGGGTTGTCCTTGATGTAGGTGCGAGCGGTGTTGGTCGTCAGGGATGGGTTCTTCGTGTATGTCTCTTCCCTGAATCTGTTCATCAGCTCATTCTCTTCACTGCCGCTCACCACGTAGTTCTTCAGGTCGTTGGCTGTCGCCTCATACTCGATGTCGTCGCCAGGACCTGCAAAGATGACCTGCTCCACACCGTTGGGAAAGACAAGCATGAAGGGAGTCACCTCGTCAGTCTCTCCTCTGTAGCGGAACTTGCCGCCTTGGATGGTCAGGGTGTCGAGACGGGCATTGTCGCCACTGAGATTGTAGATGTAGAGTTCACCTGCCTGCATGTCACGGAAGCTCCCCCTGATGCGGAAGGAGTTGCCATCGGGACCACATGCCGCCAACAGCGTCATGATAGCCCCACCTATCAACACTTTCATTTTCATTCGCCTCAACTTACATCTCATGTCTCCTGTCACTATTGCATTTCTACTGATTGTAGTCAGAGAATTCGGCATCGTTGGCAGCACGCTTTGCCAGCGAAGCATCCATGGCAATCGCCTTGGCAAGGTTGTCCTTCACCTCCGCTTTGTCCTCCATACGTGCTGCAAGAATGGCACGCAGATAGTAGGTCATAGCATCAGGATTCTTGATGTTGCCCAAAATCTGGAGCGCATCGGCATAGTCTTGCGAGAGGATGTGGGAGAGGGCTGCACTGTTATTGGCAGACTTGGCAAACTTGGCAGCAGCCTGTGGATAGCGGCTCTGTGCCACATAGAGATGTCCGAGTGCCTCGTCAAAGTTGTTGGCACTCACACCCTTGGCAATGAATGTCTCCGCATCCTGGAACTGTCCGTTCTGAATGGCGAGCATGCCCAGATTCACATTAGGTTCGGCTGCATTGGCATTGATGCCAAGTGCCTGACGCAGATAAGATTGTGCAGTTTCTGTGTCACCACGACGCATGGCGAGTTCACCGAGGTTGTTGTAGGCACGGTAGTCATTGGGGAAGAGGGACACGGTCTTCTTCAGGATAGACTCTTTCTGTGCATCGCTGATGGAAAGGATGTTTGCGGCATAGACGAGTTCTTCCACGCTCAACTTGGAGGCATCACCATTCACCAACTGCATGATAGCTTCATCGCTGCGACCAATCACATCGTAGTTGATGACCATGCGGGCACGGCGCAACTCTGGCAGCACGGCATCAGCGAGTTCCTTATACACCACTGCCACATTGCGTATTTCACGCTCGCGCTGTTCAGGGTCTTGATACATGGAGAGCACTCGCAGGATGATTTCCTTGTCTTGCAAGTTTGACTGTGACACCAAAGCCTGGAAACCTTCCCAGTCTTCAGCCGTGTATTTCGTGTCCACATTGGTGGCAAGCTGATTCTGCTTCAACTGCTGGTTCACATAGCCTTCCGACACTGCTCCACGCTTTTCTGCCAGACGCTCGTTGATGGCATAGGCACCATCTGGAGAGGCATAGGCACTCACCTCAATGTTGTTCAACACAAGACTTTGTTCATCGCTCTTGATGTTCTTGAGTGTCTTGATGAAATCCTGCACCGTTTGTGTGTTCAGTTCGCTGCCACGCAGATTTGCCTGACCAATGAGGAACTTCACGGCAGCCTCCTGCTTTTGGCTGATGATGCGCTGGAAATTGTC
>JAEEGL015675302.1_pt1 | contig 10541 bp, 9 predicted proteins | sample 9134231 | NCBI WGS metagenome assembly JAEEGL01 (sample SAMN16246548, study PRJNA631951) | gut metagenome | biome: gut microbiome; feature: rumen; material: fiber-attached | host: Bos | place: Iran: Karaj | collected 2018-10
GCGGTCATCGAGGCACGGAGGGACTATAGAATAATGCGTAGAAACTACAAATCATAAATTATATATATGGCATTTTTCGGATTATTTTCTAAGGAAAAGAAAGAGACATTAGATAAAGGGCTCGAGAAGAGCAAGGAGTCGATACTAAGCAAGATCGGTCACGCTATCGTGGGAAAGTCCACGATAGATGACGATGTGCTGGACGGCCTGGAAGAGGCCCTGATCACGTCGGACGTAGGCGTAGAGACGACATTACGCATCATTGACCGTGTGCAAGAACGCGTGAAGCGCGACAAATACGTCGGAACGGACGAACTGAACGCACTCCTCGTAGATGAAATATCCCAATTGCTGCAGGAGAATAACGTCGCTGACGTACCGGATTTCTCGGCTCCGCTGCCCGCCAAGCCTTATGTCATCATGGTGGTAGGCGTCAACGGCGTAGGCAAGACCACGACCATCGGCAAGTTGGCGCACCAGTTCAAGGCCGCCGGCAAGAAAGTCTATCTCGGCGCAGCCGATACGTTCCGTGCCGCTGCCGTAGAGCAGCTGTGTATCTGGGGTGAGCGCGTCGGTGTGCCCGTCATCAAGCAGCAACAGGGATCGGATCCTGCGTCCGTAGCCTTCGATACCTTACAGTCTGCCAAAGCCAATGACGCGGATGTCGTGCTCATCGATACGGCCGGCCGTCTCCATAACAAGGTCAACTTGATGAACGAGTTGACGAAGATCAAGAATGTAATGCAGAAAGTAGTACCGGACGCACCGCACGATGTGATGCTCGTTCTCGACGGATCTACCGGACAAAACGCTTTCGAGCAGGCACGCCAGTTTACTGCTGCCACTCAGGTATCGTCACTGGCCATCACCAAACTGGACGGCACCGCCAAGGGAGGCGTCGTCATCGGCATCTCCGACCAGTTCAAGATCCCAGTACGTTACATCGGTCTGGGCGAGAAGATGACTGACCTGCAGGTATTCAACCGAACCGAATTTGTAAAATCCTTAATATCATGAGTTATCGTATTGAATCTGACCTCTTGGGCGAGTTGAAAGTCCCGTCAGAGGCCTATTATGGCGTGCAGACACAGCGCGGCATTGACAATTACAAGGTATCTAACCTCAAAATGTCTGATTTCCCGGAGTACATTATTGCGATGGGATATATCAAACTGGCAGCAGTGGAAGCGAACCACGAGTTGGGTGTCATCAATGACGAGATCTATTCGGCCATTGCACAGGCTTGCCAGGAACTGATTGACGGTAAGATGCACGACCAGTTCCCAACCGATATGGTACAAGGTGGCGCCGGAACGACCGTAAACATGAACGCAAACGAAGTGATCGCCAACCGTGCGCTGGAGATCATGGGACACCAGCGCGGCGAGTATCAGTTCTGCTCTCCGAACGACCACGTTAACTGTGCTCAATCGACGAACGCCGCCTACCCTTCCGCTTTCCGCTATGCGTTCATCCGTATGAACCGCGGGTTAGTAAGCGAATTGCAATTACTCATCGAATCGCTGCGTAAGAAAGGCGACGAGTACAACGACTCCATTAAGATGGGACGCACCCAACTGCAAGTCGCCTTACCGATGACCAGCTTCCAGGAGTTCCACGCCTTTGCCAACAACCTCGAGGAAGAAGTCGCCAACCTCGACCGTAACGTCAAGCTGCTCTATGAGATTAACATGGGCGGAACGGCTATCGGTACGGGTCTGAACGCTACAGCAGGCTACGCTGAGCTGTGTATCAAGAAGATGTGCGAACTGACAGGTGAACCGTTTGAGTTGGCAAGCGACCTCGTGGAGGCTACGCCGGATACCGGCGCATACGTCAGCTACTCCGCTGCTCTCAAGCGTCTGGCGGTCAAGCTCAGCAAGACCTGTAACGACCTGCGTCTGATGGCGTCCGGTCCGCGTTGCGGTCTGCACGAGATCAACCTCCCGCCGATGGCTCCGGGTTCGTCCATCATGCCGGGAAAGGTGAACCCCGTCATTCCGGAGGTAACGAACCAAGTATGCTTCAAGGTCATCGGTAACGATACGGCCGTTACTTTCGCCGCAGAGGCAGGACAGCTCCAGCTCAACGTGATGGAACCAATCATCACCGAGTGTATCTTCGAGTCTATCACCTGGCTGCGTAACGTAATGAAGATCCTCCGCAAGAAGTGTATTGACGGCATCACAATCAACCGTGAGCATAACCTCGAGACCGTTAAGCACTCTATCGGCATCGTGACGGCCCTCAATCCGGTTATCGGCTACAAGGCTTCGACGAAGATTGCCAAGGAGGCACTGGAGACCGGCAAGAGTGTGTATAACCTTGTGCTGGAGCACGAACTGCTGAGCAAGGAGCAATTGGACAAACTGCTCGATCCGGAGAACATGCTCGCAGCGCACTAAATTATAAATAACAAAAAAGGTGGTCGACTGACCACCTTTTTTTTATCTGCGGGTTCTTCCGCCTCCTCCGGAGGATGCACCTCCGCCGCGGCTTCCACCACCTCGGCTACCACCGCCGTATGAACCGCCTCCGTAGGAACCACCACCGCTTCGGCTGCTGCTGCCGCCTCCATAAGTAGTACCCGATGAGCGGGACGTACTGCCACTGCTCCGGCTGCCTCCATAGGTTGAGCTCGACGTACGAGACGAACTGCTGCTACTCGGCGTGCGTGCTACACTGGTGCTCGTAGAACGGGATGTGCGTGTGCTCGAAGTAGTCGTGCTACTGCCAGCTGTGCTACTCGTGCTGCGGGTTGAGCCGGAAGAGGTACTAGCCGTTGCCGTCGATGTACGGGTTGAGCCACTGCTGCTCGGCGTGCGTGCCACACTAGCGCTCGTAGAGCGGGAAGTGCGCGTGGTAGTTGCAGTCGTTGCCGTGCTTGCGGAGCGTGTTGCACCAGATTGTCTGGACGTACTCGATGCAGTAGCTGCTCGTGCCGTGCGGGTTGCATCGGTTGCCGGCTGACGACGGATGTCTGCCGCCCTCTGAGTCTGGCGAACGGTGTGCGTACTACGTATCTCACGTGCATTCGTCATACCACTATTGCGACGGGTAAATGATTTATCCGGATGTGCTACTGCATACTCGTGACGACTTACGCCGCGGTGCATCTCCTGATAGCCTCGTCTCGGCTGATGCGCCGGACGGAAAGAGCAATAGGGATGGTGATGATGGTATGCGTAGCAACGATGCCAATACCAGTCGTGTGCCCAACAGCTGTGAGCGTACCACCAACCCGGCCAGTAGCCCCAATACCACGGGCTGTGCCAGGCGTACCAGGCGTCGCACCAGAACCAATCGTAGATAAGAGGTCTATAGACAAATACCGGTTCTATAATGTAGTTAGTACCGTACACGTACTCATCACCTACAACCTGAACGGATACGTTGTTCGCTTCGTCTTTCTCCACATAGATGGAGGCTACGTCCTGGAATATATCCTGTGCGAGAACAGCCTGCAGTACAATCAGACGCTTGTTGCCTTCACCCGTCTCTATGACGCGTAAATAATCAACTTGGCCATCTCCGTTCAAATCCAGGTTGCAGAACGCACTGTCTGGGTTGTTGAGCATCGTCTCGAACTCCTCCAGGTTCTTAGCCTCCGCAAACAGCTTAGCTACCACCTTCAGATCGAGCCCTTCCGAGATGTCCGTACTCTTAGCGGAAACAGTGATTGTCTCCTCTGCCCACAGCGCCGTACTCATCAGCATCAGCGCCATCAGAAGTGTAGTTAGTTTCGTTTTCATAATTGTGATATTTAAAGGGTTTGACTAGTGTCCTAGGGTTCTAGGGTCCTAGTTATCCATAGTCAATCAAATTCTGTGCCAAAGATCACACCAGCTTCAGGTTGTGGTGCATTTTTTCCTTCTTAGTGCGCATGTATCGTTCGTTCCATCGGTTCGGCTGAATCTCAATGGGCACGTTCTCGACGATCTCGATACCATAACTCTCAAGCCCTACGCGTTTCACAGGGTTGTTGGTCATCAGTCGCAGTTTGAGTGCGCCCATCTCCCTCAGAATCTGCGCCCCTACTCCATAGTCGCGCTCATCGGGCCGGAATCCGAGATGGACATTAGCCTCAACAGTATCATCGCCTTCTTCCTGCAGTTTATAAGCTCGAATCTTGTTCATAAGACCAATGCCTCGTCCCTCCTGATTCATATATACGATGATACCTCGTCCTTCGGCTTCGATCATCTGCATTGCCTTGTTCAGCTGCTCGCCGCACTCGCATCGTCTGGATCCGAAGATGTCTCCTGTCATACAACTGGAGTGTACGCGGCACAAAACGGGTTCGTCGGCTTGCCACTCTCCCTTAGTCAGCACGATGTGCTCCAGACCGGTGGTGAGGTCACGGAAGGGCGTAAGCATAAACTCTCCGTTCTGCGTCGGCAGGAAGACCGTCTCGCCTCGCTCAACCAGACCGCTTTGCTGAAAGACCGCTTCGCTAACAGAAGACAGACCATCCTTCGGACTGACAGACTCTTTCTCCAACCGATAAGCGATGAGGTCCTTGATGGTGATGATCTTGAGGTCGAACTCGCGTGCCACTTCCTGCAATTGCGGCATACGTGCCATCGTTCCGTCAGCGTTCATGATCTCTATGAGCGCAGCGGCGGGTTGGAAACCGGCCAGGCGCGCCAGATCGACCCCTGCCTCGGTGTGACCGGCGCGTTGGAGCACTCCGCCCGCCTTGGCAGACAGCGGATTAATATGTCCTGGACGACCGAAGGTCTCCGGCTTGGAGTTCGGGTCCGCCAAAGCAAGGATAGTAGCGGCTCTATCGGCTGCGGACACACCGGTCGTGCAACCCTCCAGTTTATCCACCGTCACCGTGAACGGCGTACCGAGCATCGAAGTGTTATTGGACACCTGGTGCATCAGGTCCAGTTGCGCACAACGTGCCTCCGTGATCGGACAGCACAGGACGCCCCGACCGTGTTGGAGCATAAAATTCACTTTCTCCGGCGTAATCTTCTCCGCGGCAATAATGAAATCGCCTTCGTTCTCGCGATCTTCATCATCGACTACGATGACGAACTTACCTTCGCGAAAGTCGCTCAAGGCCTCTTCTATAGTATTTATTCTCATAATTCTTAACGTGTACAAACAATTTCTTGAGGCGTATCTCCCATGCTTCGGGATTGAAGAGTGGCGAGTCGGTGGCCGCCTTGTAGGTAAGGAAAATACCGGTAGGCAACAGCACGAACGAACTGAGCCACATTCCAGCCCAGGTAGACCACAGTGCCTCACGAGCCATCTTATAGCCCGTATTGTCAATGATATAATAGATGATGAACAGGATAACCGAGATCACCACCGGGGCTCCAAGTCCGCCTTTTCGGATGATGGTGCCCAATGGAGCACCGATGAAAAAGAAGACCAGGCAGGCAAAGGCCAAGGTGAACTTACGGTGCAGTTCAATGGCATGCTTGCGTATATATCGCTCCGCATCCTCCAGCATAATGGCGTTGTAATCAATCTGGTCTCGATAGTTCTGCGCCTTGTCCCTGGCTTCACGAATGATGCGTAACTGCTCAGCGGGCGTCACGGAGCTCCAGAGCGTATCCAGGTTATAGGTCTCTTTCTCCTCCTTCGTCAGTTGTGTCGGCACGCTGACGGGTGCGCTAGTGGTCTCCCGACCGAAATAGCGGGAGGCTATCAGATCCGCGCTCTGCTCCTTGCATCGCTCACGCGACACAGTCTGCACCGAGTCGATGGACTGCGTAAGCTGCACGACATTCTTGCTCACGTGCTGGTCCTCGAGCAGCGACTCGTCATAACGGTTGAAATCCGTTGCAAAATCGATGATGATGCGCTTATGGCTGAAGGTCTCGCGCCGATATGGAATACTATTGGTCGTGCCGGTTGCCCGCTGTTCCTTCTTGCTCAAGTTCTCGAATGACTCGCCGTTGATCAGGTCCAGCATAAGGAAGCGCTTGTCGGCGCTGGAGCTCAACCGTCCCGTGTCCGCCACCATGACCTTGGCATTGGCAAAGCCGTCCGAATAGTCATATATCATAAGGTTCAACAAGTCGCCCTGACGCGTCTTCTCACGCACGTATATATGATATCCGATGATCTCATCATAGAACTCTCCGACGGGAATCTGCAGCTCCGGACTCTTCTGCCGCAGGGAGAAAATAAGCGCCCATAGCTTCATCTGTGATTTGGGCAGCACGTTATTGCTGAAGAAAAACGCTCCAACACTCAGCAGCGCGACGGCCAGGACCAAGGGACGCAAGATACGGAAGAGCGATATACCGGCCGCCTTCATGGCCGTCAGTTCGAATTTCTCCGCCAGATTACCGAACGAGATCAGTGAACTGAGCAATATAGCCAGAGGCAGAGCCAAAGGGACGACAGACGCGCAGGCATAGAGAAAGAACTCCGCAAGGACATCCAGCCCGATTCCCTTTCCTACCAGATCGTTCACGTGCATCCACATGAACTGCATAAGCAGGATAAAAATAGCGATAAAGAAAGTAGCCAAAAACAGCCCCAGAAAATTCCGCAGCAGATAAATGTCTATTTTCTTAATCACGCTCATCACGGTCGCTTACCCTTTCAGGTTCTCAGACACGAATATCAATGGCAGCAGGTCAGCTGCCGAGTTAAACACATACGTTACTTCCTCGCCATAGAGCAGCACTTCCATCGGTTGGTCATAGCGGTGCTCGCTCTCCAGCATTACCTGTCTGCAGGCGCCGCATGGCGAGCCCGGCTCCTTGGTGAAATGACCGCCGGTGAAACAAGCGATAGCCAGTTTCGTCACCGGTTGCTCGGGATACTGTGCCCCCGCGGCAAACAAGGCCGTACGCTCAGCACAGAGGCCACTCGGATAAGCGGCGTTCTCCTGATTACATCCGGGAATCACCACGCCATTAGCCAGTTGCGCCGCGGCCCCCACATGGAAATGGCTATAAGGGCAGTAGCTACGCTTCGTCTGCTCCTTGGCCACGGTGAGGACGGCACGCTGCTCATCGCTCAACTCTTCCCACTTGTATGCCCGCATCGGCACTGTCAAATTGTACTCTTTCATACTATTGATTTGGTTAAAATATTTTCTCAAAACCTTTGCGGCTGCAAAGGTACGCAAAAAAAATGACATACGCAAGAGAAAGCGAAAAAAAACGCACCGGCTCAGAAGAGACGATGTGTACATGGAACGGAAACCAGATCAAGGCAACGGCGTTAAGGGGTAAACGATATTGACAATGAAGATGTTCGCCGCCAAGATAATGAGGTTCATCAGCAATCCAATACGCATGAAGTCACTGAAGCGGTAACCACCCGGAGCATAGACAAGCATGTGAGTGGGCGAACCGATAGGCGTAGCAAAACTGCTGCTGACGCTGATCATGAGCGCGATGAGGAAGGGATACGGCTCATATCCCAACTGTGTCGCCGCCTCGTACAGTATCGGGAAGCACATTGCACCCGCCGCCGTATTCGAGATGAACTCGGTGATGAACGTAGCAACAAAACAGATGGCGGTCATCACAATGATGGGATTCGTGCCACAGACATCCAAGATTCCGTACGCCAGGCGCTCAGCGATGCCGGTCTTCTGTATGGCCAAGCCCAAGACCACCGAGCCGGCAAAGACCATGAGGATCTCCCAGTTGACGGATTTCATCGCCTGCTCGGGCGTACAGCAACGGAAGATGAGCATGGCAAAGGCCGCCAGGAACGCACACTGCAGTAAAGGCAGCACGTTCAGGGCCGAGAGCGCGACCATTGCTATCATGATCACCGTGGAGATGATGGTCTGCGGGCCGATGTTCGGCACCTGATCCGAGTCATAGAAATAGAGTTGCGACTTGAGGCGGTCGGTATTGACATTCAGTTTGGGCGGGCACTCAAGGAGCAAGGTGTCTCCGGCGTGCAGCTTGACCTCGTGCGGCGACTGCTCGATACGCTTGCCGTAACGTGCCACGGCGACCAAGGTCATGTTATTATCCCGCTCAAACGTGGTGTTCGCGATGCACTTATGGATCAGGTTACTGTTCAAAGCGACATAAGCTGTACGCAACTGACGTGCACCGCCCTTCTCGTCCATCTTAAAGACTGAGCGATCAGCCGTCACAAAGCCATGCGACTGCTGGAGGAAAAGAATATCATCGATCTGTCCGGCAAAGACCAGCCGGTCTCCTCCCATAAGCGGCTCATCATCTGGTACCGGTGAGAGAACCTCGTCGAAATGGATGAGCTCAATGAGGCGGCCGCCGTGTATATCCTTTAGTCCTGCTTCCACCACCCGCTTGCCTATATTCGGGTTGTCCGAAGGCACAAGCAGTTCAACGGTATATTCCGATGTATCTTCGAAAGCCGATTCGGGCGTCTCACGGTCGGGCAAGAGCCTACGCATGGCAATGACGCTTATCACGCCGACAAAGAGACAGAACAAACCGGGAATGGTTGTCGCCAGGACGTTCATCGTCGTACCTGTATGGTCGGCGTAGAGTCCGGATATAATGAGGTTAGGCGGCGTACCGATGAGCGTACACACGCCTCCCATTCCCGATGCATAACTCAAAGGGATAAGCAGTTTGGAGGGCGAGATACCCAGCTTCTTCGACCACATTTTGACAATGTTCACGAAGAGGGCCACGACGGTCGTGTTACTGAGGAACGAACTGAGTGCAGCTACGGGCAACATCAGACGCGTGACGGCACCCTTTTAGGACTTTGGCTGACCGAGCAGATGCTTGACAATCCATTGCAGCACACCGTTATGGGGCAGTCCCGCTACGACGACGAACAAGACACCGATGACGATGACTGACGTGCTGCTGAAACCGGAGAAGGCCTCCTTTGCATCCAACACACCGGTCACAAACAAGACCGCAATCGCCCCGATAAAGACCAGATCCGAACGCAACTTGGTGAACAACAGTACGGTGAACATCGTCAACACCGTCACTATTGTTATCCAGGCGTGCAGAGAAAAACCGAGAAACATAGTTTATTTCTGTTCGTTGTGCTCGTCGTGTTCGCTCATGTTCTTAATGAACAGATTGACCACACGCTTGGTGATATAGGTATGACGTACGGCGTGACGGGCCTTGTCGGCCAAGGAAGGCGTATTATCCGCATGGTCCGTCTGCTGCTCCATCTGAGCCACCTGTTTCTCACGCAGGTCCATCTTCTCGCGCAAGCTTGCAGGAGCGTGCTTATACAAGAAGTTGTAGCAAGGCACGGAAGCCTTCATGATATACGGCGTGAGGAAGGTAGTAACCACACTGGACGCCACGATGATCGGATACAAAGCCGGGTGCAAGACACCCAGGCTGGTACCCAGACCGGCTATGATGAACGAGAACTCACCGATCTGGACGAATGAGAAACCGGTCTGCATGGCATCGCGCATCGTCTCTCCACCCCACCAGCAACCCAAGGTGCCGAAGATGATCATACCGAAGATAATCACGACGCATGTGATCAGGATACTCGGCCAGTACTCCACCAGGTTTGCGGGATTGATCATCATGCCAACTGACACGAAGAAGATTGCGGCGAAGACGTTCTTAAGAGGCGTCATCATCTTCTCAATACGATGCGACTCGATAGTCTCGGCGAGGATAGTACCCATTACAAAGGCACCGAGAGCGCTACTGAAGCCGGCTTCCTCGGCCGTGAGCACCATTCCGAGGCAGAGACCCAAGGCGAGGATGATAAGCGTCTCGTCATTCAAGTATTTCTTCACCTTGCGCAGCAGCGTAGGGATGATCAGAATACCGCATACAAACCACGCCGTAAGTGTGATTGCCAGCACTCCCACTTTCTTGAGAAGCTCTTCTCCATCGAACTGGTGCTTGATAGCAATACTGGAGAGCAAGACCATGAGGACCACCGCCACAACATCTTCGATGATGAGAATACTCGTGGCTCCCTTGACAAAACGCTCCTTGCTCAGTCCTGCCTCTTCGACCGCTTTCATGACGATGGTGGTACTGGACATACAGAGCATACCTGCGAGGAAGAGGGCATTCATCATATCCATCCCCGCCAACTTACCTACTCCGAAGCCAAAGAGCAACATACCACCGATGATGGTGAGGGCACCGATAGCCGCCACCTTGCCGGAAGTAATGAGGTTCTTGATGCGGAACTCCAGACCAATGCAGAACAGGACGAAGAGTACACCGATGTTACCCCATGCCTCGACGTTCTCATGATTGACCCAAGTACCGCCGAATACGTAGGGACCAACTAACAAACCGGCTACGATGTATCCTAACACCACCGGCTGTTTCAACAACTTGAATAGCAGGCTCACGATGCCTGCCGTAATCATCAAAATGTAAAGATCATGGACCATAATATATTTATTTTTGATTTCAAATTTCAAATTTATGATTTTAGAAGGGATAACCGATGCCGAAGTTCACACGGATGGCATCCAATGCCGAAGGAATGTTGAAATACGTGTTGATGGGCTTCGAATAATCGACTTGCCAATCCTTAGTATATTTATACATCTGATACGGCGCATGGATAGCCACACCTATATCCAGACGAATGACGAGTCC
>JAEEGL016245713.1_pt1 | contig 10541 bp, 6 predicted proteins | sample 9134231 | NCBI WGS metagenome assembly JAEEGL01 (sample SAMN16246548, study PRJNA631951) | gut metagenome | biome: gut microbiome; feature: rumen; material: fiber-attached | host: Bos | place: Iran: Karaj | collected 2018-10
CGAATACCGACGGCAAAATTCTTGGAGTGGCCCACAGGGGAGACACGCTGCCTTATGGTGGGCAGGTCTCTGATGCGGGCTGGCTGCTGGTACAGTACAAGAACCAGAACGCATGGGTGTCAGGGAAGTACGGCAAGCTGATTACCTGATCATCATAGCGATACGGAAACTCCGGGGTTTGCGCTCCGGAGTGTTTTTCTTTTTTCAGGGAGAAGGATGAGTTCACTCCGGAATATGACCGGCAGGTCAGCCAGTACGGGAAGCTGGCAGCGAAGATTGCGGTGAGCCAGCGGGGAAGGAGGATGTGGAATATCGGGCAAAGCGGATATCGCTGCTCATTTGCATGCCGGCCGGGCAGGAGGAATGCTTCCGGTGGTGTTCACGGCGTTCGTGGAGAAGGTGGCCGTCAGTGAGACAAAGAAAGACATTCGATTGAGGCTTGCGTCAGTGGGACGGTTCGGACAGAAGCTCCGCGAGATATACCCTGCAGCAGGGCGTCTCCGGGTGATCGGAGGTCTCGACGTGGACCTCGAAGGTCTCGAGGTTCGCGCCGACCAAAGTGTTTTCCGGGAGCTGGCGCAGGGAGAAGCGCCCGGTCCAGCCCATGTCTCCGGGCAGAAAGTTGGTCGGCTGGTCGCCGTGGCAGCGGTTCAGGATCATCACGTAGCCGCACCTGCTGTCGAGTGGCTTGACCAAAAGCACGTGCCAGGGATCGTAGTATCTGGCGACCCTGCCGCAGCCGTGCCGGGCGATCCCCACCAGTGTCTCGCAGCGCAGCAGCTCCAATTTCTCCGGGGAGTATTCGGCGATGTCTCCGCCCAGGATCAACGGACAGCCCAGCATGCAGTATTGGGCGAAGATGGCCTCGTTCCGATAGGCGTCAAAGCGCAGCGGCAGGTTGCCGGGACACCATGCGCCGCCATCCACACCAATGGCTGTATTGCGCAGGTTGGCTTCCGAGCGGGAGACGTCCGTGTCTCCGTCCCTGCAGCTATCCAGCCGATTGCGGGTGATCTCAAAGAAATCATCCCTAGCGCTGATATTGTTCAGATCGACGACATCCGCAAAGCCGGATGCCCACGAAAGCCCCTCGCCGTCGGAAACGGCGATTCTTGTCCCGGCGGGCAGCGCCTCGACCAGATGCCGGGCCGCTTTCCGGTCTTCGACGGCTTCGATGGTGGTCATCTGTGCGCCGAGCGCGTTCATGCGCTTCCTCGCTTCTTCCGGGACGGTGGCGGCGGCGAGAGTCAGATCCAGCTGAAAGCCCTGGGACCGCAGAGCGGCGCCGAGCGCTTCAGGATCGACAAAGCGCTCAGCATCGCCGAGCCGGAGCACCCGGTAGCCCGCGCGATAGAGGCCGGTGTCCAGCAGCAGCCGGGCTTGTCGCAGCAGCTCCGCTTCGGTCAGCGTCGAAGCGTCGTAGCCCATGTAAAAGCCATGTTTCATAGTACTTTCTCCTTCATTCCTTGACAGAGCCCAGCGTCAGGCCCGTCACAAAATAGCGCTGCAGGAACGGGTAGACCAGCAGTATGGGGACCATGGAGACCACCAGCTTTGATGCGTTGAGCGTGAGCCCGGACACCTTCAACAGCTCCTTGAGCGTGTCGATGTTGGTGATGGTGCGCACGTCCACGGTCACGGTCAACTGGTAGATGTAGGTCTGCAGGGGATAGTGGCTGGGCTTGCTCATCAGCACCAGCCCGTCGTAGAAGTTGTTCCAGTGGGTGACCACGGTGAACAACGTGATGGTGGCGATGGAGGGCTTGGACAGGGGGATGTATATCTGGAACAGTGTGCGCCAGGGGCCGGCGCCGTCCACGAGGGCGGCCTCCTCCAGCGCGGAGGGGATGCCCTTGAAGAAGTTCATCATCAGTATGATGTTGTAAGCGGACACCGCGCAGGGCAGGATCAGCGACCAGATGGTGTCCAGCAGTCCCACGGCACGGATCGCCATGTACCAGGGGATCGTTCCGGCGTTGAAGAGCATCGTAAAGACCAGCACCCACAGGTAGATGTTCCTGCCGCGAAAAACCTGGGACGACTTGGACAGCGCGTAGGCGCTGAGGATGGTGATGCTCACGCTGATGGCGATGGCCAGGAATACGCGCTGAATGCTGACCCAGAAGGCCTGCAGGAAAGCGCCTTCCTTCAATAGCTTGGCGTAGCTGTTCAGGCTGAATCCCTTCGGCAGGAAGGCCACCTCCCCCGCGGCGGCCCTGGCCTGGTCGGAGAATGAAATGGCCACGGTGTGCACGATCGGCAGCAGGCACATCAGCGTCAGCACCGTCAGAAACAGCACGATCCACCAGTTTGCCCGCAGAGCCTTGAGCGTATCGGATTGTCTCATGGCGCTCACCTCAGAATATCCGGTAGTTGACGGTTTTTTCGGCCAGCTTGTAGGAACCTGCGATCAGCACCATGCTTACGACGGATTTCAGAAGGCCGACCGCCGTGGCCAGGCCGTATTGGGCGTTGACCAGGCCCGTGCGGTGGACGTAGGTGTCGATGATGTCTCCCGTGGAGTAGACCATGGGGTTGTACAGCGTGAAGATCTGCTCGAAGCCGGCATTCAGCACATTGCCCAGGGCAAGCGTCGCCATCAGCACAATGGTGGGCATGATCCCGGGCAACGTGACGTGGAGCACCCGCTGAAATCGGTTCGCGCCGTCCATCTCCGCGGCCTCGTACAGCGTCTCGTTGATGCCCGTGATGGCGGCGAGGTAGATGACGCTGCCGAAGCCGAACTCCTTCCACACGTCGGTGAGGATGATCACGGGGCGGAAGGTGGCGTTGCTGGCCAGGAACAGCACGGGCTGCATGCCCAGCAGCTGCAAAAAGCGGTTGACGATGCCGTCCAGGGACAGGAGGTTCGTCAGTATGCCGCCCAGGATCACCCAGGAGAGGAAGTGGGGGAGGTAGACGACGGTCTGCACGAACCGCTTGAAGCTCCGGGAGCGGATCTCGTTCAGCAGCAGCGCCACCACGACGGGGACGATCAGGTTCAGCACGATCTTGGACACGGCGATGATGACCGTGTTGGACAGCACCTGCCAGCTGTCCGGCTGTTGAAACATGTACTTGAAGTTGTTCAGCCCCACCCATTTGGAGCCGAAGATGCCCTTCGCCGGCACGAATTTTTCAAAGGCGATGACGATGCCGGACATCGGCGCGATGCTGAACACCAGCAGCAGCAGCATCGCGGGCAGCATCATGATGTGATAGGCCCAGCTGGATCTGGCGTTGCGCATAGGCGATTCCTCCATGGAAGCGGGATCGGAGCGATGAATGAAAGGAGGGGGTGTCATCGCACCCCCTCACGCACTTCTCCCTGAATCAGAACTGGGTGTTTACGTCGGCGGTGATCTCCGCGCCGCCCTGGGCGTTCCACTTCTCCACGAAGCCGTCGAACTCGTCGATGCTCATCTCGCCCATGATGGTCTTGAGGATCATCTCGTTCTCCAGCTTCTCAAGGCCTGCCCACTGCAGCTCCATGTCCTCGCTGATCAGCGGGTACACGTTGTCAAAGGTGCGAACCTCCTCGCGGGTGGTGACCTCCGGGCCCACCAGGCGGCAGGTGTACACCTGCCAGGCGGCGGGATCCTGGGTGTCCACCCAGACCTTGGCCTGGTTGTAGACGTTCAGCAGTTCCGTGTTCAGGCCGGAGGTATCGCCGGTGTCCATGGCGTGCTGCAGCGCCTTGTAGTCCTTCGGGATGGTATCCTCCTCGCGGTAGATCATGATGACCGGCCAGATGGTCCACAGCACGGAGGTGTCGGGATAGAAGTTCTCCACCTCGTCGTCGTTCTGGTGGGCGATGGTGTAGCTCAGCATCTTGAAGATGATCTCGGGGTGCTCATAGCCCTTGCGCACCACCAGCCACTGGTTGTTGGGGCGCTGGCGATATACGTTGAACTCGCCGTTGGCGTCCAGCGGAGCCAGCACGGGCGCCCAGTCGGCGTCGGGGTTGTTGGCCAGGGCGGCGTTCAGCGGCCAGTCGGGCATCCACCAGGGGCCGAAGAAGATGCCGCAGCGCCCGGAGAGCAGCAGGGAGTTGAAGTCGTCGCTGGTGCGCACGGCGAACTCCTGGTCGATGACGCCCTCCTTGTACAGGTCGGCGATGTAGGCCAGCGCTTCCTTGGTTTCGGGCGCGCAGGTGCCGTAGCTGACCTCGCCGTTCTCATCCCGCATCCACTGGCGGGGGAAGGACTTGAACGCGCCGAAGATCGGGTCAAGGTTGCCCAGGTTGTTGTAGATGCCGGCGACGTGGCTGTTCAGCGCGATGCCGATGGTCTTGCCCTCGCCGTTGCCGTTGGGATCCTTTTCCATGAACAGGCGGGCCAGGTCGGCCACCTCGTCCAGCGTGGTGGGCATCTCGGCGCCCAGGGCCTCGACCCAGTCGCGGCGCACCCACATGAAGGAGAACTCATAGCCGCCGTTCAGGTTCGGCAAGGCCATCAGTCGGTCGTCGAAGATGGCGCTCTCCAGGCCGAAAGCGCCATAGTTGGCGTAGCGCTGGTTGAAGTCGTCGGAGAAATAGGGCTCCATATAGTCGGTCAGGTCCTCAACCATGTCGTTGTCCACCAGCTGCTTGAGCTGTGCCTGGGAATTGACATACATGACGTCCGGGATCTCGCCGCTGGCGATGGCCAGGTTGACCTTCTCGTTATAGGCGGAAGTGTCCACCAGCCAGTCGTAGTTGATGTCGATGTTCAGAGCATTTTCCAGGTAGTCGTTGTACTTGTTGTGCTCCTGATCATCGCCGTCAGGAAGGTCCAGGGAGACGACGGTCTCGCGGCCGATGTTCACGCTCACGGTTTCGTCATAGGGCGCGAAGGCCAGTTCATCGGATGCCAGGGCGCCCAGACTGCTAAAGGCGAGCAGGATGCCGAGGAACAGACACACAAACTTTTTCATGGAATGGTCAACCTCCTCTGTTAAATTCTTTAATCACAGCTTACATCAAGGTTAAATGATGTTCAATGCTTCATTTTTCAGTTTTATATCACTTTTTTCTGGCATTTCCGATAGGGAATGCGGATGGAGATGCAGGTTCCCTCCGCCCTGGAGGGCTCCAGGCTCAGGCCGCAGCCCTCCCCGTAGGCGATCCGCAGCCGATCCTGCACGTTCTTCAGCCCGTAGGACTTCGAGGCCGCCTCGGTGCTCTCCCGGAACTGCTCCGGGCTCATGCCGGGGCCGTTGTCTGTCACGGTGAACTCGATCTGCTCCCCGACCTGCCGCCCGGTGATGGTCAGAACCGCGCCCTCCGCCTCCCTGCGGTGGTCCAGGCCGTGCTCAATGGCGTTTTCCACGATGGGCTGGAGGATGACGCCCAGGATCTCGCAATCCAGCAGCTCCGGTTCTACGTCCATCCGAACCTGGAAGCTGCCGTCGTGCATGGCGGACTGGATCTTCAGGTAGGCCTCGATGTTGGCCAGCTCGTCGCGCACCTTGACCTCGCTCTCTCCGTGGTTCAGCACAGAGCGGTAGAAGTCGGACATGGCGCAGGCGATCTCGCTGATCTCCATGTCCTCCCGCTCGATGGCCATCCAATTGATCAGCGACAGGGAATTGTAGAGAAAGTGGGGGTTGATCTGGGCCTGCAGGGCCTTCAGCTCCGCTTCGCGTATCAGTATCTTGTTTTCATAATTGATGCGGATGTTCTGCTTCAGCGCGTTCACCATGCGGTTGAAGTGCCGGGTCAGCTCGCCGATCTCGTCCCTGTCCGGCGTCTCGATCTCCTGGTCCAGCTGTCCGCCCTCCACCATCGTCATGGATTCGTTCAGCCGATTCAGACGGCTGCTGATGGAGCCTGCGATCCACACGCCCATCACGGAGAGCAGGGCGAGGCTCACCGCGCCCAGTATAAGCAGCGAACGCAGGGTGTCGCGGATGTCGATGCCCAGCCTGTCGTAGGGGCTGTACACGCAAAGCGTCCAGCCCAGGGCCTCGATGGGCTGCCGGGAGAGGATGTAAGGTTCCCGGTCGATGGTGTGGACGCCGTCGTCGATGCCGCTCACGTCCAGCGTTTCCATGTTGAAGCCCATGGAATAGCATTCGCCGGAGTCAGTTTCCACGCTGATGGCGTATTGGTCGATGTTCTCCAGTGCCACGGAGAAGACGTCGTCCATGGGGATCCGCACGTAGGCAAAGCTCTCGGGGGCGAGGGAGGAGCGCCGCATCAGCTGGGACAGGCCGATCAGCCGCTGTCCCTCCACAAACCACTGGAGCCTGTGCCGGTGCTCGACGCTGGGATACCAGTCCGCCTCGGACAGCCTGTCCAGGTAGATGACGGAGTCGTCCCGCTCCTTCAGCCGGTGATTGTCGGTATATACGCCGACGCCCTCCAGCCCCGGGGTCAGCTGCTGGATCATCAGCAGCATCGGCTCCAGTATGTCGGTGATGTTGCTGTACTGTTCATAATAACTCTGGGGAGCGTCCTCGAACATGCGGGCGAAGGGCCGGTTCATGGCCATGTAGCGCAGGGCGGCACTGTAGTTTTCCATCTGATCCTCGATGCGCATGCCGATCTGGTGGACGCTGTTGGAGAAGGACTGCTCCACCTGGGAGGACATGGAGCGGTGCGTCTGCCATGCCACAAAGGTGCTGAACAGCAGTATGGGCAGCATGACCAGCATCAGGAAAACGACGATCAGCTTCCTGCGCAGCTGCCAGTTTCGCAGGGCCTGGAAGAAGCGGTTCCTCATGGCCTGTCCCCCATTTGCAGCCTGAAATTGCGGGGCGTCATGCCGAAACGCTGCTTGAACAGGGAGATGAAATAGGATTCTCCCGGCAGCCCCACCGTCGAAGCGATCTCGTTGACCCGGGCACTGCTTTCGCACAGCATCCGCGCGGCGATATCCAACCGGTAGTTGTTCAGGTATTTCACGAAGCTGATGCCGGTCTGCTGCTTGAACAGCGCGCTGAAGTAGCCAGGGGCCAGGCAGACCTGGCCCGCCACGCCGTCCAGGCTCAGGTCGCTCATGTAGTCGCTGCGGATGATGCCCAGCGCTTTGAGGATGGCGGGGTTGTCGGTCTCGGGAGCCTCCCTGGCGGAGTCGTCCAGCAGCGCCAGTAACCGCTCGCGGACTTCGGCGTCGTTGCCGTTCCCGCTCAGACAGCTGCGCAGCAGGGCCTCCTGGCGGCGATAGCGGTCCAGCAGCCGCGCGGCCCGGCCCTGCTCCTCGCGGCTGCTCCGCAGGGCTTCGATGTCATCCACGCAGGACTGCATGACGGCCTTGAACTCGCCGATGTCCACGGGTTTGAGCAGGTAGCGGTACACCTGCTCCCGAATTGCCCGCTGTGCCTTCTCGAAGTCGCTGTAGGCGCTGAATATGACCACCAGCAGGTCCGGATACAGCGCGCGGGCCTCGTGGGCCAGGGTCAGTCCGTCCATGAAGGGCATCTTGATATCGGTAAACAGCACGTCGTACTGCCTCTGGCGGAGTTTGTCCAGCGCGGCCTCGCCGTTCTCCGCAAGCTCGGGCTCCATGGGAAGCCGCAGCCGTTTGATCAGCAGCGCGATGCCGCTGCGCTCGATCCTTTCGTCATCGACGATCAGTATGGAAATCATCCGTGGTCCTCCCGTTCTTCGCGATTGCAGTTGGAATAATTGCAAAATTCATGTGATGTTGAAGTAAATTATAGCACGTTTAATCGATTGCGTCAATTCCCGTGCGGGCGATAGCACCGCGACAAGGAGGACTTGGAAAAAAGTGAAAAATGATATATGAATATAAAAAACGTTGCATTGACGGGAAGCGGGGCAGCAGATAACATGATATTTACAAGTGGATGATCCCCCAAAGCAACGGTGGACAGTGTAAGCTTCAGTTTCTATAACGGAGTGGACGCATGACGTTTTATTTTTTGCGGTTCAATTGAATCGATTAAATTGCAGGAGGAGAGGGTTCATGTTCAAGACGGAGAACCTGCGCTGTGAACACAGGACGGACCCCATTGGGGTTGGCGGCGCAAACCCTCTGCTGAGCTGGGAACTTCGAGCCGACGGTTACGGCCGTCGCCAGTCCGCCTTCCGGGTGCAGGTTTCCGTCCGCCCCGGCGATTGGGAGGGCGGGCTGATCTGGGACAGTGGCAAGATCGATTCTTCGGTTCAGTCCATGCTCTACGGAGGAAGATCCATGGCCTCCGGCGAGGCGGCGTATTGGCGGGTCCGCGCCTGGGACGAGGGCGGCGTGTCCGGCGAATGGAGCGCGCCCGCGACATGGCGCCAGGGCATCTTGCAGAGCGACTGGAGGGCAAAGTGGATCGGCTGGGACGAGGGACGGGACGCCTATGATCCCTCGGTCCCGTACTACTGCGCGGACGACTTCGAGAAGGGTGAAAACCACCCCTTCCTGCCGAAGCCTGCGCTGCTCCGCAGGGAATTTGAGGCGCACGGGGAGGTGGCCTCGGCGCAGCTGTACGTCAGCGCTTTCGGGCTGACGGAGGTCTATATCAACGGAAATAATGCGACGACCGGACACATGGTCCCCGGCAACTGCGACTATCGAAAGCGCGTCTATTGCTTCTGCTATGATGTTTCCTCCTTGCTGATTGGCGGGAGCAATGCGCTTTCGGCAGTGCTGGCGGACGGGTGGTACGCGGGCTATATCGGCCTGAATCCCCGCCAGTGGTGGGGCGCGAAGCCCCGGCTGAGCGCGGAGCTGCACATCGAATACAGGGATGGCCGCAGGCAGGTCGTCGCCACGGATGAAAACTGGCGGGGCTGCGTCGGACCCTGGCTGTACGCGGATATCATGCACGGCGCGGGCTACGACGCCACGCTGGAGCCGGTGGGCTGGCGACAGCCGAAATACGACGATTCGGACTGGTACCCTGTGCAGACCGGCGCTGAGTACGACCATGTGCCGCAGGCACATCCGGGCGTGCCCATCGTGGAGCACGAGCGCATGGCGCCCGGATCCATTCGGCGCATAAACGACGATGAGGCGCTCGTGGATTTCGGGAAGTGCTTCTCCGGCGTCGTGTCGGTGCGGGTGAGGGGACCGCGCGGGGCGCGGATCGACCTGTATCATGCGGAAGAACTGGAGCGGGACGGGAGCGAGCTGTACTACTACGGCAACCGCTCCGCCCAGGCCCATGACTGCTACATCCTCTCGGGGGAGGTCGAGGAGTCCTTTCAGCCGGAGTTCACCTATCACGGCTTCCGCTATGCCCATGTATACGGCTTGGCGAAGGTTGAGCTGATCAAGATCGAGGGCGTGGCCATCTCCAGCGCGCTTCCCGATCCGACGGAGCTGGTTTCCGACAATCCGGTGATCAACGACGTCATACAGATGCTGCGCAACACGGAGCAGTCCAACCTGTACGACATGCCCACCGACGTATGCGCCCGGGACGAGCGCCTGGGCTGGGGCGGGCACGGGCACTTCTTCATGCACACCGCCGCGACGCTCAACCACAGCGCGCTGTTCCTGCGCAAGTGGCTCAGGGACGCGTTGGACGGCCAGACCTCGGACGGCGGCTTCTGGGCCATCGCCCCGGCGGTGATGATGAAGGACATCGTGCCGTTCGTAGGGGACCTTCAGTCCAACATCGCCATCCACTGCGCTTGGATGCTGACACGGCTCTACAGCGACATGCAGCCGGTGGGCGAGGCCTTCCCGGCGCTGGAGCGATACTTTGAGTACATGGTCAATGGATCGGACCGCCTGCTGCGGTTTGCCACGGGCCACGACTGGCTGGATCTGGGGCACAATGGCCATTCGGATCTGGATCACGGCTATGGCACCTGCGACCCGACGCTGCTGGGCACAGCATGGTTTGCGCGACAGGCGCAGATGATGGCTGATATCGCCGAAAGCCTCGGTGAGCGTGGGCAGGCCGACTACTACCACACGATGTACGACAAGATCAAAGCGGCCTTCCAAACCTTCTTTCTCGGAAGAAACAAACTGCTGCGCGGCGCGACTCAGGCGGGCTACCTGCTGGCGGCAGCCTTCGGGCTGATCGAGGGAGAAGCGCTGGACGCGGCCCGGAAGTGGGTCCTGGAGGACATGGACCGGCGCGGCGGCATCAGCTGGGGCACCTCGGCGGCGGCTGCGGCGCTGCAGGGCATGTCAGTGCTGGGACTCGAGAAGGAAGCGGCGGCGTTTTTTCGGAGCGGCGCGTATCCGTCCTTTGGCTACATGCGCAGCCAGGGGGCCACGGCAGTCTGGGAGCGCTGGGACGGCATCTATGAAGGCCGATTCCATCCCCACCAGATGAACGCTTTCGATCACATCGGCCTTGCCGCGGCGGGCGCGTGGATCCTGGAGCGCCTGGCGGGCATTGCGCCGGAGGAGGACGGCTATCGCGTCATCCGGCTGGCACCCGTGATGGACCGGGAGGCCGGCGGCATGCGGGCCGTGTATCACAGCCCCTGCGGGCCGGTGGCGTCGAAATGGCGTTATGAAGGAGAACATGTGCGCTACCGGGTGTCCATACCGGCAGGTGCGGAGGGCAGGCTGAGGCTGCCCATTGAAGCGAATGATATTCGCGTTGTCCGCGGGGAGGAGGGCGTCGCGGCCTGCTACAGTGCC
>JAEEGL017346549.1_pt1 | contig 10541 bp, 7 predicted proteins | sample 9134231 | NCBI WGS metagenome assembly JAEEGL01 (sample SAMN16246548, study PRJNA631951) | gut metagenome | biome: gut microbiome; feature: rumen; material: fiber-attached | host: Bos | place: Iran: Karaj | collected 2018-10
CTTCAACGAAGCGGACGGCGACTGGCACATCTTCTGCAACGCCGACGGCGGGACCAACTACTACACCGGCAACAAGAACGTCTACGGACAGGCGGAGATGGCCGCCGAGCGCACCGCGGACGGTTACATCGTTGAGGTGGCCGTTCCGGTGATGACGGCCGGGTTTGAATATGCCGCGGGGAACAAGATCGGCTACAACATCTCCGTCGACGACGATCAGGACGGGGACAACAGCCGCGACACCTTCACCTCCTGGCAGACGTATGACGGAAGACCTTACTGGGAAAAGACCTCTGCGCTGGAAGAGGTGACCCTCACCGGGGATTCCGCGGGTTCCTCCGGAGCAGCCGTCGATCAGACGGTCCCGCTGGACGTCGTGGAGATCCCGGAAAAGGCCGTGACGGTCGACGGCGTCATCGCGGACGGCGAATGGGACGGCGCGACCCGGATGCTTCTGAACATTTCCAATACCTCCAAGTGGACGGAGAACGGCGCGGGCATCGTCGGCACGGACGGCTGGTCCAAGCTCGGCCACACGGACGACGACTTCTCGACGGAGCTGGCGTTCACCGTGAAGGGGGAGAACCTCTACATCCTCCTTACCCGCAAGGATTCCACGCTGAACTTCGCCTCCGACAACTACCACCGCCCCTATTCCTCCGACTGTGCCCTCATGTGGTTCTACGATCCCGATTACGGCGCGCAGTACGGTCTGCAGCTCCTCGCTGCGAACAAGAGCGGTACGCCGATCATCGGCTACTTCTTCATGGATTCCGATCAGAACGATTCCATCAACATGATGGAGGACGGCTATGCCGAGGCCGTGACCAAGACCACCGCGGACAGCTACATCATGGAAGCGCGCGTGGATATGTCCGGCATGGACGACTTCGGGCATGAGATGCTCGAGAGCGGCAATATCCGCGTGACCTGGTGCGCGGTCAACATCTGCGAGGACGGATGGGACAGCGACGACGGACAGCATGTCCTCTGGGGAACTTACAACTATCAGGCGCAGTACAAGGGCGTCAACGACTGGGACAATGCGCCCGTGGCCAAGCTCAGCGGAAGCTCCGCAGCCGGTACCGGTACGGACACTCCTGCCGATGCGGCAAGCGCCGGCGCCGAGCTTCTGGCGAAGTCCTGGGACACCATCTATGTCGACTATGAGATGATGGTCGACGGCAACGCGGGCGGCTGGCTGGCCGACAACCCGGTCGAAGGCCCGATCGAGCAGGTCGAGCTCCGCGGCTGGGCGCACATTTCGACGCCGATCAAGGGATTCGCCTACACGATCGACGGCGGTGAAGCGGTCCGCTCCGAAGACTATATCCAGGACAGACCCGACGTCAAGGCGGTGATCCATGAGGAAGCGGAAGGCTTCGACATGTCCATCGAAGTCGACCAGCTCGCGGTCGGCGACCACGTCATCAAGATCTACGCGATCGACGCGGACGACAACCTCGTCGACACGACGTTTGAATTCCCGTTCGTGAAGGAAGCAGCTCCCGAACCGTCTCCTGCTCCCGAACCGGCGCCGGAACCGGAACCCGAACCCGAGCCGGAGCCCGAACCGGAAGCCCCGGCGGAAGAACCCGCTGACGAAGCGCCTGCGGCGGATACCCCGGCTGCGGCGGAAAAGCCCGCCGAGGCGAAGAAGTCCGGCTGCGGCTCCATGATCGGCGGCGGTCTGGTCGTGTTTGTCACGATCCTCGGCGCCGCGTGGGTCATGAAGAGAATGTGACCGGCACGGGAGGTTCATCATGGCAAAACTGAAAATCGGCGTCTTCGGCGCACACCGCGGCATGACGATGATCCATCAGCTGCTCCGCAATCCCGACGCGGAGGTGACGGCGATCTGCGACAAGCACCGTCCCTCCCTCGAGTCGGCGGGCAAAACGGCGGCGGACGCGGGGCTGAAGGTCGCGCTCTTCGAGAACTTCGAGGACTTCTTCGCCTGCGACATGGATGCGGTCGTGCTGGCGAACTACGCGCATGAACACGCGAAATTCGCCGTGCGGCTCCTCGACAGCGGGCGGCACATCATGAGCGAGGTGCTGACCTGCGCAAATCTCGCCGAGGCCGTCGCGCTGATCGAGGCGGTCGAGCGGAGCGGAAAGATCTATCAGTACGCGGAAAACTACTGCTTCTTCAACACGACAGCGGAGATGCGGCGGCTGTACCGCGCGGGCGACATCGGCGAGCTGATGTACGCGGAGGGCGAATACATCCATGACTGCGCGTCGATCTGGCCGCAGATCACCTATGGGGAACGCGATCACTGGCGCAACCGCGACGCCTCCACGTTCTACTGCACGCACTCCCTCGGCCCGATCCTCCATGCCACAGGGCTCAGACCCATCCGGGTCGTCGGGCTCGAAGGACAGGAGCAGGAATTCATGATCAAGCTCGGCGCGCGGGCCGGGGCGTTCGGCATGGAGATGGTGACGCTCGAGAACGGCGCGGTCGTGAAGAGCATCCACGGCGGGCTGAAGCGCGAGCCGGGCTCCATCAACTACGAGATGTACGGGACGCGCGGCTCGATGGAGACCGATCGCTGGGACGGTGGGAACCTGCACGTCTGGCGCGAGACCACGGGCAACTGCGTCGGCGAACATGAGAAATACGCCCCCGCGTTCCGGCTCGAAGGCGCGGAGGGCACCGGACACGGCGGCAGCGACTACTTCACGACGCACTACTTCGTCCGCTCCATCCTCGGAGACGAGGCGGCGCGCGCGGAGGCGGTGGACGTGTACCGCGCGGTCGACATGTGCATCCCGGGCATCCTCGCCTACCGGTCCATCGTGGAGGGCGGCAGGACGCTCGAGGTGCCCGATCTGCGCCGGCCCGAGGAGCGCGACCGCGTGCGGAACGATACCTTCTGCACGTTCGAGGAGTCCGCGGGGGACATGTACGTCTCTCCCACCGCCGCACAGTGGAAGCAGCCGGTCATCGACGACGCGGTCTACGAGGAAGTCCGCCGGAAGTGGCTGGCGGGCGAGCCCGGTTGACGGGACTTGAACCGGAGGCAGCGCATCATGACGAACAGATTCAACATTCTCGACTGCGGCGCGGTGCCGGACGGCCAGACCGATTCCACCGCCGCCATCCAGAAGGCGCTCGATCTGGCGGGCGAATGTATGGGTGAGGTGATCGTCCCGCCGGGGATCTACCTCACCGGACGGCTCACCATGCGCCCGCAGACCAAGCTGTCCGGCACGTCCGCCTGGCTGTTCGGCGGCTACGGCGGCTCGATCTTCCGGCTGAACACGGCGGATACCGACTGTATGATCGACATCACCGGGGCGTTCGGCGTTCAGATTTCGGGCATGAACCTCGAAGGGTGCCGGCTCGGCGAGGGCATCCACGGCGTCAAGCTGTACTGGCCCGTATACAACGGCGGCGGCCGGGAGGACACCCCCACGATCGACGACTGCAAGATCGGACATTTCACCGGGGACGCCGTGCACCTCGAACACATCTGGTGCTTCTCCGTCCGCCACAGCATGCTGTGCTTCAGCGGCGGCGCGGGGCTCTACATCGACGGCTGGGACGGCTTCATCCTCGACAACTGGTTTTCCGGCAATGCAAACGGCGGCATCCGGGGCGGTCCGGTCGCCTGCTCCGTCACGACCACGGGCAACCGCGTTGAGTGGAATCGGGTCGGCGGCTTCGTGATCCCGTCGGGGAACACCATGAACATCACCGGGAACTATTTCGACCGCAGCGGCGGACCCGCGCTCAAGCTTGGCGCGCCGGACGGCGGGATGGAATCGGTGACGATCACCGGCAACCTCATCAACCGCAGCGGCAAGCCCGGACCGGGCCTCGAAACGGAGGAGGAGAACTCCCATGTGCTGATGGAGAAGTGCGTCAACGTGACCTTCACGGGGAACACGCTGCGGCACGGACGGGACGACAACGGCACGGGGGTATGGAGCCCGGACATCTCGCTGGTGATCCGCGACTGCGACTACTGCGTCTTCGCCAACAACGCGATGCACCACGGCTCGATGAAGGAGACCGTTCGCTGGGACGGCCGGGGAAGATGCCGTTTCGACGGGAACCTCGGCGAACCGGTGGGAGAAGCATAAAAAGAAACCGCGCGGAGGTCCGCCATGAGCATCTATATCGCCTGTACGCTGTTCGCCACGATGATCCTCGTCTACTGGGTCATCGCGGAGCTCTTTACCATGCTGTTCCGCTTCACCGGCCTGCCCGACGAGCGCGCGCGCTTTCAGGTCGTCTCCCTCCTCACCGGATGCGGCTTCACGACACGCGAGAGCGAAATGATCCTCTCCTCCCGCTCCCGCCGCCGTCTCGCAAGGATCACCATGCTCTTCGGCTATGTTTTCAACATCACCATCGTTTCCGCGTTTGTGAACGTCTTTCTCTCCCTGAAACTGGTGCAGGCGGAGCATACCTTTGCGGCGGTGCTCATTCCGCTGGCAGCTGCTCTCGTCGTCCTCGCGCTGGGCCGGATCCGTCCGGTGCGGGCGCGGATCGACGGCCTGATCGGAAAGCTGGTCGGGAAGCTCCTCCGCCGCGGCGCCGAAAACACGGTCCTTCTGATCGATTACATCGGCGCGGATTCCATCGCCGTCGTCACCCTGAAGCATGTGCCGGACCACCTTGCCGGGATCCCTCTGCGCGATTCGGGCCTGCGGAATCAGGAGAACATCCTCGTGATGCTGATGGAGCGCGGCGGGCAGAAGGCCTCGGCCGTGAGCGCGGATACGGTTTTTCTCCCCGGCGACAAGCTCACCGTCTTCGGCAGCTTCACCGCCGTCTGCCGCGCGTTCGAGGCCGAGGAGAGATTCGAGGGGTAGGGCAGAGCTGGTGTACAATGGTTTAAAAGCTTATCCTGATTTCACGGAGGCACGCGTATGAGCACAGCGCTGAAACGTCAGATTGTCAACATCGTCAATTTTATACGGGACGTCGAGCCGCGGGGGCCGGTCGATCTTGTCGAGCCCGTCCGGGAGCAGATCGCCCTGATGAAGCGGCACCGTCTGCCGGGGACCTTCCTGCTGCAGTACGACGCCCTGATCGACCCGGTCTACACGGATATGCTGAAGGCGCTCGATCCGGATGAATTCGAGATCGGCGTGTGGTTCGAGATCGTCGAGCCTCAATGCCGCGCCGCCGGGATCCCGTGGACAGGGCGTTACCCGTGGGACTGGCACGCGCATTGCGGTTTTTCCGTCGGGTACACGAAGCCCCAGCGCGAGAAGCTCTGCGACGTCCTGTTCGAAAAGTTCAGGGAGATCTTCGGCTGCTATCCCCGTGTCTTCGGCTCGTGGTTCTTTGATTCGCACACCGCGCGGTATCTCTCCGACACCTACGGCATTGACGCGATGTGCAACTGCAAGGAGCAGTACGGCACGGACGGCTATACCCTCTGGGGCGGCTATTACGGGCAGGCATACTACCCGAGCCGCGAGAACGTCTTCATCCCCGCGCAGTCCGAGGCCGAACAGCTCCCCGCCCCCCTCTTCCGGATGCTCGGCTCCGACCCGGTCTATCAGTACGATTTCGGCATGAGCGCGGAGAGCGGCGCGCAGAAGGTGCAGGGCGTCATCACCCTCGAACCGGTGTACAACGGCGGGGGCGGCGGCGTTCCCCGGTGGGTCGACTGGTTCCTCCGGGAGAACTTCAACGGCGACTGCCTCACCTTCGGGTATGTGCAGGCAGGGCAGGAGAACAGCTTCGGCTGGCCGGGCATGAAAAATGGGCTGGAATATCAGTTCGCGCGGTTTGAGGAGCTCGCGGCGGAGGGGAAGATCACCGTCGAACGGCTCGGCGATACGGGACGCTGGTTCAAGAAGACCTACGCCTCGACTCCGGCTTCCGCGATCACCGCGCACACCGCGTTCGACGATCCCGAGAAGAATTCCGTCTGGTATTCGACGAAGCACTACCGCGTGAACCTGTATGCCGATCACGGAGACTTCCGCATCCGGGACCTGCACGTCTTCGACGAGCGCTTTCCGGATCCCTTCGAGGAGCGCGTCTGCGAATCCAATGAAGCGGCATACGAGACCCTCCCCGTCGCGGACGGAAACCGTCACAGCGGGTGTGGGACGGTCGCCGGGATCCGCATCCTCCGGGGCGGCAAGCCCGTACCCGCCGGGAAGATGACCTTCACCGATCTCGGGAACGGCGCGGTGCGCGTGGATTACGGGAGCTTTGCGGTCCTGCTTTCCGAGGACGGTCTGGCGGTGGAATCGGACGCCGACTTCACGCTTGCCTACCGGTTCGGCAAGACGGACGACCACATGCCGGCGGTCGTCTCCTGCGGGGAAAAGGAACTGCGGCTGGCTTACGAAGGCGCGGAATACGGCATTGCGCTGCGGGCCGGGACGTTTGCCTCCCCGGTCCTGGTGCGTTCGGAAAACCGTCGCGCCGAGGCGGTGTTTGCCGTCGGAAGATCCTGAACGGAAATGCTCATCACGGAGAGGAGAACGATCATGAAAAAACGGTTTTGCCTGATGCTTGCAGTCCTGCTCGCCGCGGGAGCGTTTGCCTCCTGCGCCGCGCGCAACACCGAAACACCCGACGCCGGGGTATCGCCGCAGGGAACGACTGACGCCGGTACGGTGCCCGAGCCCGAAACGGCGCCGGAGACCGAGGAGGAGATCCCCGCCCCGCCCGTAGAGGACATGAAAGGCGCGGTACTCACGATCATGAACATGACGCCGTCCGCGTTCAACTGGGCGAACACCCAGATCTTTGCCGCGGAGATGAACGGCGAGATCCTCAACGATGCGCTCTACGCCCGCGAACAGAAGGTGGAGGAGCTCTACAACTGCTCCATCGAGGAGCGCGAGACCACGGACAGAGGCGGCAGCGACATGAGCGCGGCGGTCAAGTCCGGCGACCATGTGTGCGACACCTGCATGGTGTTCGACGCCAGCATTTCGGGCATCCTCACGCAGGGCGTCCTCCTCCCGTGGGGTGAGCTCGATCTCGATCTGACCACGCCATGGTGGGACAGCGCGGCGACGGAGCAGTACAATTTCTACGGCATCCAGGCGGCGGTGTCCGGCGCGTTCAGTCTGTACAACTATTCTACGCGGCATTGCTACGTCTTCAACAGCGACATGCTCGAAAGTGTCGCGCCGGGGACCGATCTTTACAACGAAGTCCGCGAAGGGACCTGGACCGTCGACCGGCTCTATGAGCTCGGCGCCGCGGGCGTTCTCGACCTCAACGGCGACGGTGCGATGGACAAGAACAACGATCAATGGGGCATCGTCTCCTCCGTGACGCGGCATTACAGCGCGTTGCTCGCGGGAGCAGGGGTGAAGTACATCGACCGCGGCGAGGACGGCGTGCTCGCGTTTGCCATCCCGGGCAGCGAGTATGCGCAGAACGTCATCTCCAAGCTCGTGCAGCTCAACGTCGGCAACGACATCTACACGAGCGGCACGAACGACATCGGCGGCGGCGCGGAATCCCCGATCTTCTATGAGGGACGGGCGCTGTTCATCGCGGCGTACGTCGGCGAAGCGGCCCGGATGCGCGACATCGAATTCAACATCGGCATTGTTCCCCCGCCGAAGTTCGAGGAATCGCAGGCGCAGTACTACTCCCTCGTGGAGGGCGGTGCGCAGTCCGTGCTTCCGAAGACGCTGTCCGGCGACGATCTGCACAAGACCGCCGTCCTGCTCGACGCGTTCGCCTACTATTCCTGGCGCGAATCCGTCCCGGCGTACATCGATCTCGTGCTGATGACGAAGGTCGCGCGGAACGAGGACTCCTCGGAGATGCTCGGGATCGTGTTCGATTCGTCCTTCTATGACCTCGGCACGGGGATCTGGTCATCCGACACGAAGAACCAGTTCACGGCGAACATCTTCCTGCCGAAGTCCGACACCGTCGCGTCCCTCTGCGCGAAGATCCAGAAGGTGATCAACAAGCAGCTCGACCGGTTCACGAAGTCCGTGCTCGAAATGCAGGGCTGATCTCTGCGGATCGGGAGTGGGTATGCTGATCTACATCATCCGTCACGGCGAGACCGACGGCAACACACAGGGCTATTTCCAGGGCTGGACGAACGATCCGCTCAACGAAAAGGGACGGGCGCTGGCGATCCAGACCGGACGCGGGTTGCGGGGCGTGCGGTTCGACGAATGCATTTCAAGCCCCCTCGACCGCGCGCGCGAAACGGCGGAGATCCTCCTGCGCGAGAGCGGGAACGCCGGTGTTACCGTCACGGTGGACGAGCGCATCAAGGAGGTCTGTCTCGGCGACTGGGAGCGGAAGAAATTCCGTCCGGGCGAGCGCGAGATCAACGAGGAGGACCTGAAGCGGTTTTTCGGGAATCCCTTCCTGCTCGGCGGCTTTCCGAACGGGGAGACGGTCGGGGAGGTATGTGCCCGCACGCAGTCCCTTCTGAAGGAGCTTCTGCGCCGGGACGACGGGAAAACGATCCTGCTGGTGACCCACGGCTTTGCCATGCGCGCGATGCTCAACTGCCTCTACGAGGAACGGGAGAGGGACGACTTCTGGCACGGACGCGTGCCGCCGAACTGTGCCGTGAACATCGTGGAGGGCGTCGGCGGAGAGGGCCGCCTCATCGAGCAGGACAGGATCTATCATGAAGAACGGATTCATACGGGAGGCCGCGATGAAAACCTACTATGAGCCGGGCAGGGAACTGCCTGTCGCGGGAGAATACGACGTGATCGTCGCCGGTTCCGGTCCTGCAGGGGCATCCGCGGCCATCACGGCGGGACGTCTCGGCGCGAAGGTGCTCCTTATCGAGCAGAACAACGCGGTCGGCGGCATGTCCACGTCCGGGCTGATGAGCCATTGGACCGGTACGGTCACCTCGCCGCTCTACACGGAGATCCTGCGTCGGTGCGCCGGAGCCTGCGAAGGGGAAGGGCACGACCGGATCGTCCCGTGGATCGACCCCGAGGCGCTCAAGGCCGTCTGGCTCGAAATGCTCCGGGACGCTGGCGTCGAGGTGCTGCTCTATACCTTCGTCTGCGGCGTCGTCAGAGAGGGGAACCGGGTCGCCGGCATCATCACCGAAAGCAAATCCGGCAGACGGGTCTTCCTTGCGAAGGTCACGGTGGACGGGACCGGGGACGGAGATGTCGCGGCGTTCGCGGGCGTTCCGTTTTACCGGGGCCGCGAATCGGACGGTAAGATGCAGCCGTGCACCTTGATGTTCAAGGTCGCGGGCGTCGATCTTGACCGCGCGGTCCTGCTCGGATCGTTCGAGTCGAAGCATTGGACGGAGCGCGGCGAGCTTCAAGCCCTGGCAAAGGAGCACATCCCCGCGCCGGCCGGCCATTTGCTGGTCTACCGGTCGACCCTGCCCGGCATCGTCACCTGCAATATGACCAACTGCACCGAGATCGACGGCACAAAGGCGGAGGATCTCACGCGGGCGGAGCTCGTCTGCCGCTCCCAGATGCCCGCCATCGTCCGGTATCTGCGGGAATTCGTCCCGGGGTTTGAGCGCTGTTATCTCATCAGCGCGGGATCCATGATGGGCATCCGCGAGACGCGCCATTTCGCCGGGGAGAGGACGCTGACGGAGGAGGACATCCTCCGGGCCCGCCGGTTCGACGACTGGGTCGTCCAAGGCGCGCACTTCAATTTCGACGTCCACAATCTGACCGGCGCGGGCCTCGATCCGACGGGCGTTCAGCACGAATGGAAGCAGCCCGCGGGCTACACGATCCCCTACGGCTGTCTGATCCCGAAGGACACCGAAGGGCTCCTCTTATCCGGGCGGAACATCTCCGGTACGCACCTCGCGCACTCGAATTTCCGCGTCATGCCGATCTGCGCGGGGATCGGAGCGGCTGCGGGCGCGGCGGCTGCGCTTGCCGTGAAGGAGAACGCCGGGCTGCGCGACGTGGACGTCCGGCGGATGCAGGAGCTGCTTGTCTGAAACGAACAGGAACGGATCCCTCGTCTTTTGACGGGGGACTGTTTTTGTGTTTCTGAAAGAGGCAAATCCTCGCCGGAGCCGCCGTTTGCCGGGGAGAAAAACGGGGAAACCTCTTGCAAAATCCAAAGGAAGCGTGTATAATACTTTTGACGGGCGGCGTTCGAAAACGACACGGCCCAATCAGACCGGCCGGGTCCGGTGTTCCCGTATCCGGCAGAACAAACCACAAGAGAAAGGAACTCCAACATGAAAAAAGCACTCATTCTTCTTTCTGCAGTCCTTTTGATCGTGTTGATGGCGATCCCGGCGATGGCGGAATTCGATCTGGAAGACTTTACGATTCCGGATACCGGCGTCCACTTCGGCTTCAACGGCGACGCAAAGGATGAATTCGGCAACGTGACCGGCGAGCTGGTCGGCGAACCCACGTTCGTAGAAGGCCGCGACGGCACGGCAAACGGTGCTGTGTACCTCGACGACGACACGCAGTATATCCTCATCGGCAAGTACGTCGATGCGGAGAGCTACACCGCGATCTTCTGGTGCAAAGTCGAAGACAACAACGAACACGTCTTCCTGTGCTCGTCGATGCTCGGCTCCATCCGCATCATCCATGACGACGGCGTGC
>JAEEGL010148924.1_pt1 | contig 10540 bp, 12 predicted proteins | sample 9134231 | NCBI WGS metagenome assembly JAEEGL01 (sample SAMN16246548, study PRJNA631951) | gut metagenome | biome: gut microbiome; feature: rumen; material: fiber-attached | host: Bos | place: Iran: Karaj | collected 2018-10
ATGCGAACAAATTGGTGCTTGTTTCTTCGGTTCATAGTAGTAAGTAAGTAAAAGTGAAAGAACAGCACTCCCTTGTTGTAGTACCTCCCCTCGGTTAGGGTACCATCGGCGCACATAAAGCAGACAACCAAATAGTGGACAGATGTCTGCTTGGGTTTACATAATAACTTTGTCATCACGATGACAGATGCAAAGATAGAGATATAAATGAGATTTGCAACAGCAAAATAGCAAAATAAAGCGATATACGAAAAAAGCATCCGCCATTTCGACGGATGCTTTTTCGTGCTCGTCTTCCAGTCGAAATGTTGAACCTCTATTGCTGGCCGTTATCAAAAAACCGAGGGGATAGAGTAGAGTGCCTTATGGCCTCGGTTTGGTCTTTACTACATTAGATACCGCTATATCTTCTGTAGTGCGTCCTAACCTTTTCAACCTTGCCATAGCGTTGGCGTTGGTACGCCTTCACCTTGACAACACGTTTCACCTCCACTCCAATGGAGATGCAAACAAATCGGCGAAAAGTTCTCCGTTTCATTAGGTTTATAATTTAGTAGGCTGTGAGAACTTCGCTCCCTTGTTACAGTACCTCCCCTCGGTTAGGGTTCTATTTGGAAAAGAAAGCAGACATCCATTAAGCGGATAGATGCCTGCTTTAAGGGTTGCCTACTAATAACCCTAATGACTTGTGCAAAGATAGAGATAAAAATGAGATTTGCAACCGCAAAAAAGCAAAATAAAACAATATACGAAAAAAAAGCATCCGCCATTTCGACGGATGCTTTTTCGTGCTCCTCAAGTAGGACTTGAACCTACGACCCCCTGATTAACAGTCATATTTTATTAATTCTTAAATTTTCTTAATGATTCAACAAATCATTTAGTTATCAATATTTTATCGAACACAAATTCTTGATGATTCTTGAACTTTCTTAAAATTGTTAGTCGTTTTGTTAGTCGTTTTCGTATATTTGCAAAAAAGAAACCAACAATGAAGAAGGAAGCATCGGTATCATTAGTGCTGGATACGCAGGCCAAAACAGAAAAAAGATTTCTTCGCGTACGCATTACGTACGGCAGAACGCCAAGAATTTACACGGCCAATACCGACATTAAACTGACCCAAAAGGAATTCGAAAACGACAAGTTGAAAATAACGAAGGAGGCGAAGGAAGCAGCACGGCGAGCAATAAACATCGCCACGGAGATTGTATCAGAATTGGGCGAAAACTTTTCGTTTACGGCATTTCATTCTCGCTATAAGGCACGTCTTTTCGGTGTGAAACGGGACAAGGCGTTGTTTAGTGATTTTGCTGATGAATACATGAAGGGCCTTAAACCGAAAACGCAATCTGTGTATCACACGGCTGTCAACTGGGTAAACAAATATCACAATAACACCAAGTTCGTGGACATTGATTCCGATTTTGTGGTCGGGTTGATTGCGTTCATCAAGAAGCAATCCCAAAAGGAACTGGGTAAAGAAATGAGTGAGAATTCCATTAGAATATACTTGCGTTCACTTCGCGCAATTTACCAGCAGGCCGTGAAGGACAAGAAAGCTGTTGAACCGAATCCGTTCAATAATATCAAGGGTCAATCTTTGCACAGCGTGCAACGGCAAAAGACAGCATTATCTGACGAAGAATTAGATAAGTTTCTTGCCTACCAACCGACTAATGCTTCCGAAAAACTGGGGAAAGATTTCTTTGTTTTGACACTTCTATTATCTGGGGCCAATATGGGAGACATTCTCTGTTTGAAAAACCAGAATGTTAAAGGTAATCTTATCCAATATTGCCGTAGAAAGACCAGCAAATCGGGTTTAATAACCACAACCCCGTTAACTGATGTAGCGGTGGCTCTCTTGAATGAGTATGGTAAACTGAATCCTGAAAGGCCTGATGATTACATTTTGCCGTTCTTGGCCAAGAAAGAAACGGAATCCAGCATAGATAGTGCTATTCACGATTTTCTTCGAAAGGTCAATAAAGGAATTAAATCTATTTGCGAGCATCTGGGAATGGACAAGATAACCACGTACACGGCCAGACACACTTATGCGGGTAAGGCAAAGGGGGCTTCTATGACGGCTGAACAAATACAATTGTTCCTCGGACATACATCGAGCCGAACCACACAGATATATTTGAATTCTATTACCACCAATGTGATAGAGGATAACAAGTCCGTGCTTGAAAAACTGGCGAAGAAATAGGGATTCTGGCCGTTATTTTTTGTTTTTCCAGATAAAACACCTACTATTGGCAATGAGAATAGTATTTATAGTAGAACACCAAATGATTGTGGAGGCTGCCCCGATGCCAACTTCTCCATAACATACGACATATAACGACTAAATCCCATTCATTGTTGTCATAGTGGGCAGATGGCAACTTTGGGTGGGTTTTTAGTTTGATATGATGACCACTGCCCACCACAATACGATTAAACTCTACCAGTTCACGGACTTTGATATGAATCGGTTCGTGAGCATCTACCTCAACGACATCACCCCCCACGAGGAATTGGACGAGAACACCATTTCTTGCTACAATCCATCAGAGTACGTTCTTACCAAGCCCAAACGAGTCGTAAAAGACAGAACCAAGATTGAATGGAAGTGCTTGTTCGTGCAGGATCTCATCATCCGACGGGCTTTCCATAAAGAAAAGAGCAGAACTTTCTCCCTCAACACACAAGTTCTAAAAGCTGTCATTGGCAACGAATATAAGCCGATGCTTAACGCCTTTGTCAAGATGGGCTACATCCAGTATGGGGATGGTCAAGGCGGTGCAGAAAAGCGGCTCTACTATTCCATTGGCAAGTATTCGACCATCTACACGATGAACGAGGTTGAGGTTCAAGAGGTCGAAATACAAAACTTCACCATCATCAAGTACAAAGAAAAGACAGCACAAGCCGTTGATTCGCTATTGGAATCCAAAGTACGGGCAAGGATGGAGGATAGGTACGGGAAGAAGTTTGTTGACCAGTATCTGAAATCGCTCCAATGTTTCCATATCACCGACAGAGTGGGTTTTGCCCAGAAAGTATCGCAGTTGATTCACGACAATCCAAAGGCAAAGCCGTACTACCAGTATGTCAAACAATCTCTGGACGAGCCAGTAAAGCACATCACCAGAATAGATTCATCTGGCAGGATATATCATTGCCTTACCAATCTAAAACGCGATTTGAAGCCCTACCTCAACATTGATTTTGCTATTGACTGCAAGAATTCACATCCGTTGATGTTAACAAACTTCATTTACTCGTATCACAAGATACCTACATCCATAAGAAAAGGTATTTCATATCTTATTAAATCTTCTTCTCCCTCCCAGTTGTCCTCTCTCCCCAGTATAATTTCCCATAATGTAGAGCAATTTTGTTCTAATAAACTGGATAACAAACATATAGATAATCCAATATTGAGCAAGGACGAGATTGCGTATATCCACAGAACTTCCAATGGCTTGTTTTGGGACGAAATCAACTCAGCCCATCCAGACATGGAACGGAGTGCTATCAAGGAGGCACTATTTCAAGCGGTGTTCTACACCAAGGAAAAGGATTTATCCAAGTGGAACGCCTTTGCAAAGGACTTCAAGAAGTCATACCCACACGTTAATGAACTCATTGCATCTTGGAAGGATGATGCAAACATCGAAACTATAAAGCAGTACATGGACGAGCACAATCTTTCCTATGATGACTGGCGGTGTAGTTTAAGCATAGCAATGATGGCATTTGAAGCAGAAGTATTCATCGAAATCTTAAAACGTCTGTACGCTCACGGCTGGAAAGCAGTTCACATCCACGATTGCATCGTAATACCCATTGATGGCTCTACGAACCGCCCTACCCAGCAGCAGGTGATTGGGATAATGGAAGAAGTATTTGGCGAGTATGGTCTATGTCCAACTTTCGATTGTGGACGTTGTTAGTGCTTGCGAAACACAAAGAAATAGGAATGATATTTCCTTGCCTGGTGCTGTGAGCGAGTGCGGTTAAACAACTTGTTATCTGCTATCAAAATGAACTTATCCAATAGTTCCAGACCCTTTTGTCTGGCAGCATATAGAACATAGTCCGACACCCATTCTTGTTTGCCCCCGTGGTTCACATCCATTGTTTTAACCACAAGAATCCCTTTCTGTTTCAGCAATCTAAAAGCCCTATCCAGCATTTCATCGTTTGCCTTGTACAAGTCCTCAACGGTCGTGAAATGCGTAAAACGTTTCTTGATTATGCTCGATGCACCGCTTGAAATAACAAAGGGCAGGTCGTATATGATGGAACTAAATGCTGCATCGGACAAAGAATCCGCTGCGCTTAAATCGTTCACTTCGTCAAGTTGAGGGTATTTGTCAAATAGATGCTTTGGCTTTGGAACCCCATTTTGGTAGAACATCAGAATCGAGGCCGTTAGGTCGGCATCGAATGGATTGCCTTCATTATACAGATGGATAATCCAGAGCAGAATCTCATCTTGACTATTAGAAACGCTCTTGATGGAGTTGATATTGCGAATGTCAAAAGTTGATACCTTTTCAGTATCTCTTTTTGATTGATAGATTTGTTCCTCTGTCAGTTGTTTGTATTTCTTGATAGTGTTGACGGCATACCCCAGTTTTTGGGATATGGTGGCATAACTTGCATCGGGATGCTTCTTGCAAAAGTCGTTGATTCGTTTCCAACGGACGAATGTCGCATCAAAAGACCTATCAATATCCTTGGTTCGAATAAACTTGCGAATGGTCGAGATGGAGCACCCCAGACGTTTGGCGTTTTCCTCAACGCCAAGGGCTGAATCATAGAGGTCGTACCTAATTTTAGTTGCCATTTGGCAAAGTTAGTTATAAACGTGCTATTTATAGTAAACACAACTACAATGCTCAATGGATTTAGAAAACAAACGGCAGATTTGGATGATTATGAAAGAACAGAATTGCTGCCAATTATGGTTAAATGCCTCAAAAGGCATATTGGTAAAGAAAACGTGATAACTAACGCAGAAATGTGTACCAGGATGCGGGAATTTGGCTACAAGATAGATGCGGCCCGATTAAGAAAGATTGTGAACTACATCAGAATAAAAGGGTATGTTCAATGCTTGATTGCTACTGGAAACGGCTATTATGTGGCAACAGATGCTGGCGAAATGGATGATTACATTCGCAGTTTGACTGGCAGGGTTGAGGCCATAACCGCAGTCAAAGAAGCGATGATTGAACAGATGCAGAGAATGGGCAAATAGGAAGTAGTGAAGTTTCACTAATGACCTCAACAACACATAAGTGAAACCATATTTCGATAGTGATATGGCATTTGTTTGGGAATGAGGGATTTAGTGATTTCACTTCTGTGATTAGTGAAACTTTCCTGAAAAAAACATAACTTTGTGTTTTAAGCCAAAGAATCTATGAGCCGCTCTACAAAAAACGGGTTTGATAGGAGGTATGACCATGCCAGGCAAATGTATGTTTCTGCCCCAGAAACGATAGTGTCTTTTGAAAAGCACATAGATAAGATTCTGCTATCGGGCATTGTTAACTTCTATAAGGACTTTGAGAACGATTTCAACGCGGCAAGTTCATTAAGTGATTATTGGATTAGGTATGCCCCACGGCAACGAGGCCGTGATGCTTCCAATGAAGCGACCCCCTGGGGAGAGGTTGGAGAAAAGGTTTTAGACGCATACTTGTATAGATTTGTGTCTGACCAATTCCCCGATGCCCGTTTTGTCGGTTTGCCGTATGGCCACGACATTCGCTTTATGACCGAAAGGGCATTTATTCATATAGACATAAAATCCACGGGACCAAATGATAGCCCTCACGATATTGTACTCAGCTTAAATCAGATTTCAGGTAACGGCAAGTATTTGGATAAAGATGGCGTTTTTAATTCGATTGAAACCGCTCCTGGGCCAAGAAGAGATATTGTTTTCCAGCCAGAATTGCCCCCATTCTATTTGTTTGATGGTAAGCCACGCCTAACGCTTACTTTCTACATTAAATGCTCGTATGAAGTGCAATCTATCAAATATCAGCCGTTGAAATACCTTGAATTGGTCTGTGTCCCCAATGGGCTGATTATGTTTGATACCCTACTATTAAAGAATAAAAAGGGTCTGTTTGCCGCGGGTAAAGACATTCAGAATTTCAGTAACGATAAGAGGGTCCGTGTAAAACTCAACCCTCTATCAGAAGTGGCTCAATGGAGATGTGCCAAAATATGTAATGTGGATGGAAACACTACGGTTGTGTATCGCTAAACAGCGTAGATTTTGCATCTGCAATCTTCTCTTTGGCTAATCTAACATATTTTGCCTCTTTGTCGATTCCTATATAATTACGGCCTAATTCAATACAAGCAAGGGCCGTTGTGCCACTTCCCATAAAAGGGTCCAATACAATATCGCCTTTGTTGGTTAAAAGACGAATACATCTTGACGGAAGTTCAATCGGGAACATCGCTTCGTGTTCTTTGTTCGCTCTTACAGAAGCAAATTCCCATACCGCACGGCTACCCCATTCTTTCCACTCATTGTCAGATAATCTATCACGATTAACCGATATTTCGCCAGGTTTCCAAAAGAAGAATAAATGCTCAAATTCATCAACGGACTTATATGAACTATTTGTCCATCTTGAATTCGCCCAAGCAGCATCCTTCTTCCAGATACGTCTGTCATATAGAAATAGGCCATTCTGTTGTGCAAAATCCTGCACAATGTTGCCAACCAGTTGCACCCTTGTTTGCGTGACATACTTACCACCTCTGATGTTCACGCCGTGAAGCCGTCTATCTACGGTTTGTTCGCTACATCCTAATATGGCCGCAATCTTTTTACGATTATAATCTGGGTGTTCTGCTAATACGGCGAGAACATCTTCTTTCGTAACGCTACTTTTATGAAGCGAAGGGTTGGCTATTTGAATCTTTGGCATCGTCTCGTCGGGGAAGCATAGAATATCTGCAATGTTTATCACCATAAAGCCACCTGGTTTTAGAACGGGAACGTGGGCCTTGATGACATTAGCAAGCATATTCTTCCACTCCGAAAATGACTGCCCCTTCTCGTAGTCCTTTCCAACATTATATGGAGGTGACCAAACGCTAAGCGATACCGAATTTGGCTCGATTTGGTACATTATCTTTTCGGAGTAACCCTCGTAGATTTCGTTAATCTTCAAATATTCTGTTTTCATTTCCATAAATGCAAAAATACATCAATAATTCAGAACATCAAACTATCATATACTTCTCCAAGTTCTTGTTGCCGCAATCCAATATAACGGCGAGTGATGCTTGGAGCCGAATGGTTCATCAATTCCGAAAGTTTTAATAAGGCCATTTCGCCTCTGCCTTGGGCGTTTTCTTGCTCCCAGATTTGCCGCCCCCACGTTTTTCTCATAGTGTGTGTTGAGAAGTGGTCAATCTTGACGTGGTACTTAAACTTGACTTCTTTTAGTTCTCGGTTTATTCTTTGGATGGACAACGTGCCGCCATATCTATTTTGAAAGCAATGCTGCGTGTCATCTATAATGTTCATAGCCGTATGGCAATCTTGAATGTGCTTCTGAAATCCCTTGTTGATACGAATCACTCTCCTTTTTCCTGTCTTTTGCTCAATGACGGTGAAACTCTCTTGGCGCAGGATCTGCGCCCAGGAGAGTTTCAATAAATCAGAAATGCGGAGACCGAAAAAGAAGCCGCAGCCCAGAAGAAGGGACATTCGATAGTTGCCATCTTTGTAAAGTTTCCTTACCAGAGACATTGCTTCGCTCCAAGGGAGATAATCGGCGGTAGCGATTGAATATCTAATACTCATAGCGTTTGATATTGGTGGGGATGGTGTTAATGCCATCCCCGTGAAACATTCCGTTTACGAAAGCACCGCGACCAAATTTTGCCAGCGAAAACTACGACCGCCGCCCTTGATGACATCGTGGTAGTAGCAGCAGCCCCATTCCTCTGGACTATCGCCAGTGCCTTTGAGGGTGGAGTTAAGGACGGCTTTGTCCAAAGTGCCGTGGGCTTCTCTGGCAGAGCCGTCTTTCTTCATATATATAAAATGGCATACGCCGTTCCGCATCTGACGCTTTGCTTCTTCGATAAGCATGGCTTTGGACATTCCCATCAGAGCAGAGCCAGTTTTTGCCGTGATAGTGGTGATGTGCTTTGCAACGAGAGCATTGTTGGTGGCGAGGATTGTGTTCATTGTATATGGTGTTGAAGGTAAAACATTCATTTTGTTAGTCACCCGTGTAGCGTGAGGTGGCGTAGTATTCGGCAAGGCGAGACTGCCAGTATTCATCCCATGTGTTCTGCTCGTTCCGAGTGTTAGTGTTGTTCGCTTCCATTGATATATGTACTTTATTACCTCTTTTGTTGATACAAAGGTACTAAATTACTTTTATACCACCAAATATTTTTGGTACTTTTTTACATTTTTTGCAAAAAATTTGGTACTTCTTCACCTTTTTGGTAGATTTGCAGAAAAGAATCAAAAAACGGAAACAAAAATGGCACTACGAGTAAAGGAACTATGTAAGGAACGTGGGATGACCATAAAGGATATTGCCCAGAAACTTGGGATGGATGCCAGTAATTTGTCTGGCAGCATTAAGGGGAACCCAAAACTTTCCACATTGCAGGACGTGGCAAGAGCGTTGGATGTTGAGGTCTATGATTTGTTTGAAAGAAAGGTCGGTTGTGAATTGAATGGCTATGTTGAGGTCGGTGGAGAGATTTATAAGATTTCCAACACGCTTGATTGGGTTGAGGTCTCTACCAAGATAGACAAACTTGCAGAACCGCATCTTTATAAACGTGTCGATGACATGAGACGCGAGGTTGGCTCGTTTGTCCGTGAGTGTGTAAAATCTGGCCGACCAGCGTCAATGATGGGACGGCTATTGGCTGGTGAGGTCTTTGCTTTATTGTTCGACGGGAGCAACAAACTTTTCCATCTGGCACTCCTTACCAGGCCACAATACAGCACCTATGATTTGTGCGATTATGGCTGCAACGGCGAATATGATTTAGATGGGGACGGCAATCTGATTGATGGGATTCTAAATGACATTGAGAGCGTGTTTGAAGTGCAATAATTTCATTAACCGTCAGAATGGTCGAACAAATAAGGGACATTATTTCTGTCCCTTATTTTGTTTTGTAACCAGATGACTTATAGCGAATTTTAGCCCCTTTCACGTATAAAAATACGTAAAAATGAAATTTGGCATTTTAAGGGGAAGTTGACCTACTGGGCGAGAATGTCATCAATCGTTACTTTCGGAACTTTTGCCCAATTCTGCTTCATTGTTTGGCTCTGTTTCTCCCTCGTTTCTTCTTTTTCCGCTTCCGTCTTGTTAGCGTGAACTTGTTTCATTGATTGGCTTATCTTTGCCTTTGTGCTGTCTGATTGTTTTCTGCGTAGCATCATAGTAATAGTAGTTTTATATAAATAGTCGATTAAGTCAATTTAGTTGAGTTAGTGGGGTTAGTTTCCCACATTTTTTCCAAGGCAGGGCGTATCTCGTTTTTCCAACGGAGTATGGGTATCTTGACTAACCGCACTGGGGGCGAAAACTCAGGGGTTACAATTTTCATAGGGGGGGTACTGGCCGTGGGTTGATGCTTATTTGGTAATGATAGATATAACTCATATTTTTGTATAAAAGTCGTTCAAGATGCAAAACACAGAATACATCAAAGAGATAAACAACCCATCTATCCAGTTTGAGATGGAAGGTTCCAACTATTTGTTGTGTAACCAGTATTTGGAGTATCTGGAACAAGTTAGGACGACATTTACAGAGTATCTGTCTGCTTGCGAAGAAAGCAGCATTTTGGCATATCTCTCCGAACTTGAATCAGCAAAGGCCCGAATTGATAAAATGGGGTTTGCTGATGTTGAATGGCGAGAGATTTCTGCGCTTGCGTTAGGAGGACTATCGAATAAAGCAGAAGTATTAAGCGATTACAAAACACTATTTGGTGGCATACGAAAGTCCATAGAGAAAACCATTTCTTTTGCCAATACTCTACTAAAAGGGATTACGGTTGAGAAAAATTCAAATGATAATCCAGAGGCAATCGACAATAAGGAATCACACAAAGAAAGCGGCACAAGTCAAAGTGATTGGCTTACTCTGGATGAGGTTTGCCAGCGATTCAATTTATCCAAGAACAATATCAAAAGCAGAGAATGGCGCATTAAACATGGTTTCCCCGTTGGTAATAATGAGCCATATTCTAAACTGGTGTTTTCTGCCAAAGATGTTGAGAATTGGATGCGGACTGGAAAATGTTAGTCGTTTTGTTAGTCGTTTCAGTGAAAAAAGAAAAGCACCTACATTTCTGTAAGTGCTTGATAATGAATCGCTCCTCAAGTAGGACTTGAACCTACGACCCCCTGATTAACAGTCAGGTGCTCTGACCAACTGAGCTATTGAGGAAGGTTGTTCCCGTGTTGGGACTGCAAATGTAGAACTTTTTCACGGGAACGCAAAATTTTTCTTAA
>JAEEGL011040883.1_pt1 | contig 10540 bp, 8 predicted proteins | sample 9134231 | NCBI WGS metagenome assembly JAEEGL01 (sample SAMN16246548, study PRJNA631951) | gut metagenome | biome: gut microbiome; feature: rumen; material: fiber-attached | host: Bos | place: Iran: Karaj | collected 2018-10
ACTTTTCTTTGCACCGCTCAGACCATCACCGACCTCTCAGGTTCGTGGGAGTTTGAGATAGACCGCAACGACGCAGGAAAGACCGAGAACTGGCAAGACCGCAAACTCGCCGATGACATCATTCTGCCGGCTTCCATGCCACAGCGGTTGAAAGGCGACGACATTTCCGTCGACACCAAGTGGGTCGGTTCGCTCTACGACAGCTCTTATTTCTACAATCCCTATCTCAAGAAATATCGTCAGCCGGGCAATATGAAACTAACCTTCTTCCTCACGCCCGACAAACACTTCGTAGGTACGGCATGGTACAGAAAAATTGTCAGCCTGCCAAAAATCGACACGGAGAAAAAACGCTATATCCTTTATCTCGAACGGCCTCATATTCAATCCACCGTCTTCATCAACGGGCAGGAGGCTGGAGCCGACCGTAGCCTATGTGTGCCGCATGAGCTCGATGTCACTAAGTTTTTAAAGATTGGCGACAACACCATAGCCATTCGGATAGACAACCGGCCAGAAACTGTGGGCGTGGGACAAGACTCCCACTCTGTCACCGACCAGACACAAGGTGACTGGAACGGCATTGTAGGGCGTATGGAATTGAGGGAAATTCCGGCGTTAAGCGTGAAGGATGTGCAAGTTTTCCCAGATGTAGATAACAAGCAAGCGCATCTGAAAGTCGCACTGCAAGGACCAATCAACAAAAAAGCGAAACTGATACTGTATGCCAAGAGTTTCAACGGGAAATTCACACACTCCACAATAAAGACCATCGCTTTGGAGAAGGAAGATGCAGGAAAGATTATCACCGCAGATTTCAATTTTGGTGACAATATGCAACTATGGGACGAATTTCATCCTAATCTTTACAGGCTATATGCAACAGTCGTGGACGAAAGTGACAAAAGCGCCAAAGCATTGTTGAAGGACAAAGTAGATTTCCAGTCCGACCAGTTTGTACAATTGCTCAAACAGCATTATGCCTTTGAAACAGTTTTCGGCATGCGGAAATTCGAAATCCGCGGCCGTATGTTCTTCGTCAACGGACGTGAGACCCAGCTCCGCGGCACTGTGGAAAACTGCGACTTCCCGCTCACAGGCTATGCCCCGATGGATTTGGACAGCTGGATTAACGTGTTCAAGGCATGCAAACGATATGGACTCAACCACATGCGATTCCATTCCTACTGCCCGCCTGAGGCAGCATTCCTCGCAGCCGACATGACGGGATTCTACATCCAACCAGAAGGTCCCAGTTGGCCTAACCACGGAGTGAAACTGGGATACCGACAGGACATCGACTCTTTCCTTATGGAGGAGACACAACGAATCAGCAAAGTCTATGGCAACCATCCTTCTTTCTGTATGCTGGCCTGTGGAAACGAACCGGCTGGAAGATGGGTGGAATGGGTCAGCAAGTTCGTGGATTACTGGAAAGCAACCGACAACAGAAGAGTTTATACTGGAGCATCCGTAGGAGGTGGATGGGCCTGGCAACCGAAGAGCCAATACCATGTGAAGGCGGGAGCAAGAGGGCTCGACTGGGCAGGGAAAGCCCCGCAGGCCATGGATGACTACACACAGAAAATCACGCACTATAAGGCCAAAGACATGGAAACAGACATACATGAGCCTTACATAAGCCATGAGACAGGGCAATGGTGCGTGTTTCCTAATTTCGAAGAAACCAAGAAATACACGGGAGTCAACAAAGCTAAAAACTTTGAGGTTTTCCAAGATATTCTCAACGACCACAAGATGGGAAGCAGAGCACGGCAGTTCTTCCTGGCCAGCGGAAAGCTTCAGGCACTATGCTACAAATATGAAATCGAGCGCACCATGCGCACACCTGATTATGCCGGTTTCCAATTGCTTGGACTCAACGACTATTCAGGGCAGGGAACGGCTCTTGTCGGTGTCACAGACGTATTCTTCGACCAGAAAGACTATATCGACGCGGATGAATGGAGGCAGTTCTGTGCACCTGTAGTGCTGCTGGCCAGAATACCAAAATTCACCTATACCAACAACGAGCAATTCAAGGCTGAAATTCTGCTTAACCAGTTCGGTGAGAACATCCTGAAGGATGTGGAAGTAAAATATACCTTGCAGTCGCTCTCCGGAGAACAGTTTCCAAGCACCGGCCAACGCACGGACTATGAGAATATCAAAGAAGGCATTGTATCGAAAAAAACCTTCCCTGTTGGGGACGCACAGACCGTGGGAAACATCAACATTCCGCTTTCCGACATCACATCCCCGGCTCATCTCAGACTGAATGTGGAAATCAAGGGGATGGATGTGGAAAACCATTGGGATTTCTGGGTATACCCTCAACAAGTGGAGACGACAGAAAACGGAATATACATCACCGACCAGCTCGATCAAAAAGCCGTCACAACACTCCAGAACGGCGGAAAGGTACTCATTTGCGCAGGCAAGAACGTGAAATACGGGAACGACATCGTACAGCAGTTCCTGCCCGTGTTCTGGAACACCTCTTGGTTTAAGATGCGACCGCCACACACCACTGGACTTTACATCGAAAACACCCACCCTATTCTCAAGGGTTTCCCCACGGACTACTACTCCGACTTACAGTGGTGGGAACTCACAAACAAAACACCGGTCATGCAGTTCGATGAATTCCCGGACGACTTCCAGCCCATCGTACAGAGTATCGACACTTGGTTCCTGTCCCGCAAGATAGGCATGCTCTTCGAAGCGAACGTGCTCAACGGAAAGCTGGTTATGACAACCATGGACATCACCAGCAATCTCAGCCAAAGAATCGTGGCAAGGCAGATGCGGGCTTCAATACTCAACTACATGAACTCCGATTTGTTTACCCCCAAACTCTCGCTCGACCAGCAAGTCATCTCCAACCTCTTCACCAAGACCGCCCCGAAGGTCGACATGTTCACCAACGACTCTCCTGACGAACTGAAACCGAAACTCAAATAATCAGAGATTCAGATTGTAGAATTTCAGACCCGTACGATCTGACCGGCCCGTATAATTTGTCTGACAACCCTCAACTAAAAACCATACAAAACTCTCAACTAAAAAATGAAACTACTCCTTTTCACCATCATCGCCTCTGCGGCACTCTCAGTGCAGGCTCAGTCTTTCAACTTCACACTCGACGGAAGAGACAAGGAAGCACAAGTACTCACTGCCCAGGACATCTACTCTAAGGAAAAAGGCTATGGATTCGACTTTGTCAACATCCTAAAAGAATCCACCCTCATCGACAACAAGTTCACGAAGGATGCCCGTGGCACTTCAGCAACGGCTCCGTTCTTCCTGTCAGTCAACGTCCCGGACGGCAACTATAAGGTAACCGTTACCCTCGGCAACAAAAAAATAGCTGGAAACACCGTCGTGCGCGCAGAGTCAAGACGTCTCTTCGTAGAGGACTTACAGACGAAGAAGGGCGAGTTCAAGACCGTTTCTTTCATCGTAAACAAACGTAACACAGACATCTGGGGTACTGACAAGAACGGTGAATACAAAGTGATTGACCGAGTGAAAATCAAGGACCGCGAAAAATCAAAACTCAACTGGGATGACAAACTCACCATTGAGGTGACTGGAGAACAGCCCACATGCTCATCAATCAAGATTGAGCCAGCCAACAACAACATCCCGACACTCTTCCTTTGCGGAAACTCAACCGTTGTGGATCAGGACTTCGAGCCGTGGACCAGCTGGGGACAGATATTCACCAACTGGGTCGACGAACGCACTGCCGTGGCGAACTACGCTGAGAGCGGGGAGTCTGCTGGAAGTTTTATTGCGCAGAACCGTCTCAAGAAAATATTATCTCTTGCTAAGGAGGGCGATTACATCTTCGTGGAGTTCGGGCATAACGACCAGAAAGCCAAGTCTCCCGGTTCTGGCGCGTGGTATGACTTCTCACGCAACCTGAAAATATTCATAGATGAGGCACGTGCCAAGAAAGCCACAATCGTGTTCGTCACACCGACTCAACGACGGAACTTCGACAACAATGGCAAAACCCGTGAAACCCATGGTGACTACCCGGATGCCATGCGCGCTGTAGCAAAGCGCGAGAGTGTTCCTGTCATTGAAATTCACGACATGACGCGAACTTTCTTTGAAACCCTCGGAGTGGAGAACTCCAAGCGTTCTCTCGTGCACTACCCCGCCAACACCTACCCGGGACAGACCAAGGCGTTTGAGGACAACACACACTTCAACCCATACGGAGCCTATGAAATATCTAAGATGGTAGTCATGGGTATCAAGGACCTCAACCTACCCATTGCCTCCCATATCAAAACAGACTTCAAACCATTCAACCCGGCACAACCCGACAATCTCGAGCAGTTCCACTGGGTCAAAGGACCATTCACCGACGCCGTAAAACCTGACGGCAACTAACCTTCAAAGAAAAATCTTAAGATAATAAATACAAAGCCCAGCCTACCCTTTTTGGCTGGGTTTTGTTTATATATAATCCATATCCCTTCAAACAAAAAATTCTCTTCATGGAACTTAATGGCAATAATCATCCGATATAATCTATAGAATACTTGTTTTTCCTTTATTGAGACAAATCTCATAATACATACCGCTTTCAGATGTTTTTATCTACCCCATTTTCAGATAAATCTCAATAATTTCTCCAGTTTAGACCATTGTAAATACACTTTTCACTTTTCACTTTTCACTTTTCACTTAAAAATTCGTATCTTTGCCAAAAATATCAAAAAACTATAAAATCAGACAATATGTACAGAACAAAGACATGCGGAGAACTGCGTCTGAATAATGCCGGCGAGAACGTGACACTGGCAGGATGGGTGCAGCGGGTACGCAAGATGGGAGCTATGACCTTCGTCGACTTGCGCGACCGTTATGGAATCACCCAGCTCGTGTTCAACGAGGAAACCAATGCGGACCTATGCGCCGCAGCCAACAAACTCGGACGTGAGTTCGTCATTCAGGTAGAAGGCACCGTCAACGAGCGTTATAGCAAGAACAAAAACATCCCGACAGGCGACATCGAAATCATCGCCTCTAAACTCAATGTACTTAACGAAAGCGAGATTCCGCCATTCACTATCGAGGACAACACCGACGGTGGAGACGACATTCGTATGAAATACCGCTACCTCGACTTGCGACGCACAGCCGTTAGAAAGAACCTCGAACTGCGCCACCGTATGTGCATCGAAGTGCGTAATTATCTTTCCAACCTCGGATTCTTGGAGGTAGAGACGCCAATGCTCATCGGTTCCACTCCGGAAGGTGCACGTGACTTCGTTGTTCCTTCACGCATGAACCCAGGACAGTTCTATGCACTGCCTCAGAGTCCGCAGACACTCAAGCAATTGCTCATGGTATCAGGGTTCGACCGCTATTTCCAAATCGTGAAATGTTTCCGCGACGAAGACCTGCGCGCCGACAGACAGCCGGAGTTCACACAGATTGACTGCGAGATGTCCTTCGTCACCCAAGAGGACATCATACAGACGTTCGAGGGAATGGCCAAGCATTTGTTCAAGACACTACGTGGAGTGGAGTTTGAAAAGCCATTCCTCCGTCTTCCATGGGCCGAGGCCATGCGCCGGTTTGGTAGCGACAAGCCGGACATGCGATTCGGTATGGAATTTGTGGAACTCGACGACATTCTCAAAACCGGAGCATTCCCAGTTTTTGACAACGCAGCATATATCGGTGGTATCTGCGCCCCTGGATGCGCGGTTTACACACGCAAGCAGCTCGACCAGCTCACCGATTTCGTCAAGCGTCCACAGATTGGTGCCAAAGGACTGGTCTACGCACGCGTACAGGAGGACGGAACAGTCAAGTCCAGCGTCGACAAGTTCTATGACCAGACAGTCCTGCAACAGCTCAAAGAGAAGATGCAAGCCAACCCGGGCGACCTCATACTTATCCTTTCTGGCGACGATGCTATGAAGACCCGCAAGCAGCTGTGTGAGCTCCGTCTCGAGATGGGAGAAAGGCTCGGATTACGCGACAAGAACAAGTTCGCACTCCTCTGGGTCACTGAATTCCCGATGTTCGAATGGAGCGATGAGGAACAGCGGCTCATGGCCATGCACCACCCCTTCACCCATCCTATGGATGAGGACATACATCTGCTCGACACTGACCCGGCAGCCGTACGAGCCGATGCCTACGACATGGTATGCAACGGCGTAGAAGTGGGAGGCGGTTCCATTCGTATCCACGACCCGCAGCTGCAGGAGAAGATGTTCGAAATTCTCGGATTCACACCAGAGAAGGCACAGGAACAGTTCGGATTCCTCATGAACGCATTTAAGTACGGAGCACCGCCTCACGGAGGACTGGCATACGGACTCGACCGATGGGTCAGCCTTTTTGCCGGTCTCGACTCCATACGCGACTGCATCGCATTCCCGAAAAACAACTCCGGACGCGACGTCATGCTTGACGCACCGTCTGCAATCGACCAAAAACAGCTCGACGAGTTGTGCCTCAACCTCAACGTAAAGGAATAACACCATCATATACAATTACTTAAAGAACCGCCACTGCCGATTCAGTCAGCAGGGGCGGTTCTTTAAATAGTAACACCATCAGGAATGCTTAAGTGAGACGGTTCAACTCCTTTACCAACTCCGAAGTCCTGACCATCAGTAACAGCAGTTCCTCACTAAACTCTGTCCTGCTGAATGTAATCTTTTCCATAAAGATAGCTGTTTATACGTTCTTTTGTGAATTTGATTACTTGGGACGCTTGTGTTCAAACCAATCAACACTGCCAAAGCCATTTGTCTCCCTCGTGCATTGCGTAAAGAGTCCAAGCTTAGGCATTGCCATGACGCAGCCCTAAATCTGTATTGTTAAACACGAATTTACTTATCTGCTTATGTGCGAACCGATAGTTTCCATTATTCGCAAATCGGTAAACTTCTTCTTATATGGATCGAACTTCTGCATTTTTACAGCATTAGGACTTATGCCTCGTGTCAGTTCTTGCTCTTTAGGGACAAATGATAGTCTGTGCTGCTTCCGAAAACTGTCTTTTCTATCTGTATCACAGTTGTACATAGCATTCCGCTGACATAACGAGCCAGTTCTAATGTCTATGCTATCTTGCCTGAATGCTATGCTGTCCACGCAGTTTTGACCAACAGCAAAACAATGCAAAAACAATAGGGCGATTAATCCAATAGATTTCTTTGGTACAATCATACAAATTCCGATTTACGAGATTTAGGGCGGCGCCTCAGCATAGCTTGAACAAGTTCATCTCTGCGTTCGGCTTGCACATAAATTCCGATTTACGAGATTTACCCATTGTCATGGCATAGTTCAAACAAGTTTGACTCTGCTCATTTAGTTTCTCTGAAAATGCTACGCCATGATAATGCTTCGGGGTCCAATTTATATGGGGCGAGGTTGATTCCTGATGGTGATTTTGATTTTAAAAAGGATGTAAGGAATTGCTTTGTTGTTTACGTTATTCCTCCACACCTGCTGCCTTAAGCAGACGCTTCCACTCTGCAGGCAGCTTCATACGGTCGTTCCAACCTTCATTCATGTATTTCTCATTAGCGTCAATGATGTCATACTTATGAGCTGCACGGAACTGAGGGTCACTGTTTGCGTTGAATGCAGCAAGGTCAAAGGTGATACGAAGCGTACGGTCTGTGAGCAGACGGGTGCCGCTTGGGAACACACGGGTGATATAATACTGGGCGGCATTCGAAGGTGCATGACTGTAAATCACTTTGTTAGCAGGATCAAACAATGGGTTCTGCAATATCACGCCGTCTACTTCGTATTCGAACTTCTTCGTCTGTGGATTATAGATGGCGGAAGCGATACCGCAACGAGGACCTTCCTTGCCCACAAGAATGTCGGGGTAACCATCGTAATTCACGTCTGCAAAATGCACCGTCTTAACGGTTTTGTCACCATAGTCATTTATATCCACGAATCCCAGATTTATAATCTGAAGCATGCGATTGCCTTCAAAAATAGACAGTATCACATCGCCCTCATCGTTGGAAACCACATAGGCCGACATTCCATTAGGATAACCATGGCCTTCATAGCTCGACAAATCGTAAAGATTCCCCTGCGCACGGCAAACTGCCGCGCCTGCCAATAGTAAGGTGGCTAAAAATAGTTTTTTCATTCTTTGATAATTGTTGATAATAATCTTTTTTATTGTAATTTGTTGATTTTAATTTTCAAAAACACTCGTCTGCCGATAAAACTTCTATAACTACACAATTCCTTGTGCCATCATTGCCTTAGCTACTTTCATGAAACCGGCAACATTAGCGCCTTTCACGTAGTCCACATAGCCGTCAGGTTCCTTACCGTATTTCACACACTGTTCATGAATGGACTTCATGATGTAGTGGAGCTTGTCGTCAACCTCCTGGTCGCTCCAGCTCAAACGCATCGAGTTCTGAGTCATCTCCAGACCACTTGTCGCCACACCGCCGGCATTCACGGCCTTACCAGGAGCAAACAGTGTCTTCTTCGCTACAAACAACTCAGACGCCTCTGCTGTACAGCCCATGTTCGACACTTCGGCCACACACAACGGATGATACGAAAGAATCGACTCGGCATCCGAGAGGTTCAGCTCGTTCTGAGTGGCACAAGGAAGATATATGTCAGCCTTGCACTCCCACGGACGCTTATCGGCAAAAAACTCCGACCCGGGGAACTCGCTGGCGTATGGCTCGCAAATGTCTTCGCCGCTTGCTCGCAATTCCAGCATATAGGCGATTTTCTCAGCGTCCAATCCTGCCTCGTCGTAAATATATCCATCTGGACCACTGATTGTTACAACCTTAGCGCCCAGTTCTGTCGCTTTCTTCGCTGCGCCCCAAGCCACGTTGCCGAAACCGCTCAATGCTACAGTTTTTCCTGCGATAGAGTCACCCTTCGACGCAAGCATGTGGTTCACGAAATAAATAGCACCATATCCTGTGGCTTCAGGACGGATGCGGCTGCCGCCCCACTCCAGCCCCTTACCGGTCAGCACGCCTTGAAACTGACGAGTCAGTTTCTTGTACATGCCGAACAAATAGCCAATCTCGCGGGCCCCGACACCGATATCCCCTGCTGGAACGTCCTCATCGGGACCAATATTCTTGTACAACTCTGTCATGAAAGCCTGACAGAAACGCATAATCTCATTGTCACTACGGCCACGGATTGAGAAGTCGCTGCCGCCCTTACCGCCACCCATTGGAAGTGTGGTCAGGGCGTTCTTGAACGTCTGCTCAAAGCCCAGGAACTTCAAAATTGACAAATTTACCGAACGGTGGAAACGCAAACCGCCCTTATAGGGACCAATCGCACTGTTGAACTGAACTCGGTAACCAAGGTTCACATGAACCTCGCCGTTGTCGTCAACCCATGGAACACGGAAAGTAATCACACGCTCAGGCTCAACGATACGTTCGATAATCTTCGCCTTCTCAAACTCAGGATGCTGATTATAAACATCCTTCACTGAAATCAGTACCTCGCGGACTGCCTGAAGATACTCCTGCTCACCAGGATGCTTCGCCTCCAGGTCATGCATGATTTTCTCTACTTCCATAGTATACGTATTTATTTGGGGTTAATAATCGTTGCGTATGACTTGACAGCATCCAAGAAGTACATATCTGCACACGTAAAAACGAGTTTCTTATACAACGCCCTCGGTCTGCCGGCAATATCTGGCAACAAACATGAAAACAGGCCGTTTTGTGAATAATAATTCGCACCGGCCCTTTTCTCAACGGCAAAATTACGCATTTTTCCGTTTACGGCCAAAGATTTTCAGTTAAGATTTGTGATTTTGTTGTTTCTTCTATGTTTTGCTCACATACTCAACTTATACATAAAAGAAACTATTTGATTATTGACAATAGGAATTCAGCCATAAACCCCTTTTCAAAAAAATGGAATTACCGTCCACAAATATTATCTTCGTGTAAGATGAATTTTCAAGAAAAAGAGAATTCAAACTATTAAAAAACAGCGGATTGCTCCGCTGCTCTTTGAATGTTCAGAAAAAGGAGGAATATCAATACCGTGGTCCCGGTCTGTGATGGTGGTGATGATGAGGGCGATGGTAATATGGTTCATCCCAGTCGTACCAACCCCAGCAACTGGACAACAGTGCTGCTATGGCGGTTGCTGTTGCAATCACTGCGATTAAATGTTTTATTCTCTTCATAATAGTCTGGGTGTTTTATATGTTAATAATTCGATTTCTCTGCAAAAATAGTTTATTTTTCTTAAATCACAAAGAATATGCGTAAAAAGTTGATATATTATACTTTTACTCCCTTAGAGCACATCACCAGTAATATGGGCGATGGTAGCGATAGTGGTAACGGTAGGGCCTTGGAACGGGCTCGTCGTAATAGTCATAGCAGCAGAAGCAGCTCGACAGGCAAAGCACTGTGAAAAGCGCGATGGCAATCACGGTCAGTATGTTTCTATACCTTTTCATAATCATATCAGGAGTTTAATCGTTAATATTTCTTTTTGACACTGCAAA
>JAEEGL011120255.1_pt1 | contig 10540 bp, 8 predicted proteins | sample 9134231 | NCBI WGS metagenome assembly JAEEGL01 (sample SAMN16246548, study PRJNA631951) | gut metagenome | biome: gut microbiome; feature: rumen; material: fiber-attached | host: Bos | place: Iran: Karaj | collected 2018-10
CGAAACATGTCCGTAGGAGATTACGATGTTAAACTCCGCAACCTGAAGTGCCATGTCGCTTATGATCCCCAGAATGTTCGGATCGCATTCATCTGCTTTTAATATGCCGCAGCTGTATGTGCCGAGGCTTTCGTATCCCGCGAGCGCTTCGCCCGTTATGCGCATTTCTTCAAGTGAGATGTTGCTGTTCGTGAACAGCCTTATCTGCGCTTCGTTGTAAATGAGCATATCGCGCATATCGCGGTCGAGCGGGTGCGACAGCTCCGAGAAATTGCCCGTATCGGTCATCAGGCCGTAGTATAGTGCCGTGCATAATGTGCGATCCGGAAGGATGTCGATGCCCGTATCGGTCATCATCTTCCATATGAGAGTCGAGCAGCTTCCGAGTTCGGGACGTATCTCGCTAAGCTTAGTTTCGGCAATGCCGTTGTGGTGATCGATCACGGCGATATCATCGGCCTCGATCTTCGTCACGTTCCCCTGGCCGTACTGACAGTCAACCGTAATGAGAAGTCCGTCTATCTTTCCGCTGTCCGCGGGATAGTACGAAACGGGGATCTCCAGCTCTTTAATCATGAGCATGAGATTTGATTTTCTTATCTTATATTGGCCGCTGTAAATGATGCGGGCACGCTTGCCTTTGCCTTCAAAGTACTTAAACAGACCGAATGCGGACGCAAGAGCATCCGGATCCGGATTGTCGTGGCACTGTATCGTTATATCGTTGAATCTGTCAAGTTCACTAAGTCTCATGTTGCGATTATACCACACAAGAGCATATAGCACATTGACAAATCATTAATACATAATATATAGTAGTCATCGAGAAAACAGTGCAGTTCCTAAACTTCGATTCCCTTTATTGATTCCCCAGGATTATTTTAAACTGAGTTCGAGGTAGATCGGATGATTTTTCAAACATTAAACGGCAAGTGGGTCATGAATGAAAGAGGCTCGGAAGCATTTGTTGAGGCGCAGGTGCCCGGCTCCGTGCTCTCGGCACTGCTCATCAGTCACAGGATAAATGACCCGTTCTTTGGAATAAACGAGGAAGAGACAAGACAGCTCTTTAACAAAGATTACTTCTTCTCGACAGAGTTCGAGCTTATACCCGAGCTCTACGAGCAGGAGAAGATAGTCCTTTGCTGTAAGGGTATAGATACGCTCGCGCGTGTGTATGTGAACAATATGCTCGCGGGAACGTGTTCCAACATGCACAGGACCTACAACTTTGATGTAAAGCAGTACCTGCGTCCCGGTATAAACATGGTCATGATCGAACTGCTCTCGCCGACAAATTACGTCGCAAACAGGCAGCCGTCTATGAACAAGGTTATAGACTATACGCCCGCAGGCTGTACACCGGGCAACCAGTACCTCCGTAAAGCGCACTGCATGTTCGGATGGGACTGGGGCGCAAACCTCCCGGACTGCGGAATATGGCGAAGCATCGATCTTATCGGATACAGCCTTGTCAGACTTGAGGATGTGAGCATCATCCAGAGGCATGAAAAGAAGACTGTAACGCTTGATATCCACGTAAAGGCGGAGCTTATCAGGAAGGATCACTACATCATCCAGGCCGAGCTCGTCACGCCCGACGGAAAGGTTTCGGCGATCACGGAAACGCTTACCGGTGAGGAAGTCGATCTGTCGATGGAGATCGACAATCCCAAGCTCTGGTGGCCGCACGGCTTCGGAGACCAGCCTCTTTATACCGTCAGCGTATTTGCGCTTGATATGAACGGTAACCAGTGGGATTCCAAGTCATACAGGATCGGACTTCGTACGATGACCGTAAGTACCGACAAGGACGAGTTCGGTAAGGAATTCTGCTTTGTCGTCAATAACGTGCGCATCTTCTCGATGGGTGCCAACTACATCCCCGAGGATACGATATATTCGTTCATAACAAAAGAAAAGATAGATTATCTGTTAAAGTCCGCGGTCAATTGTAACTTCAACACGATAAGAGTTTGGGGCGGAGGATATTATCCTTCGGATACGTTCTATGATCTTTGCGACGAGTACGGACTCATAGTATGGCAGGATATGATGTTCGCATGCAACATCTATGACCTGACGGACGATATGGCAAAAGATATCACGGCTGAGGCCGAGGATAACATCAGGAGGATAAGGCATCATGCCTGCCTCGGACTCATATGCGGAAACAACGAGATGGAAGAGGCATGGACGAGCTGGCCGGAGTTTCGTGCGCACTCGGATGAGCTTCGTAAAGACTATCTTCGTATGTTCGAGGACATCATCCCCGGTATCGCCTCGCGTCTTGCACCGCAGGTGTTCTACTGGCCTTCATCGCCTTCATCGGGAGGACGTTTCGACAAGCCGTCCGACGAGACAAGGGGCGACGCCCATTTCTGGGATGTATGGCATGGACTTAAGGATTTCGAGGAATATGAAAATCACACGATGAGGTTTATATCCGAGTTCGGGTTCCAGTCATTCCCGTCGATCAAGACCGTCAAGACTTTTACGACGGAGGCCGACAGGAACGTGTTCTCAAAGGTCATGGAAAGCCACCAGAAAAACAAGGATGCGAACGGAAAGCTTATTTTCTACCTGTCGCATAACTTCCTTTTCCCGAAGGATTTCGAAAGCCTTCTGTATCTGACCCAGATACTTCAGGCCGTTGCGATAAAGCGCGGTGTCGAGCACTGGAGAAGAAACCGCGGCAACGTTATGGGAACATTGTTCTGGCAGCTTAACGACAGCTGGCCCGTTGCGTCGTGGTCAAGTATAGATTACTTCGGCAGATGGAAGCCGCTCCAGTATTTCTCCAAGGCGTTCTTTGCACAGATCGCGGGATCGATACACAGGGACGGCAACATCATCAGCCCTTATGTCGTAAACGAGACGAGAGACTTTGAGACAAGACGTGTCAAGATATCGCTTCAGACGATGGAATTCCGTCTTCTTCACGAAGAGGAGCATGAAGTGGATCTTGCCCCGTTCTCCGCGATGAAAGTATGCGAGATCGACTATACCGATCTTATCGCGGGCATTGAGGATTCGGTTTTCGTTGAGGCTGAATTCTATGACGAGGACGGAGTTATCCAGTCGACCGAGATCGAGGTATTCGTCAAGTACAAGTACTTAAATCTCGAAGGATCGTCGATATCATATTCGGTCATAGAGCTTGCGGATGAGTATGTCATCAGAATGATGGCCGGCGGATTCGCAGCGTTTGTCGAGCTTGACCTTCTTCAGGCCGACGCGATTTTCTCGGACAACTACTTCCACTTAACGAGTAAGAGAGAAAAGACGATAAGACTCAAGAAGAGCGATATACGTTATCTCGATCCGAACGTTTCGGAAATACAGAACAGATATGAGCTTGAACAACAGCTCGTAATCAGAACATTGAAGGATACATTCTGATCATGGAAATACCTAAAGATCCGGCTATGCTGCTTAGCTTTGTCAATCTGAAACTGAGGGATTATTACAAAAGTCTCGATGAGATGTGTGACGATCTTCACGTTTCACGGGAAGAGATAGAGGAAAAGCTTTTCGGCATAGACTACGAATATGACGAAGAAACGAATCAATTCGTTTGATCCGGAACCTTACAGCAAGTTCTCCAATATATAAGAGTATATGTCGGATGATTTTTCACGCCAGTGATCGCATATGGACTGAGCGCTTTCCTCGGTGGGCATGTTGATCTTGATATTGATCAGATCCTCGGATTTCTCGCGTGCCGAAAGCTCCGCGACATAATCACCCGATGAAGTGCGGTAGTAGTTGGTCATGATCGACATCCTGTTGGTTATCTCCATACGGTGCTCTTCAAAGTACGTATTGATGTCGTTCTTGATCCCTTCGGATATGCGGTTCTGGAAGAACGTAAGAGTATCCCTTCCCTTGTCGGTAAGCGACAGGAGCGTGGAACTGTGCGTGCTGTCGGATTCGATGAATCCGTCTTCGGTAAGCTCGAAAGTCGCCTGCGTCAGCGTGAAGTAGTTGGCATATGATTTTTCAAGGATAAAATCATATATCTGAGCTTTCGTGATCGGAAAGTCAACTTTATCGAGCATATACAGAACTATCAGTTTTGTAAGGGTCTGCGGTTCAGTCATGGCTATATAATAATTATTACAAATAAAAATGTCAAAAAAGCAATTGTCGATTAGCGGAAGGAGGCTGTATGACAAGAGAAAAATATGAATCACTGGGGATATCGGCGCTGAAGGATATCGCTAAGGCCCGCAATGTCAAAGGTATATCGCTCATGAAGAAAAGTGAACTGATCGATGTGATGCTCTCGCTTGATGCAAAAGAGGCTGCTGCGTCGGATCAGAAGCCCGAGAACATCGGAACTATGGAAGATAAGACGGTAAAGAGTGAGTCCGATGAGGACAGGAAGATACCCGAAGGAGATGATTCCGAACTTGCCGAGGAGAAGAAGGTCCTTGATTCCGGTGAGGAGGCAAGAGGTATTCTCGAGGTAATGTCCGACGGTTACGGGTTTATCCGTAGCGAGAACTATCTGCCCGGCGATGACGATGTATATGTAGCACCGAGCCAGATCAGAAGATTCGGGCTTAAAACGGGTGACATCATCGCGGGAAACACAAGGGTTAAAAATCCCACCGACAAGTTCGGTGCCCTTCTGTTTGTTAAGTCCATAAACGGACTTCCGCCCGCTGAGGCGAGCAAGCGCAAGAACTTCGAGGATCTGACACCCATATTCCCGGATGAAAAGCTTATGCTTGAAACACCCGGAGGCAGCATCGCTATGCGTATCATGGATATGATGTGTCCGGTCGGTAAGGGACAGAGAGGTATGATCGTATCACCTCCGAAGGCAGGTAAGACGACACTCCTTAAAGACGTTGCCAAGTCGATAACAAAGAACAATCCCGAGATGCATCTGCTCATCCTCCTTATAGATGAGCGTCCCGAGGAAGTTACGGATATCAAGGAGTCGATCGAGGGCGATCAGGTTGAGGTCATCTACTCGACATTCGACGAGCTTCCCGAGCATCACAAGCGAGTATCGGAGATGGTCATCGAGCGTGCAAAGAGGCTTGTCGAGCACGGTGAGGACGTCATGATACTGCTTGACTCGATAACAAGACTTACACGTGCGTACAACCTGACCGTTCAGCCGAGCGGCCGTACACTTTCGGGTGGTCTTGATCCCGCGGCTCTTCACATGCCGAAGCGTTTCTTCGGTGCAGCCCGTAACATGCGCGAAGGCGGAAGCCTTACGATCCTTGCGACGGCCCTTATTGATACGGGATCCAAGATGGATGATGTTGTTTACGAGGAATTTAAAGGAACCGGTAACATGGAAATGGTGCTCGACAGGAAACTTTCGGAGAAGAGAGTGTTCCCGGCCATCGACATACCCAAGTCCGGTACGAGAAGAGACGATCTGCTCCTCGAGCCCTACGAGCTTGAAGCCATCAATGTCATGCGTAAGGCATTTAACGGTCTCAAGCCCGAGGAAGCTGTCGAGAAGTGTCTCGATATATTCGTTCACACGCGTAACAACGTGGAGTTCGTTGAAATGATCAAGAAGATAAGGCTCTGAAGATTATTTTTCCAGCAGGTAAGCGTGCATCTCTACATATACGGGTTCGCTCTTCCGGTTTCTGGCAATGTCCGCTTCTGTTATATAGAGGCGGGCATTTTCATTTATGTCGATAACGCTCTTGCGGCGCATCATCATCTGGTAATTGTCGTAATCGATCGTATTGTCATCCTGATCCATAGCAAGTCTTATTGCCTCCTTGCAATACTCGTCCAGATCGATGTTCATAATGGGGTCAAAATCATAAGCCGCGGCTGTATTGTATACCGTGAGGTTTTTTGTATCGCTTACGCTGTTATCTTTATCAATGTTATCATGCCCGTCGGTGATCCGGACATATTTCATGGATTTGTATCCCGAAATGTCGATCGACTCGCCTGTTGTCAGTTCCGAAAGATCCGAATTGAACCAGCTTGACTTGGGATAGAGATATTCGTCGCTCTCCAAGGTGCGGTCATTGGCTGATATTTTTTTCGATGATTCTTTTGCAAGCTCGCGAAGCTTATCGCGCTGATCGTCGTCAAATGCCGGGAAGTACTTTGTCAGGCGTCCTTCACCGAAGCTCATATCGCGCAGGAAACCGGCAGCCGCATCGGCACGCACGATCTGTTCGTTTGTCAGCTGTGTATTGTTTGTCACGCTTTCCATATACGAGGCAAGGCTTCTTTTTGCAAGCGAAGTCGAAAGCGATTTTGCGTTGATACCGGGAATGAATACCGTGATGATGGCTATGGCGCATATAACGAGCAGAAGGTTACTGCCGATGATCTCTTTTTCGCGCTTGTAGGTGACTGTGTAATAAACGATATATATGATCTCAAATATGATGAAGGCTATTCCGAAGTATCTCTTAGGCGTCAGAGCATATTGACCGATACGGACAATGACCGTATAACACTGCATCAGGATGAACGGTGCGAAGATGAGCGGAGCGTTATATGCAAACTTCTGCAAAAAGCCGTGCTCTTCAAATGTAGTGCTCATATATGCGATGAACATCGAGATTATAAACAGTGCGGTAAGTATCGCATAAACCGAATTGGACGGAACCGAAAGCGTGATCACGAGCTTAAGGATATAGATATAAATGATCGCATATGCCAGCATTGCAATGGTTAACATAACATACCTGACAAGGATCTGCATGAACATATTTGCCTTCTCGTTTTCACGTATAAGCGCGCATATAACGGCCGGAGCAAAGAACAGTCCGTTTATGAGTATTATGATCGGACCGAGGAAGTCAAACGCGTCATCAAACAGCAAAACCTGCACGATTATCACAAGGAAAAGCACACCGAGCTGTATGACGCCGTAGATGATCGATGTAAAGAACATGGTTGAGCACGAGTTCATCACGTGGTCGTTAAACTTCTGTTTGATGTTGTGGCTGTACGAGAACCAGATTGCCAGAAGAAGAGCGATCACGAGGAGTGCACCGATATAAAGCGCGATCGTTGCATATCCGAGCCGGTCCCTTACGCCATCAAGCCACATCCAGAAAGATGAGCGGGACCTGTCGAGTATGTCGGATGTGATATAGCTCATAAAAAAGCTCAGTATGCCGCATACGATAAAAGCTGTAATGCTTGCGATACTTTTGCGCTTTTGCCTGATACTTTCGATGCAAAGCGCAAATACCGCAAAGAAAAGTATGGCAAGTGCGATATGGCACATGTGATCGAGCGCGTTTTCAAAGGGTTTCGTTCTTTCGTAGCTGAGTGCGAGATCTATATATACATAGATTGAGAGCAGAACCGAGGTTGTAATGATGCTCACAGCCGTCACCGGGTGTGTCGCAAGAAGTTGTCTGGGATACGAAAAAGCCCCCTTTATGAATAATTTGAACCTGTCCATGATTAATCCCCTTTCATCGTTGAATTTACGTCAAATCGTATAAGATTATACTACTTTTATGGAGATATTTGTATTGATTTTGCTGACCCGTTACCGATATAATAACTGTCATATTATTATGGGAAAAAGAGTACGGAGGCGATAAATGCTACACTCCAATTACAGAAAAGACAGGATCGGCGGTATAATTCTCGGGATTGTTTTTGTAATCCTTATGATAGGTCTTTTGGGACTGTGGTCCAAGGCAAGACACGATGCCAACACACCGATCGAGCTTCACATGAAGACGGCTGATCCGAAGGCTGTGGAGTCCGGAGAAGTCGATACTGCAGATACTTACGGGATAGCGGTCAGCACGGACATATCCAAACACTGGCAGAACGATCCCGATACCCCTCTTCAGACATACGGCGCACAGTATGACATAGTCATAGCCGACAATTCCGATTACGACCTTGTCAACTGGAGCATGGTGCTGAGCCTGCCCGAGAGGAACATCACGATTGACAGTTACTGGAACGGCGAATGGGTATATGACAAGAAATCCGATATAATAATGTTCACACCCGACTCCAGGATCGAGACGATACAGGCAGGCGATTACGGTACATTCGGCGCGGTCATGATCTCGAAGGAACTGATGGACATCACGGATGTGGTCTTTACGGGAAGCCGTTACAAGCCGATCACGAAATACTGGATGTTCTGGCTTATCCTTGTCATGCTCGTTGCGTGGATCACGTCGGTCGTTGCATATATCCTTTATCTTAACAGGGAGAAAAATCACAGGCGGATCACCGAGAGACTCAATAACGTTATCGACCAGACGATGCGTACTTTCGCAAACTTTATAGATACAAAGGATAAGGGAGATACGAAGGGACACAGTTCGAGAGTTTCCTATTATTCTCAGAAGATAGCCGAAAAGCTCGGCATGAGTGAGGATGAGATCCGTGATATAGGTTATATCGGACTCATGCATGACTGCGGAAAGCTTGCTATACCGGGAGGCATACTTAATAAGCCCGGAACGCTTTCTGCCGAAGAATTCGACATAATGAGATTCCATACGACGAACGGCGGAAAGATACTCAATGATTTTTCCGAGATAAAGGGGATCAAGGACGGAGCCCTTTACCATCATGAAAGGTATGACGGGACCGGATATATGGAAGGCCTTAAGGGAGAAGACATACCGCTCGTTGCCCGCATAATAGGAGTTGCGGACGCGCTTGATGCCATGAGCCATGACAGGGTTTACAGGAAGCATCTCGATCGTGAAACGATCCTTAAGGAACTTAATGAGAACAAGGGAACGCAGTTCGATCCGAAGATCGCACAGATAGTCATAGACATGATCGAAAGCGGAGAGATATTTGTCTAAAAAGTGCTTGCGTATTATATTCCTTTAGGGTATAATCGTTCCGTTGCACATAAGGATTAACACATTATTTATGGAATAAGTATATAGTGAGGTGAATCGAAATGAAGGAAGGAATACATCCCGCATATTACCAGGCTACAGTAACCTGTAACTGCGGTAATACATTTGTGACAGGGTCTACCAAGGAAGACATTCACGTGGAGATCTGTTCCAAGTGCCATTCGTTCTATACGGGACAGCAGAAGGGCGCAAGGACTGACGGACGTATCGATAAGTTCAATAAGAAGTACGGCGTTAAATAATGAAACTGATGAGTGCTTCGGCACTCATTTTTTTCTAATTAAAGGATCATTTGGGAATAACATATGAAGAAACGCAAGAAGAAAGCCTGTTTTTCCGGGATAGGCGGCCAGGCCGTCCTTGAAGGGATCATGATGAAGAATAAGGATAAGTATTCCGTGGCGGTACGTACTCCCGAAGGTGACATCGATGTTACGGTGGAGGAGTATGAATCGTTTGCTCCGTCAAAGGCGCTTACGACGATCCCGTTCATACGCGGAATCTTTAATTTCATCGACTCGCTCATTCTCGGCATCAGGACGCTAAACTATTCGGCTTCTTTTTATGAGGAAGAGCAGGATACACATAAGAAAGATAAGATACTCGACAGGATATTCAAGGATAATACGGAAAAGGTCCTCTCGACGGTCGCGGTGATCTTTTCGGTCGTCATAGCGACAGGACTGTTCGTACTGCTGCCTTATTATCTGTCGCAGCTGCTTTCGAGATTCATCGTAAGCGATACGGCGCTGGCGATACTTGAAGGGGTCCTGCGTGTTATCATCTTTGTGGGTTATATAGTGCTTATCTCATGCATGAAAGATATACGGCGCGTTTTCATGTACCACGGTGCCGAACACAAATGCATCAACTGCATTGAGACCGGACACGAACTGAATGTTGAGAACGTAAGGAGATCGTCTCGCGAGCATAAACGATGCGGAACGAGTTTCCTGTTCTTCGTTGTATTTATCAGCGTCATACTCTTCATATTCATAAGGGTTGAAGAACCCGTTGCAAGAGTTGTGATACGACTTCTTCTCATTCCGGTGATCGCATCGATCTCATACGAGATCATCCGTCTTGCCGGCAGGAGCAATAACATCATAATAAGGATACTGTCTGCGCCCGGAATGTGGCTGCAGCGCCTTACCACACGTGAACCCGACGATCAGATGATAGAGGTTGGAATTGCCGCGGTTGAAGCGGTATTTGACTGGAAGGAATATTTGGGAACACAGACAGATGAATTATAGCGAACTATACGGTATCGGCAGACAGACATTATCTGATGCCGGAATATCTGAAGCAGCCTTGGATGCAAGGCTGCTTTTGGAGTTTATTACGGGTAAAGATCACAACACGCTCCTGGCACATCCCGACACGGCAGTCGGTGAAAAAGATGTGGCGGTATACCGCATGCTTTTAGAAAGACGTGCGGATCATACGCCGCTTTGCCATCTTACCGGAAGCTGTGAGTTCATGGGCATGGAATTCGGTGTCAGCGACAAGGTTTTGGTTCCGCGCCAGGACAGCGAATGTCTTGTCGAGGAAGCGATGAGATATGTGCAGGACGGATCGGATATTCTGGATCTGTGCACCGGAAGCGGATGCCTTCTCTTATCGCTCATGCATTACAAGAACTCATGCCGCGGAACGGGTGTTGATGTATCCGA
>JAEEGL011529094.1_pt1 | contig 10540 bp, 15 predicted proteins | sample 9134231 | NCBI WGS metagenome assembly JAEEGL01 (sample SAMN16246548, study PRJNA631951) | gut metagenome | biome: gut microbiome; feature: rumen; material: fiber-attached | host: Bos | place: Iran: Karaj | collected 2018-10
CGTGATTTCGTCGGTGAACTTCATATAGTTGCCCTCTTCCTTGGCAATCTTGCCCTCCTTGATCTCCTGAGCGGTGATGGTGTCGAAACCGTCGAAGAGGTCGAGGGTGGTGTCGCCCGATGCGTTGCGCTTACCTGCCCAGATGGCGTTGTTCAGGTTCTCGGCGAGCGACTTGGCAATCAGTGCCAGAACGTGCTTTGCCGTGGGTGTGGACTTCTGACCGTCGCCCTTGGTGTCGCCGATAGCACCGAGAAGCGTGCTGATGGCGCTGTTAGGCTCGAACTGTGCAACGACAGAGCCGAAGAATGTCTCCAGGGTGCGGAAGTCCATCTCCAGATTGAAGTTCGAGCGGCGGGCGGGCTTGTAGGGGGCGAACTGAGCGTTGCCGTTCAGTGCGGCCACTGTTTCCTTGTAACGGATGCCCGGTCGGCCTGTCATGAACTTCAAGGTGTCCTGAATACCGATGATGGGCAGCATGAGGAGGTCCTTGCGGTACTTACGTGCCGCGTCCTGGTACTCCTCGAGAGTAAATGATAGTTTTCCTGCCATAAAAATGTTAAGGTTTAATGGTTGATGTTTGGTTTGTGTTGGATGTTAAAGAGTTAGGGCAGTGCGTCGAAAAGCTCCTGAGCATTCGAGCGCGTCTCGAAGTACTGCTCAGCCTCGGTCTTCTCTGTGTTCTGGCCGTCGTGCTTGTCGTTGACCACCTGTGCTGTAGTGTCACCAGGCTTCTTCTTCAGCTCTGTGACCTCGTTCTGCAGTTGCTGGTTGGCATCCGAGAGCGTCTGCTTCTCGCTGGCCAGAGTCTGCTTCTCAGCCTTGAGCGTGTCAATCTGAGCCTTCAGGTCGGTGATTGTCTGCTTGTCCGCGCTGATAGCTGACTCGATAGCGTCCAACTGGGAATTTGCCAGTGTAATCTTGCCATCGATGCTCATAAGGTGCTCGCATGAGAGGATGGCACAAATGGAAGTGAAAATCTTCTTCATAGGGTTGATGGTTTGTGAATTAATTGGTTCTTGATGCTTTGAAGTGCTGAAGTACTGGGTCAATGTGCTCAGGAACTTCATGAACGCCGACTGGTCCTGATTTGTCATCATGGGCATTTTAGGCGATATGGGCATGTTGGGGACAGGGATTCCTGCTGCTGACATGGCATTGGCCATCGTGTCGGTCAGTACCGGAGCGTCCTCATCCTCGTAGTCAGTCAGCTCGTCCACGAAGCCCCATGCAAGCGCTTCCTGTGCGGTGAGCCAGCCTCCCTGTTTCATCAGGTCGAGAAGGTCTGCCTTGTCCTTCTTACAGCGTGTGGCATACATCTGGGCGATATTGGCGTCCAGTTTGTCGAGGTCGGCCTTCTGATGCTCAATGTTGTCAATGAGCGTCTGGAGGTCGTCCGAGTTCATCTGTCCCCATTCGAGGAATCCCACGCTGCATTTATGAACAAGGTACATGGCAGACGAGTCCATTGTGATGTGCTTGGCACCGAGTGAAGCTATGGTGGCAGCACTGGCGTTCATGCCCACGAAATGCACGTTGACATTGCCGTGGCGCTTGAAGGCCGAGAAAATTGACAGGGCGGTGTTCGACCTGCCTCCCAGCGAATCGATCAGAACGTGGACTTCCTTTCCTTCATGCTTGGAGAGAATGTAGTCCACATAGTTCGCGTCGAAGTCATAGCCTCCGACGAAACCCTTCAGGTGAAGTTGGTAGTCTGTAGTTTTTGTGTTGGTTGTAGCCATAATGCGTATGAATTATGGCGCAAAGATATACACAAAAAAAAAGTGGCAAAAAGACGGACTCTGGGTGTCTCTTTGCCACTTTCGGAGCTTAAGGAGCCGGAAAATCACATGCAACAAAGTGCCAGGGCTTTCTTCGCCGTAAAGGAAACCTCGTACTTTCTGACGGAGGTGTCACCATCAGGCTGACCCGTAGAGCTTGTGATTTTGACGGTTGGGTATGGCCGCTCCTTGGCTCCCAGCAGATATATTTCCTCGTTGACGGTCTTGATGACAAAAGCCAGATGCTGGCCGGTCGGCACGTCGTCCAGCGTCTGGAATGTCAGCTTCGCCTTTTCTATATAGCTGTTGTTATCGAACGACTGTTCCACTTCACAGACCGCTTCACCATTCAATGTGATAATGGTGGGCGTCTCTTGAAGTGAAACGGGGATACCTGCGACGGCACGATAGACCACGTCGTCGGGGAGACGGTCGCAGGGGATATACCAGACCTTCTGGATACCAGGGAGAGATAAGCACTTACTCATTATTTTCAAACAAATCAAACAAAACACACATTTCAACTTTTCGCTGAAAAATGCGCTGAAGTCGTGCAATTTTTTCTGCGAATTTTTTGCAGATAAACGTTGCGTTGTCTTTGGTAGATCTTGGCGATAGTATCCCAGCACGTTCCGTCTTCCTTGATACCCCTTTGTTCCATAAAGAGGTAGATAAGGTCCTTCTGCTGTGTTCCTATCTTTCCGAAGTCATGCAGGTAGTCCCAAACATCCACATCGAAATCATTCTTGATGCGGGCCAGGAATGCGTTTCTTGCCGTTGGGGAGAGATAGTTATAGGTATGAGGGTCATGGCCCTTTACAGAAGGGAGTTGGATAGCAACCTCATCTTCCTGCTTAGGTAAAACTGCCACACCAGAAGGTCGTGGTGTTGTGGCAAGCTGCAGCAATTTGCTCTCGATGGAGCCACGAATAAGTTTTACTGGGTCATTGCCGCCGTGGCGATGAATAAACCACTGCCGAAGGTAAGATGGCATCTTCATGTATACGTAGACTTCGTTCATAATGTATTACTTTAATAACTTTGTGCAAAGGTACTAAATTTCAATGAAATAACAAAAGACACAAAACAAACAAATCGAACATTTCAAACAAAAAATAAAATATTCCGAAATCATCGCTGAAATCAGATAAAAAAAGTTGGAAATGTTTCTAAGATTATAAGTAGAACGTGAATTTAGACCCTCTCGAACCTACACCATCGTAGTCTGCAGAGATGGGGAACTGGCAGCAAAGATTGTCGATTTCATCGTCGTCGAGCGTTAAGGTCAGTTCCAGTTCGATGGCCATCCGAGGGTCGTTCCAATTAAGATTCCAGATGCATTCACCCAGAACGGCATTCACTACCGTCCGGATTTCATCCTGCGTGCGCCATATGGAATCGTAGTCGGTCATCGGATGATCTTTGCTTTCTGAAGGTTGTCGAAGTCATCCCAGAACTCATCCTGCTCTTCGTCGGTGAAGCCCTCTGAGGAAAGCTCGTGAAGGATGGCATCCAGCAGCTGCACCTTCGAGATATTCAACTCAGGAGCGACGTCGATAGGATAGGTGAGGACATCACCCAGTGAGCCGACGTGACAGTTCGTAACGACAATGTCACCGCGAACTGCAGTTACCTGAATATGTCGGCTGGCGCCATATTCAGGCTTCGTCTCGCGGAGCTTCTGGCATAGCGGATTGTTGCTATACAGCTCTGAGTCAATGGAGTTGATGAGTTCGCGGAGTGTCATTATCAAATAAATACTAAAGTATTGTAATTCTCGCTGCAAAGGTACAAAATAATGCGGAATTATGACTAACTTTGCAAATCCAATTTTGAAGAATAAAATGAAAAAGATTGCTATTCCAACACGTGAGAACATGGTAGATGACCACTTCGGTCACTGTGCCTATTATACCGTAGTAACACTCGATGACGAGAATCAGGTGCAGGCTACAGAACGCCTGGATTCACCAGAAGGATGCGGATGCAAGTCAAACATCGCATCCGTCATGCAGGAAATGGGCATTACCCTGATGCTCGCCGGCAACATGGGCATGGGCGCCTACAACAAGCTGTCAGCTCATGGCATCACCGTCATCAGAGGCTGTCACGGCAAGGTGGATGACGTGCTCAAATCATACCAGGATGGTGAACTGCAGGACTCACTGGAATCCTGCGACCATCATGACTGCAGCCACCATGAAGCCAAGCCCGTGTACATGATTTCCAAGTTTGGAAATATGCAATGAGCAGAATTGAGCGAGAAAAGCAAACTGTCCGAAAGATGATAGAGCTTTATTGCCGCCATCATCTTCATCAGGACCAATTGCCAGATGAATACCAGCATCTGGCAGACTTTGCCTGTCGCCGTCTTGATCATTGCAGATATGGCGAACAGAAGACTGCTTGCAAGTATTGTCCCACCCACTGCTATTCACCCAAAGAACGCGAACTGATTCGTACAATCATGCGATGGGCAGGGCCAAGAATGATATGGTATGCCCCAAAGGATGCTATTCGACATATACTCAAAAAGTGAATTTTATCAATATGACAAGTAGCCGGCACATATCGATAGCAACTTTGCTGATAATCGCACTCATAGCTCTGGCATCATGCAAGACGAAGCAGACTGTAGCACTGTCTGCACCCATTGACTCGCACAAGTACGAGCCAGAGCATTCACCAAACGTATTCCTTGTGATGTACGACAAGGAGATAGGCAAAGAGCCGTTGCTGAAAGCCATCAAGGAATACGGCGTAGAGATTGTCTATGACTACTGCATGATAAACGGGATGGCTCTGAAGAAGCCTGAGAACAAAACACTTGAAGAGACCATGCAGCACTTCAAACAGGTGAAGGGCGTGACGAACGTGGAATATGACCACATTATCCGGCTTACAGATCCAGTGAAGCCGAGACTGGAAATAGAATAGCTATGTGCCAGGATTATCTCCTGAACACATAGCCATTGGTGAAATAGTAATCATCGATGAATAAATCACGGGCGTATGCTTCGTAATCGAAGTATGATGCGAGACTTCCCATCATCTTATCCAGATTGTAGCACTCATCAACGATGTGCTCAGCGAAATCCTTCTCAGAATCCCATTTGCCCATGTAGCGATCACGGAAGCTTTCAATGCAATCATTACCGAAAGCATCCGAGAACTCCTCGAAAGCATCCCTGTCATCATCATCCAACTCTGAGAACTCGATGATTTTATCGAATGTATCTTCATCGATACCGCTTTCAGAATACCATGAACTGGGGAAACACTCGTAATCCTGATACATCAGCTCAGGATCCTCTTCATCAGCATGCAGGCTGTGGCATACCTCCATGAATGTGTCATAATCACCACACTTTACCATATCAACCCACATACCAAAGAGACTTCCATCATTGTACTTGGCGTATGTACCTACGTAAACGGCGGGATGACTGTCCTTGCAATCATTCATATAAACACCAACCGACATCTTCTGAAAGGTGAGCTTACTTGCATAATTCTTCTCCTTCTTAGCGAGGCTTTGAAACTTTGATGAAATATTGTTCTGCATAACTTTATGAATTTAATTGTTTAACTTCAAGTGATGCCCTCTGTGTTGAGGACTTTTTACGATGCCTTGGAAATTGGGCGAGGGAAGTGCTTAAAGGCAAGGAATGGCCAGGAAATTTTATGGAATACCATCATTTTCGTGGACTCACGCAAATGATGGAAGGTTGCCGGAAAATTTCTGCAGACATCGGGAACTTGTGACCAGTACTTGCAGAGCACGGCGAGCATTAAATTTGCAGCGGGAAAAGTCTGGTACACCAAGAAGGAGAGCATCACGTTAAACAGTTAAATTCGTTATGCAGGACTTCAAAAAGGTGAAAGCCGGATAGGAAATGTGAAGGTAATAGGTATGCCAACCACTATAGTAAAGATGTCGGAACCATACCATTAGATGCTAGGACAATTAGAACGCCTATAGATGATGCAGCCATACAATGAAAAAAAATATATGTGGGAAGAAAAGAAAAAAGTGGTGATATACCTTCTTGCTACATGCTACAACAGCAGAAATGCCGATGTACAGGGGATTCTAAGAGCGTTTTGATGTAGCAGAATAAAGATTGTAGTACCTTGTAGCAACATGGCAAAACAAGCGCTTCAAGAGGGTAGAGAGGATAATAGTTGCTACTTGGAGATGATGATAAATAAAGGGATGGCGGTGCTTCTGACCTCGTTTGTAGCAAGTGTAGCAAGTGCGGTAAAAAGGATTCGAAAAATTTTCGCGCATTGTTTTTAACTATCAATCTTCATTTTTTGAAGATTTCACGAAGGTGAGGGAAACTTATATATATAAATAATGTGCGGACGCGGAAAATAAAAAAGATCGCTTCAAAAAAAAGCCCGCCGATTTTCACAAACCAACGGACTTCAACTATAAATATTCAAAAACTTATAATATGATACTACTTTTTCCCCTGAGCTTCGTACAGTGGTACGATGTCATAACCATGATAAGGCGTCTTCCCTGGGAAGCGCCTCGTATAATACTTATAGCCTAAGGCCGTGAGCGCCTGGCCGACAGTCACCTCGTTGACCTGTTGCATGGCCGAGGAAATCTTCCTTTCCTTCTTCAGCTGCAGCACGACCTCCATGGCTGTCATGAACTGACACTCTTCGCCTTCCTCCGGCTTACGATAGTAGATACGGATAAGGCGGAGAGCGTTCGTCTCGATGACGTACTGGCGGTTTTCGTCCACGAACTGCCGGTACTCCTGCTGTGACCATTGAGGGTCATACTTGCCATCGAGCAGCATGACAGCCTCTGCCCAGAGCTGGTCCACGTCAAGACGCTTGCGGCAGTCATCGATAAAATCCACCTCGATGACAGCCAGACGACGCATGAGACCAGCGTCCGGCTTACTGATGAAACCACCCATGCGCTGATTCTTATTAGAAGTGAAGCAGCAGGAAGCCACTCGCGGAGCCTTCTCTGCGTAGCGGGATCCTGGGCGCTTGATTTCTATCTCGCTGGCCGACATATACATCTTGAAAAGCTCCTCGTTGTGCTTGCCGATGGCCGCGAACTCATCGAAATTCAGGATAAAACGCTGCGTGAAGCCGTTGGGCATAGAGAACAGTCGCTCGTCCTTCTGAGCCACCTGATAGTATTCACTGAGACACGGCGGCACCAGCATCTCAAAGAAGGACGTCTTACCGATACCCGCCTTGTCGCCGACGAGCCCCAGGGCGACGTCGTTCTGACGGATTCCCATTGCACAGGCAGCAGTAGCAATGAGCCACTTGCGCAGGAGATGGCTCGTCCTCTTTACTGACTCCTCCGTCTCCTTAGGCGAATGCAGCGAGGCACATAACATGTCAATCTGCGAGGGCCCCTTGTATTTCCCCCGCAGCGATTCCAGATAATCCTTGATGGGATTGAAGGAATGCATGTGATTAGGACTCGCCAGTATCGCCTTCAGCAGACTACGCGGGATTTTCACCTCCTCTGCGAAAGCATGGATAAGGATGTCATCCTCCGTGACCGGATACTCATAATGAAAGGTGCAGTCCTCCGTGGGACTCAGCGACACCTTGCTGCGGTCAAGGAGATTGACCCGAATCACATAGTTGGCATTCAGCCACTCAGTGACCTCATCGAGGCGGGTATGCGAACACTCGTTGTATACTGTAGCAGTCAGTTGTCGTCGTTCACTCTTGCTCATACCCCTTTATCCTCCTCCCATTTCTCACGTCGGCTTTCGCCTGGCATTTCCACGATATTGGTCATCTCCTGAATACGCTCGCCGATATACTGACCATAGCCAACGAGCTCTCCTTTCTCATTATATCCTTTAGAAAGTGTTTTCAGCTTGAAGTTAGACGTGAAGAAGGTCCTGGCGCCATTGTTATAGCGCAGGGCCATTAAGTCGGCTATCGGTCGGATCTTGTTACCATAGGCTGATATCTCCAACTGTTCGCGTCCCAGCTCATCAATGAACAGCGGACGCTTAGCCAGCTGGTCAATGCCGTCGTGGATAATCCGTTCATAGAGTAGGGTAGCAGGTATCATCTCTACAGTCCTTCCGGAAATCAAGTGGAGTATCTCACAGAAAGATTGCATCAAGAGCGTCTTGCCGCAGCCAACCTTTCCACCGATATAAATACCCTTGTGGATATTCCACTTGCATTCCTTGGAACCTGCGATATAGAGCCACATCTGACGGATTATCTCGCGGTTGTTGTCATCCACCACAAAAGTATGATAGACGCCACGCCGTGCCATGATGGCCTGGGCGGTGGCATTCAGCAGACTCCAGAAGTGCTGACGGGTGAGGGAAGGACAATGCCAGACGTTCAAGTCACTGGCAGTCTCAAGGTATTCCTGGTGCTGCTGCTCAACGGCCCTGTTCACCATTTCATCCATGTAATTCTTAGTAGTCTCCATCACTGCGTCCTCCCGAGATAGTAGGCTGTTCGTAACTCTTGGTCGTCACCTTGAAGAACCGGGGATATCCGTTGGCCATTGCGAATTGCAGGTACTCAATAGCCGTCGTCTCCTTGTCCTCCGTTATCTTCTTCAGATAAGCCAGTGCCGCATATTCCATACGGCTCTTCATTGTTTTATGGTGCTGTTCGAGAAGATAGTCCTTCCATGTCTGCCATGCCTGCTGGAAAGCCTCAGTCTTCCAGGGCAGGATAATCTCCACGGGGTCGATGCTCAGCTCAACCTCCTTTTCAATCTGGTCGCACAGAGTACTGGCCTTGGTCTTCATGTACTCAAACTTCCGAACGAAGTCCTTATGGCGCTTCTCCGTCGTGGACGGAAGGCCGCCACCAATGAAAGCGTTCAGCTCGTCGTTAGCATCTGCCAACGCCTGCCAGAACGGTGTCATCAGGTCTTGCAAGTTAGTTTCTTTTGCCATGTTTATATCTTATTTGTCTGGTCAGGATACCTTTTTACCCGAAGGTCTATCCACGCAGGATCCTGACAGTCTTTTGTTATTGATTGCCATCGCTGCAATAATTTGTGACTCCTGTAATACGAATGAGGAGCGGAAATTGCTTCCCGCTCGCCAGTCATACGATTGATTGCAGTGATGACGTACTGTTTCACTTTATTTCTACATATGATGCATCTATTTGACACATCTGGTTCAGAAAGTAGGCAAAGGCCTTCAACTGAATCTCACTGTCGAAACTCATGGTCTCAGCCAAGCCATCGTCTCTTCTGCAGAATGACAATTCTATAGTCCCGTATTCTGTGGTCTCCTTTTTAATAATTGTCTTCGCCATCTTATGTCAACTCTGTATTAATGATTATTTCCTTGAATTGTGGAAAAACTCTTAGAAGTGCAATTGCCACTCTATAAATAAATGGCCCGTCTTCAATCAGTGTTTTACGGTCTTCTTTATTTTCTTTAAGCGATTCCATATCACCTCCGATTTCAATGCCGGAGCCCTTTTTTTGTACTATCAGTTTCATTGCATATTTCTATTTTATATTGTTCTACATATTTGTTTGTTTTCAGACAGTAACGGCCGTTGATGCACGCCCTGCCATATTCACATGACCTACATTTGTCGGGCATAGTCATTTAAAATGCCCTGCTTCGCTTTCTTCACAGAGAACGAAAGCAGGGACTTGAGATAGTTCTTAGTCACTTATACTGATAATTCATTCATTTCGAATAGAATGTATTTCCCGATTCGGGTATGGGGAACAGACTTATGCTGCACCCTTTTATACATAGCCCATTTTGATACATTACAGATTCTCCCTGCCTCTTCTGCATTAAGAGGTACTGGAATTTTATATGAACTACATGGTCTAGGCATCTTTATCAATCAATTTTCGCCATTCGTCCTTGTATTCAGGGTCGGTCAATTCCTTTTCTCTTTGCTCTAGAGTGACGCCAGCAAGAATGACAATAAGCTTATTTCTATCGTATTTTGCGTGTACAAATACTCCGTTCCTCTTTGCGTCATCTGCATTGTAGTCTGCAAGTTGAACTGAAATGGATTTCAATTCCTTGTAATAGGTGAATTGACCAACTGAGGTTTCTCCTGGTCTGATTGAGCGAAACCATGCTCTTCTGTTAACAATCTTTTCTGCTTTCATATTATATGTTATTACCTTATTAATATTAGATATTACTTGATGTATTCATATTGTAGCATTCCGAATATACATTTTCGTGCCTGCTAATTATCTTTTATCTCGGTTAACAAGATAGATCCTTTCAGAATCACGATGCAAAGGTAAAAGCTTTGGTTACAGCCAAATTTGAAAACAAGAAAAATCTTGGCAAACTAACTAATTCTTTAACCTAACTTACTAATTTTTGTAACACTTAGTTACAGAAATTAACAAATTAACTATCCAACTCACCTCCTATTTAATTAAATGCAGAAAAAATGATACGGTAGAACAAAAAAGTGGGTTCGAAGTTTGGTAGTAATACAAAAATATTGTACCTTTGCACCCGCAAACCGCCTAACTAACTAATTAATTAGAAATAGTAGGGCGGATGTAGCTAAGAGTAGCAAGACAGATTATATCGTCGAGAGATACAAATACCTGCAAATTGCGGCTTTTGTTCTACCAATTCCAATAAGTAGAACATTGAGTTGTAACAAGTTGAAAACCAGAATAGGTGAGATACTCTGCGGGTGTACTTGGGAAGGCCGACATGGCTCAGTTGGTAGAGCAACGCATTCGTAATGCGTAGGTCCCCGGTTCGAGTCCGGGTGTCGGCTCA
>JAEEGL011531839.1_pt1 | contig 10540 bp, 5 predicted proteins | sample 9134231 | NCBI WGS metagenome assembly JAEEGL01 (sample SAMN16246548, study PRJNA631951) | gut metagenome | biome: gut microbiome; feature: rumen; material: fiber-attached | host: Bos | place: Iran: Karaj | collected 2018-10
AGTTGTGAACTTTTCGCCGGCTGCGTTTGTAATTTCGCCGGCATGAACCTTGTTGGCGAAGTCAGCGGCCTTCTTCTGCTGGGAGACATAAAAATCGCGCTTGTTGACGCCGTCCGCAATGACGTCACTGCCGAGCTGGCCTCTGCAGAGCTGGTGCAGCACCATGCGCTTTTCGCCGGTGTTGATCACTTCGCCGTCAAGAAGAGCCTTGTATTTTTCCGTGAGCTGTGCTTCCCCGGCAAGCTTTGCGAGAGCCGCGAGGATATCATCATCGACTGCTTTGGCCGCGTAGTTAAAGAAAAGGCCCTCTGCCATCGGAACGCAGTATTTCTTTGCGCGCTCCGCGCCGTTTTCGCCGCTCATCGCCTCTGCGATATCAACCTTCTTTGCCGCCGCAAGCTCTTTGCAGGCATCGAGCTGATCAAGATTTTTCCAGGTTATCATGACTGACCTCCGTAAATTGTGAAATTGGTAAATATCTTTGATGATTATACCACAACGGCAGGTGTTTTTTTGACGTCCGCTCCCTGCCGTCTGCTTTTATGTCAGAAAATGACAAGTGAATGATCGGATTTTGAGCAGTGGCTCCCGGGGGTATCTGATATTATATGTGTAGAAAATCCGGACGGTCAGGCAGCCGGAAGTGTACGTGATAAGAAAAGAAGTTGGCGCGGGCAATCCGAAAGGAATTAATAGAAAAGTTATAGAAAGGATGGCAGGCAGTATGAAATTTGGCGCAATGTTATTCGGAATCATGAACGGTGTGCACGATGAGCCGGAGAAGATCCTCAGGAAAATCGCGGACGCGGGGGTAAAGCTTGTCGAGCCGTGCATCGCGACATTTACGGCAAAGGGCTATGAACATGTGCTGTGGACCGTCGACCGCTATAAAGAGCTTTTGCCGGTGATCAGGGAAAACGGTCTCGAAACCGTATCCTGCCACCTGTTTTCGCAGGATCTTCTGGCGGATATGGAGGTCATCCGCGAGCTCTGCGAGGAGTGCGGCATCCGGCAGTTTGTCGTAAAATCCCCGCAGGAGCTGACAGAAAAAACGCTCCAGGAGTGTGCCCTGAACTATATGCAGGCGGCGGGAATGATGGCAGAATTCGGAGCAGAGCTCCTGCTTCACAATGAAGCCGAGGATATCCGGACGAAAATCTGCGGGAGAACCGCTTACGAGTACCTGCTGGATCAGTGTCACGGCAAAGTCGGAGCGCAGGTCGATGCCGGGTGGGCGCTGCAGGCGGGCGAAGACCCGGAAGCGCTCCTCTGGAGAAACAAAGACAGAGTTAAATCCCTGCATTATAAGGATTTCACCGGCGCGGGCGGAAAAGAGACGGCAATCGGAGAAGGCGCGCTGGATATGACCGCGTGCTTCCAGTTCGCGCGGGCACAGGGAATTCCCCAGATCTGTGATCAGGACGGCTCCTCGGGAGATATCCTGGAGGACCTTAAGAGCGCGGTGAAAAAGCTTGGGGGCCTTACCTCGGTAAGAGACAGATCCGTCAGCTACCTGAATATCCTTGACACACGGACAGGAAAGGTGCGGGTGCTCCGCCGCTTTGAAGGCGTTGTCGAGGCGCCCAACTGGCTGAAAAAAGAGAACGCCCTTCTGTATAATGCTGACGGGCGGATCTGGCACTATGATATCGACAAAGATGAAGCAGAGCTTTTAGAGAGCGGCGAGTGCACTCTCTGCAATAACGATCACGTCGTCTCGCCGGATGAGACAAGGCTCGGCGTAAGCCATATGGGCTTTGACGCGGACAGGTCGTTTTTCTCCAGGATCTATACACTTCCTCTTGAAGGCGGTGAGTCTGTCAGGATAACACCGAATTCCCCCAGCTTCCTGCACGGCTGGTCGCCGGACGGAAAAGATCTTGCTTACTGCGCCTTCCGGCAGCAGGAGAGCGGCCTCGAGGTGGATATTTACACCATACCCGCAGAGGGAGGTGAGGAACAGCGCCTTACGGACGGCGGCTTCAACGACGGACCGGAGTATTCCCCGGACGGCGAGTATATCTGGTTTAACAGCACGAGGTCCGGCCTCATGCAGGTCTGGCGGATGAGAAGAGACGGAAGCGAACGCGAGCAGATGACCGGGAATGAGGCCAACAACTGGTTCCCTCATGTTTCCCCGGACGGAAAGAAGGTCGTGTACATCACTTACCGCAAGGGCGACCTTGACCCGGGCGAACACCTCCCCAACATGCAGGTTGAGATCTGGATGATGAACTCTGACGGAAGCGAAAAGAAAAAGCTGATTTCCTTCTTCGGCGGGCAGGGCTCCATGAATGTCAATTCCTGGTCGAAGGACAACAGGCGCATCGCCTTTGTCAGCTATGAACTCCTTCACAGGTGATCCTCAGGTTCTTCCTGTATTCACAGGTGATCCTCAGGTTCTTCCTGCACTGAGCCGGTCAGCTTCAGGCTTTTCCTGTACTGCGCCGGCGTTTGGCCTGTCACTTCCTTAAAGCACTGAATAAAATAATTGACTGTATTGAAGGCAAGCTCCGCCGCGATTTCCCCGACACTCAGGTCGGAAGACTCCAGCAGGAGCTTTGCCCGTTCTACGCGGGCGGACCGGATATAGTTCGAGACAGACATGCCGGTTTCCTTTTTGAACTTTTCGGTCAGATAATACTCCGTATAGCCGACCAGCGTCGCCAGATCGGCTGTTTTTATTTTGCGTCCGAGGCTCAGCGCGATATAATCGCAGCATTTCTGCACCGCATGGGAGTAATCGGGGTTCGCTTTGAGGTGATGCACCCGGTAAATAAAATCATGGTACATGGCATGGGCGAGCGCATGCAGCTCTCCGGAATCTCTGCTGTTTTCAATGGACTGAATATAAGAATCACCGAGAGAATACGCGGTCTCCGGAGAGAGTCCTCCCTCCATCGCCGCCCGGGTAACAAGGGTGGTAAACACAACCAGACTCGTCTTGGTCTGCCGGAGCGGATCGCTTCCCCGGATGGGAACGCCCGGACTTAAGAGGGCACTGTTCTGCAGGACGTTCTGGTAGTTGATGTCGCCCTCCCGCACTACCTGGAGCATGGCTCGCTCTGCCATGTAAACCTTGCTGCGGTCCCGGACACCGATGGGAGCTGCGGCGCTTTCTCTTTCAATTGGAATTGCTTCCAGGGCGTCCAGACCCAGCTGCTGGTCCGTGAGCGTGTTGTGGATCAGCATCACATAGCGGATAAAAACCGGGTAGGATATGACGGGAAGGTCCGGAAGACGGCGGCAGAATTCGTGTGTCCAGGAAGAACTCTCCCACCCGGTCCGGTAGCGGGCAAGTTCTGCCTGCACATTCTTTTCGATCGGCGGAGAATAGAAAACAGGGCCGATCACGAACAGAAGCCTGCGGTTTCTCTCCTTTTCAAAGCTCAGCGCCCACTGCATCCCGACAGGGGAACCGATTATCAGAGGGTGGGCAGCTGCTGTGTCCCGGGCGTAATTTATAAGATGCTCCGTTCCGCCAAAAAGTGTAAATGCCTCCTGCAGGAGGTCCTGTATTTCTACAGGACAGTTCGCTGCAATGAACTGCCCGTCCTCATGATAGCACCATATATATAATTTCTCTTCCGGGGGAATCATACTCTGGAATAATTCCAGATTCTGTTCGCCCCGAGTCCTGCCCCGTCGTTCCATAGCAATCCCCTCTCCCGCCGCGAAGCGAAAGCATCGCGCCGCAGAAATATGAAAAGCGATCCGTATCGTGACCTGTACAAGCCGGTTATAACACAGATCACGCCTACCCACAACGAGTTTCCTTAATTTTTGTAACTTTACCAGGTTTTTTGGATTTACCGGCAATTTCCCTGTTTCGTATAATTTTTCATGAAACAGGGAATTCCTTTCTGACAGCATTCCTCACTGAAAGAGCAGCAGGTCCGGAAGGGAATCATACAAAAAGTCAAAGAAATGTAAACAGGGGTACTTAATAAGGAGGAGCAAAATGTCTAAGGAAAGACAGACACAGAGTGAACTGGACGGCGTACAGTACAGACGCGCAAAGCTATGGCAGATTATCCTGATAGCGTTTAATGCATTTAACGGCATGGCCGTTTATTTCCTGATCGGTCTTGCGAGTTATTCTGCCAGCATCGGCTACGGGATTGCAACCCTTGTAGTCGGCGGACTCCTGACATTCACGCGTATTTTCGACGCGGTTACGGATCCGCTCCTTGCCTTCGTATATGACCGTTTCAACACTCCCTTTGGAAAGGTCCGTCCGCTGATGTTCCTCGGCTGGGCGATCCAGAGCGCGGGACTCCTGTGCATGTTTAATTTCTTCTCCAGCAAGGGACACGGAATCCCGACCTTCCTCGGATTCTATATGCTCTATGTCATCGGCTACACAATCATTAACATGACGGCGCAGACACTTCCCGCGCTTCTTACCAATGATCCGAAGCAGCGCCCGACCGTCGGTGTGTGGCAGACCGTATTCAACTACCTGACCCCGATGGTACTCAACATCGTTGTCTATACAAAGATCATGCCTGCCATGGGAGGCGGCTTCAACCAGGCGTTCCTCAATACCGTGACCTGGCTGTGCGTAGGTATTTCCCTGATCGGTGTAATCCTGGTGTGCATCGGTGTTTCCGAGTACGACAGGCCCGAGAACTTCGAAGGCATCGGCAAGAAGGAACACTTAAAGCTTAAAGACATGGTGGATGTCCTGGGACACAACAAGCCCCTGCAGAGCTACATCATCTCCGCATCCTCCGACAAAATCGCGCAGCAGGCGGCATCCGCCTCGATCGTCAGCACGATGATGAACGGAATTCTTATCGGCAACATGGGGCTGGCAACGACGCTGAGCGTTATCGGCATGTTCCCTTCCATCATCTTTGCAATCCTCGGCGCCCGCTACGCCGGAAAACACGGCAACAAGGAATCGATTGTCACCTGGACAAGACTTTGCATCATCGCGAATACAGTCATGATCGCGTTCTTTGTCATCACCCGCATGACAGTCGGAACAACGGCGATTTCCACATCCATGCTTTTCAAGATCCTGTTCGTTGTACTGACCTTTGCGGTAAACGGATTTTCGATGTGCGTCACTACAGCCAATACAGGCTTTATGGCAGACCTGATCGACTTTGAGCTCGACAGAAGCGGAAAATACATCCCCGCTGTTGTCACCGGAACCTACAGCCTGATTGACAAAATTGTTTCTTCCTTCTCCGCTGCAATCGCGACGGCGTGCGTTGCGCTGATCGGTTATACGACGACCATGCCCCAGCCCGACGATCCGGCTACAGGCGGCGTTTTCTGGATGACCATGTTCCTTCGCTTCGGCCTTGCGATCCTCGGCTTTATCTGCACACTCCTTGCAATGAGAAACTGCAGACTCGGGAAACTGGAGATGGTCGATGTCCAGAAGCGCATCGCTGACAAAAAAGCAGCAGCTCAGATGACATATAACAAATAAAGGAAAGAAAACACCTATGCGAAAAATAACAACACTTACAGACGGATGGCGTTTTATCAGGACAGCCGCCTCGGCGGCTGAGGCTGCTGCAGGCGCGGGCGAGGCGGTATCGCTTCCCCACACCTGGAATGCTGTTGACGGACAGGATGGCGGCAATGACTACTACCGCGGGACATGCTGGTATGTCCGTGAGTTGGTTGCAGAGGAAACGGAAGGCGAGGCGCTCTTCCTTGAGTTCGGCGGCGCTGCTCACACCTGCGGGGTATACCTGAACGGCGAGATGCTCTGCCTGCACGAGGGCGGCTACTCCGCCTTCCGCGTCGAGCTGACGGGAAAGCTTCAGGACAAAAACGTGCTCGCGGTCTCTGTCAGCAATGAAGACAGCGATCATGTCTATCCCCAGAAAGCGGATTTCACCTTCTACGGCGGCATTTACAGAGAAGTAAAGCTCATCTCTGTCCCGAAGGAGCACTTCGAACTCTTAAAGGACGGGACGCCCGGCATCAAGGTGACACCCGTCGTGGATCTTGAAAAGAAAACGGCCGTCGTCACGGTTGAGACCTGGCACAACGCTGAGTCTGTGACGATCCGCATCGGCGATATGGAGCAGACAGTATCCGACAGGGCCGAGTTCGTCATTGAGAACGTGCATCTGTGGGACGGCATCGACGATCCTTATCTCTATACGGTGACAGCAGCTCTTCCCGGCGGCGACAAGGTCAGCACAAGGTTCGGCTGCCGCGTGTTTGCCTGCGATCCTCAGAAGGGCTTTTTCCTCAACGGAAGAAGCTATCCCCTTCGAGGCGTGAGCCGCCACCAGGATCTTAAGGGCAAGGGAAATGCTCTTTCCCGTGAGGATCACGAGGCGGATATGGCCATCATCCGCGAGCTGGGCGCCAATACTCTTCGCCTTGCCCATTACCAGCACGCGCAGGAGTTCTATGACCTGTGCGATGAGAACGGCATTGTTGTCTGGGCTGAGATCCCCTATATCACAAAACATATGCCTGAAGGCAGACAGAATACGCTCACCCAGATGAAGGAGCTCATCTGCCAGTGCTACAACCATCCCTGCATCGCGGTCTGGGGTCTTTCCAACGAGATCACGGCAGCAAGCGCGCAGGACGAGGATTTGCTTGAGAACCACCGCCAGCTCAACGACCTGTGCCACCGCATGGATCCCACGAGACTTACAACGATGGCGAATGTTTTCATGCTGGAAATCGAAAGCCCCATGCTTGAGATCCCGGACATCAACAGCTACAACCTCTACTACGGATGGTACCTCGGGGAGCTTACGGAGAACGAAGAGTTCTTTGATGAGTACCACGAAAAATACCCGGACCGTGTCATCGGCTTTTCCGAGTACGGCGCGGACGCGAATCCCGCCTTCCATTCCTCACATCCGGAAAAGGGCGATTACACAGAGGAGTACCAGACCATCTACCACGAGCATATCCTCAAGGTGATCGAGGAAAGACCCTGGCTGTGGGCGACACACGTGTGGAACCTCTTTGACTTTGCGGCGGACGGGCGCGACGAGGGCGGAAAGCACGGCGAGAACCAGAAGGGTCTTGTCACCTTCGACAGGCAGCTTCGCAAGGACGCCTTCTATCTTTATAAGGCGGCATGGAATAAGAAGGAGCCCTTCGTACATCTGTGCGGCAAGCGCTATGTCAACCGCTGCGAGGAAAATACCGAGATTAAGGTCTACTCCAATCTCCCGGAGGTCCGCCTTTATGTAGACGACACCTTGGTCGGAGAAAAGGCCGGAAGGACTGTATTTACCTTCAGTATTCCTCTTGTCGGCGAGCATATTGTGCGCGCCGAGGCGGGAGAGGTCAGCGATTCGATGTGCGTCCGCAGGGTCAGCGAGCCGGACGGGAGCTATATTTTCAATAAAACAGCCGGCGATGTCGCCAACTGGTTCGACGTTTCCGAGACGGATCCCACCTGCTTCTCCGTCAATGATACGCTGGGCGAGCTGCGTGCCCATCCCCGCGCGGGAGCCATTGTCCAGGCGATGATGGCGAAAGGCGCCGCGGAAAGAGGAGATGTTGCGGTCTCCGTCCAGGACAACCCGGTGCTGCAGAAAATGATGGCGAAAATGAGTATGCTGAGCCTGTTAAAGCAGGCCGGCGCGGACGGCGAGACAATTAAGCAGCTTAACCGCGTCCTGCAGGGAATCAAAAAATGAAAAAAACAGTTCAGCAGATAATGCTGGGGACAGTGACCGGCAATGAGAGGGCTGCTTTACAGACGCTGGAAAGGATCAAAGCTGCCGGGTACGACAGCCTTGAACTTAACCGGTTCATGATCCATCCGACCTCTTTTATGGTGCGGCTTATGACCCGCGCGGCGGGGATGCCGACAGGAAAAGGGGGAACGCTTGACTGGCACGCCCTTTTAAAGGACAGCGGACTCTCCTGCGCAAGTCTCCATACGGATCTCGGAAGTCTTGAAAGAGAGCCGGAAGAGATCATGAGGGAAGCTGAGAGCTTTGGGACTTCAGACATCGTCATCACCGGCATGTATCGGTTTGACTACGGTGATGAGGATGCTGTGAGAGATCTCGCAAAGCGGCTGAACGCTTCCGGAAAAAAGCTTGCGGAGAGCGGCTTTTCACTGCTGTATCACAATCACAATGTCGAGCTGCTGCGGGTAAGGCCGCAGGCAGGGGCTGCACTGACAGTTTCAGGGCAGATGCCGGAGGAAGCTCCGCGGGCATATGACATCCTGATAGAGGATACGGATCCCGGATACGTAAACTTCGAGTTCGACAGCTACTGGTTCACGGACGGCGGCGCGGACGCGGCGGCCTGGATGAGGCGCCTTTCGGACAGGATGAAGCTCTGGCACATCAACGACCGCGGAAGCCGTGTTAAAAAGGGCCCTGTCATGACGCCGATTCTGAAGGCGGACAGCATGGAGCTCGGCTGCGGGAACATGGACCTGGAGGGCCTTTCCGGGATCGCAAAGGAAAACGGCATAAGAGCTGTGGTTCTCGAGAGCCACAAAAACTGGATCCAGGGCGATCCGGTAAAGAGCCTCGAGCTCAGCGCCCGCTGGCTGAACGGACACTTCTGACTACTTTTAACTCTGCGCAGAAGGAGAATGACTATGGAAGAGAGCAGGATACAGGACATGCCGGAGCGCTGGCTTGCGAAATGGATCGATCCGGAGCTTCCACATGATGAGAACGAGCGGCAGCCTGCTTCTGTCCTCCGCAGACGCTTTGCGGCGGACAGGACAGACGGTGCGAGGCTCTACATAACCTGCCATGGCATCTATACGGCGAGACTTAACGGAGAAAGAATCGGCAGGTTTGTTCTGGCGCCCGGGACCGGCGACTATCACAAGAGACTTTGCGTGCAGTCGTACGATGTATCAAAGCTGCTCCGCGAAGGGGAAAATGAGCTCGTCGTGACTCTGGGCGACGGCTGGTACAGAGGGAGCGTCGGGATTGACGGGCTTCGTAATTACTACGGGAAAGACCTGGCGCTCCTTGTCCAACTTGAAGCAGACGGCAAGACCATCCTTGTCAGTGATGAGAGCTGGGAGGCCAGCCAGGAGGGACCGGCCCGCCGGAATGATCTCCAGCAGGGTGAGACGTATGATGCCCGCCTTGAAAATGTCGAAGGCTGGCACGGTGTAAGGGTCAGGGATTTCGGATATGAAAACCTGGCGCCGGATAAAAGTGTTCCCGTGACTGAGCAGGAGCGGTTTTGCGGCAGTCTTCTTACAACTCCGGACGGCAGCACGGTAATCGACTTCGGCCAGAACCTCGCGGGATACACGCAGATTCGTGTGACGGCGAAGGAAGGGCAGACCATTACGCTTTGGCACGGCGAGACACTGGATGAGAACGGGAACTTTACCCAGGCCAATTTCAACCCGGGCGACCGCAACAAAAACGGAGGCATTCCGCAGAAGATAACCTATATCTGCAAAGAGGGCATAAACGAGTACAGACCGTCTTTTACGATCTTCGGCTTCCGTTATGCAAAGCTTGAGACGGATATTGACCTTTCGGGGGCTGAGTTTACTGCTGTCGCCGTCTATTCGCAGATGGAGCAGACGGGATTTTTTGAGTGCGGCAATGCGGACGTCAACCGGCTTTTCGTCAACAGTCTCTGGAGCATGCGCTCCAATTTCTGTGACATCCCGACTGACTGTCCCACGAGAGAGAGGGCAGGCTGGACCGGCGACGCACAGGTTTTCGCGCCGGCTGCGGTCTATCTGATGGACTGCTATCCTGTTTACCGCAAATGGCTCGGGGAATGCCGGCTCGCGCAGAGTGAGGACGGCCTGGTCCAGAATATCGCGCCGGTGAACAACAGCGGCAGCATGATATCAAACATGCTGCAGGGCTCTGCCGGATGGGGTGATGCGTGCGTCCTGGTTCCCTGGGCTCTGTACGAGGCATACGGCAGGAAGGAAATCCTGGAAGAGAACTATGACATGATGAGCCGCTGGCTGTCCTTTTCCGAAAAGCGGGCAGGAAAGACAAGGCTTCCAAACCTGCGCAATCCCTGGCACAAGTACCTGGTCGACGAGGGTTTCCACTTTGGAGAGTGGTGCCAGCCGGACGTGGACAACACCCAGACCATGAAGAAGACCATGATGCACGGCGCTCCCGAGCCTGCGACGGCATATTTTTACAGGTCGGCGTCTGTTATGGAAAAGATCGCCGGGATTCTCGGCAGGGATGAGGATGCGGAGCATTTCGGGATAATCGCGGAAAACGCAAGGAAGGCCTACCGCTATACCTGCACGGAGGACGGGACAATAAAGTCAGAGCGCCAGTGCGAGTACGTGCGGCCGATCGCCTTCGGGCTCCTGGACCCGGAGGAGGAGCAGAAAGCGGCGGATGATTTGAATGATCTGGTAAAGCGCTGCGGATATCATCTGAATACAGGCTTTTTGTCGACACCGGATCTTTGCGGAGTTCTTGCAGAGCACGGCCATGCCGATACCGCGTACAGGCTGCTTTTGCAGAAGGACTGCCCCGACTGGCTCTATGCAGTAGGGAAAGGGGCGACCACCATCTGGGAGACCTGGGACGGAATCCGGGAGGACGGAACGGTACACGAT
>JAEEGL012107030.1_pt1 | contig 10540 bp, 7 predicted proteins | sample 9134231 | NCBI WGS metagenome assembly JAEEGL01 (sample SAMN16246548, study PRJNA631951) | gut metagenome | biome: gut microbiome; feature: rumen; material: fiber-attached | host: Bos | place: Iran: Karaj | collected 2018-10
CAGAGAAGGATCCGTGCAAATTCTACTATGACAAGAGGCTTCACGGATAAGAATATCGAAGGATATATCAGAAGCTTTTCCAGAAGCTTTGATCTGGAACCGGAACTGTCACAGTATTTCGGTTCGGAACCTGGGTTTGAGACTGCCATGCGTAAGTGGCAGAGAGACATATTCGGAAGACTTAATCAGTTATATACGGCTCATGCAGATACTATAAGCAGGATGCCGGGCGGAAGCTTAAGTGAAGAGGTAAGAAGGGCCTTCGAGATGGTTAAGCTCTCTCATTACAGAGTGGATAAGCTTCCTATAAAAGAATGTTATCTCTGCGGAACAGGACAGTATACTGAAAGAGCAATAGAAGCTCTCGGTGCGCAGGATATTATAATAAGAGGAATTATATCATTAGATAAAGACAGGTCATCCTTCAGAGGCTTTCCGATAGTGGAAGTATCAGAACTCTGTCAGGATATACCGGTCATACTGTCTGTTTCTAAGTATTCTGCAGAAGAATACAGACAGGCTCTTAAAGCAGAAGGTGTTGCTGATCTAATGGAAATGAGCTTTTGATAGAATCGATGAATTAGTGGAGATTGAGTTCTGATATGCTGAATATAATGAAGGAATGTACCGGATGCATGGCCTGTGTAAACAGCTGCCCTGCTCTTGCAATCAGAATAACAGAAGATGAGTATGGATTTCTTATGCCGGTGGTGGATACAGAGAGCTGTATAAACTGCGGACTGTGTGAGAGAGTATGCCCGATAGAGATACATGGTGAGGATAAAGAGAAGACCGCTCCTATGGAAGCGTGGGCCATGTATCATAATAATGAAGAGATTGTGCGCATATCCTCTTCCGGAGGAGTTTATTATGCTCTGGCGAAGGCTGTTACTGACAAAGGCGGAATCGCTTTCGGGTGCTTCTATGATATAAAGAAGAAAGAGGCGCGCCTTGAGGATACAGATAATCTTCCGCTGACTGCCCTTCTTACCAGTAAATATGTAGAAAGCAGAATCGGTGAAGAAGGACTGAAAAGAGTACAGAAGCAGGCTGAGACAGGAAGAGAGGTTATCTTCTGCGGTACTCCATGTCAGGCGGCAGGACTTAAGGCCTATCTTGGAAAAGAATATGACAATCTGCTTATAACAGATTTTGCCTGCGGAGGAGTGGCTGCACAGCCATATTTAAGAGATTATCTTATATCTCTTGAAGAAAGATACGGTTCACCTGTGAAGAAAATGAGCTTCAGAGATAAGCATTACGGCTGGGGACAGTACTGCTTCTATACGGAGTTTGAAAACGGAGAGGTATATAGAAAGACTGCCATGTCAGATCCGTACTTTTTCTGCTTCCTCAGATCCTCCATGCAGAGGCTCTCGTGTCATGGCTGCCTGTTTTCTGATGACCATAAGTCGGATATATGTCTTTCGGACTTTTGGAGATGCGATTTCTTTGATGTGGACCGCAACGACAGGAAAGGTATATCTCTGGCCCTTATCTATTCTGAAAAGGGCGGGCGGAAGATAAGAGAGTTGTCGGATGTTATGCATATGGAAAGCCTTCCTATAGAAGGGGCATCTTATCATCTGAAAGGACGCACCTGTCCTGAAACAAAGCTTCCTGAGATATTCAGGGATATGAGTACGGCTAAGAATGAAGGCGTGGAAACTTTGAGGGATAAACTCCTTACGGATGAGGAGAAAAAGTTTTATGACAGACGCCAGGAGATAATGGATGACCCGCTTCTTATGAAGAGTCATCCGGAGATAGTCGGCAATGGACAGATAGTTCAAAAGCCGTAAATAGGCCGTTTTCTGATAATTTGGTCTTGATTGACGTTTTTTTTGTGGTAGAATTAGTAAAGCATTTAAAGAACGCCTGTTAACAAGCAGGCGTTTTTCTACGGAGATAGATTGTTATGGATTTACATGATTTTTATTATGACCTTCCTGAAGAACTTATAGCTCAGGATCCGCTGGAGAAGAGAAGCGATTCCCGAATGATGGTTGTTCACCGTGATTCTGGAGATATAGAGCATCGTCACTTCAGTGACCTTCTGGATTATCTTAAGGCCGGAGACTGCCTCGTGATAAATGATACCAAGGTTATTCCTGCAAGACTGCTTGGCTCCAAGAAGGATACCGGAGCGGCTATTGAGGTGCTTCTTCTGAAGGATGCTTCTGACAGAGAGGAAGCAGATATTCAGTTTGAGGATGAAGCTAACAGGAGTATTAAGGGCGAGAATACCCGTGTATGGGAATGCCTTGTTAAGCCGGGCAAGAAGATGAAGCCGGGGACAATAGTTTACTTTGGACAGGCTGAAGAGGGAGGAGAACCTCTCCTCGTGGCTGAAGTTCTCAGTGTAGTAGATGACGGCAACCGTATTATAAGATTTTACTATGATGGAATCTGGGAAGAGATACTGGATAAGCTGGGCGAGATGCCTCTTCCTCCATATATCACTCACAGACTTGAGGATAAGAACCGCTATCAGACTGTATATGCCAAGAATTCAGGCTCAGCCGCAGCACCTACGGCAGGACTGCATTTTACTGAGGAAATGCTGAAGGATATAGAGGAACGCGGCATAAAGATAGCACGACTTACTCTGCACGTAGGCCTTGGAACCTTCAGACCGGTCAAGGTTGAGAAGATTGAAGAGCATCATATGCATAGTGAGTATTTTGAGCTGTCTCCTGAGGCGGCTGATGTGATAAATGAGACTAAGACGGCCGGCGGAAGAGTTATCGCTGTCGGAACAACCAGTACAAGAACTCTTGAAACTGTAGCTTCACGTCTTGAGGGAGAAGAGACCGGTTCTGAGGTTGTAAGACCTATGAGCGGCTGGACGGATATATTTATCTATCCGGGCTACACCTTTAAGGTAATCGACGGTCTTATCACCAATTTCCATCTTCCGGAATCTACACTCATTATGCTGGTTTCAGCATTTTATAACAGAGAAGGAGTTCTTGCGGCTTACGAAGAAGCAGTACGTGAGCGTTACAGATTCTTCTCCTTTGGAGATGCATCCTTCTGGTTATAGATTTTTATGAAGTAAGTTGTGAAGATTATGAAGAATATAAAAGACAGTTTTAAACTATTCAGATTTAATATCCGCACCATAGTCGTTTTTGAGATTGTGCTGCAGGTAGTATCGGCCGCTGTGCTCATTCCCTTCTGCTATGCATTTATGAATCTGGTCATAAGGGCATCGGGAGTAACGTATCTCAGCAGGGAAAATGTAGCGCATTTTGTTCGTGTACCTACTACCTGGGTGGGGATATTTCTGTTTTTTGTAATTCTTTCCTTCTTCCTTCTGATAAATGTATCGGGCCTTTCCATATGCTATGACTGGGCCAATCATACAAAGAAGATCGGTCTTATAAGAATGCTGATCCTGTCAATCAGACATTCTGTAAGGGTTTTCTTTCCGCATAATTTTCCTATGCCGCTTTTTGTGCTCTGCTACCTTCCTGTTACCGGAGCAACGGTGGTAGGACTTGCACTTCTGAATTTTAAATTCCCAAGATATCTTACGTCCGCAGTGACCTATAATATGTGGGTGGCCATAGCGCTCCTGATAGGCTATATATTGCTGAATATTTTCTTCTTTATGTATGTCTTCGCTATCCATGTATTTATAATAAGAAAGGTTCCGTTCATCGGAGCTATGAGAATAGCCAGAAGAATACTTTATAAGAAGAAATCTCATGTTCTTCCGGGACTGTTCCTTGTGACGGTTTTTATACTGGGTGTATCGTGGGGAATGCATTTCCTTCTTACGGGTCCGCTCCTTCACTGGTTACTCGGGTTTAAGAGCCTGAAGACGGCTGCTGCTCTCGTCTTCGAGAGTCTGAATGTGGTCCTGTATCTCTTTTATGTGACGCTTTTTACGCCGCTTCTTCACGGTTTTATATGTAATTCCTTCTATAATAATGTACCTGACAGTTCCAGGGAAACTAAGATCGAAGATTATGTGGATGTAAATGCGGCATTCAGGCTGCGCAGAGGCATATATCTTATCATTGCGGTTGTTATCCTGGCTATAGCTCTTGATGTGACATTCTACGTCCTGATCAAGACGGATACGCTGGTTTTAAATGCGGACCACATGAATTCGGTTACAATCACAGCACACAGAGGCGCTTCAAAGAAGGCGCCGGAGAACTCACTTTCGGCTTTCGAGATCGCTATCGAAGACGGAGCTGATGTTGTAGAACTGGATGTCAGACAGACCAAAGACGGTGTCGTTGTCGTCATGCATGACGAGAATATCAAGAGAGTTACGGGTGTGAACAAAAAGATAGGCGATATGACCTACGAGGAGCTTCTTCAATATGATCTGGATGCCGATCACGGTAAGGATTTCCCGAATGAGAAGATACCTACGCTGAGGGAGGCCATAGAACTGATAGACGGCAGAGCCGATATGAATATTGAGCTTAAGCCGGCCAAGACCGATACCAATCTCGAGATCAGTGTTGCGGAGCTTGTGGCGGAATATGATCTGTATGACAGCTGTGTGGTTACATCTCAGACCTATGATTCCATCAGAAAGGTAAAGCAGTATGATGAGAATATCAAGACGGTTTATGTCATGTCTGTGGCTATGGGCCAGTTCTTCGACCTTGAATATGCCGATGCTTTCAGCATCAAGTACATTTACGCAAACGGTGAAGTGGTAAAACGTATCCATGAGGCGGGCAAGGATGTATATGTATGGACTATCGATGATGAGAGAAACCTGGAGCGTATGATGCTTCTTAACGTCGACAGTATTATAACGAACAGACCGGACCGATTGAAAAAGGGTATGGTCAAGAACATTTATGGTGATTCGCTGTTTGAGTATCTCAACATGTACCTTGAAAGCCAATACTAAGATATGATAGAATAGCATTCATCATTTTAAGGAGATTTCAGCATTGATTAAAAAGTTTATAATAGCATTTCTTATTTCAATGGTTCCGCTGGTGGAGCTTAGAATAGCGGTTCCTTTTGGACTCAGTAAGGCTATGGGAGGTCCGCTTCCTGTACTGCCGCTCTATGCTGTTTGTATTTTAGGAAATATGATTCCTGTTCCCCTGGTTTTCTTCTTTGCAAGGAAGGTTCTTGTCTGGGGAAAGGATAAAAAGATTATTGGAAAGTTCTTCACCTTCTGCCTTGATAAGGGAGAGAGAGGTGGTCAGAAGCTTCAGGAGAAGGCCGGAAAGGGTCTTTACTGGGCGCTTTTCCTCTTTGTTGGAATTCCGGTACCGGGAACAGGCGCATGGACAGGAACTCTCGCTGCCAGCATTCTGGATCTGGACTTTAAGAAGAGCGTACTTGCTGTAGTTTGTGGCGTAATTCTGGCGGGAACTATTATGGGCCTTGCCAGTGCTGGGCTTTTTGGAGCACTTGGAGCAATACTTAAATGAGAAAAAAGTTTAGGATAAAAAAAGTTATATCTATATTATTATGCCTTTCAATGGCATACGGTATATCCGGCTGTAAGAAGGAAGAACCGATAGAGGTTATTACTGAGGCTGATACCCGCGATGAGGAGCTTATGCTGGATAAAGAGGGCTTCACACCGGTAAAGGGTTATGTACAGACGACTCAGGATAATGCAGTCCTTTATACAGAGCCTTCAGAGGATTCCATGGTATATGTAACTATTAACGCGGGCGTTGATCTTACGCGTACCGGAGTTAAGGACGGCTGGGTAAGAGTTCTTCTTAACGGTGGAAATTATTACATAAAATCTTCATATGTAGTTGAAACTGATATAGACTGGGCAACCGTGACGGATTCTGAGAAGGCTAAGCACATTATTTTCATTGATCCGGGCAAGCAGATCGTGGATGATAAGGAACTGGAGCTGATAAGCCCTGATATAGATCCAACTCAGACTGCTGACGGTTCGGGAATGAAGGTTAAGATGCCTCCTGCTGCTGTGGGTGTAAGCACAGGCCACTATGAGTATGACGTTACCCTGGATGTGGCAAATGCACTCAAGTCTCTTCTTGTAGAAAGAGGCTACACAGTATGTGTTTCAAGAGAAGCAGGAAGCGTAAATCTCAGTAATGCGAGAAGAGCAGCCCTTGCAAATGCGAATGAAGCCGAGATTTATATCAAGCTGGAGGCGGGAGCAGTGTCTGATCCGACAACCATGGGTGTTATAGGATTTATTACAACCTCTACTAATTCAGCTACAGGACTTAATTATCAGAATAGTTATGAACTGTGTTATGACATTTTAAAGGAAATTTCTGAGGATACAACAGCTCAGAGACTTGGAATATACGAAACTGATGATATGACATCACTCAATTACTGCACGATGCCGGCAACCGTTATAAACGTTGGATTCCTGTCGAATCAGTACGATGATGAGGCACTTGCAAACCCTGAATATCAGAAATCCATGGCGACAGCCATCGCGGACGGAATAGACGCATATTTTGCGGATAAATAGGGCTTTTTAACGAAATTATACAAAATATACAATGCACACAGTAAATATGTGACGTTTTGTAAAATAAATTTAAACAACTTGACATAAATGTTACAAGGTGATAATATAATCCCGTAACAAAATCGTAACATTTTATGTAAATCTGCATGGGCAGATGGATGGTAGGAGTTTATGAAACGTCGTACAGAGTTAAAACTTAATAAAGCGAAGCTGTTTTCTAAGAAGTATATCTTCTCATCAAGATTCATGGTGAGAAACACTCTTGGACTTCTCCTTATCGGTTCAATCACAGCAGGCGGTATCTTCACAGTAAAGAGCCTGGCTGATTACTCAGAGAAGCAGGAGATGGTCAGTGCAACATCTATCAATTCAGCTCTTGAAATGGCTGATGAAGAGACAGTTGCAGAGATGGCAGCAGCATATGAGATAACACTGGATGATGATGCAGTTATTGATACAGCATCCGTTGACATTTTAAAGGAGCATCTCAGTGATGAGGATTCCTTTGATCTGACAGTTGGAGACACCAACAATCTTACAAAGGGTAAGATTGATATGAAGGGTAAGTTCATTACAACTGGTAAGAACGTAAACATATACGCTGAGGCGAAGGATGAGGCCGAGGTTGTCGGAATTCTTCCACAGAACGCAAGTGGTAATGTTATCGTAGCCGGTGAGCAGTGGACAAAGATTTCTTCAGGTGATTTTGAAGGATATGTTAACAGCGCAGATATTGCTACCGATGACGCAGCAGCAGCGATTGCAGATGATGCGGTTGTAGAGATTGCAACAGTTAAGTCTGATTCAGTAAACATCAAGAAGGCTGCTTCAGAGAAGTCAGAGGTACTTTTCAAGGCTGAGACAGGCGACAGCTTCATAGTTAATGAAGTTGATAAGTATGATTGGGCTAACATCGAACTTATCAATGGTGAGGAAGCTTACGTATCAGCTATTTATATAGACATTGAAGAGGGCTTCAGAGAAGCCATTGCACCAGATGCAGTAGATAATCTTGATGCTTCTATAGCAGAGTTCACAGGAGTGGCTCCTAAGAAGGCTGAAGAGCCTGCAGAAGAGACTGCAGACGGAAGAATCTCAGCAACTGTTAAGACAGCAGCTGGTATGAATAACCAGACAGCTCAGAATACACAGACAGCTGAGGCTAAGAAGGATGATACAAAGACAACAGAGACATCTCAGGTAACAGAGACAGCCTCTAATGATACAGAGACAGAGCAGCAGGCAGCTGAGCCGGCTTCAGAGCCAGCACCGGAACCTGCACAGCAGGAAGTATCAACAAGTGATCTTTATCTCCTTGCTGCAATCGTATTTGCAGAGAGTGGTGGAGAGAGCTATGATGGACAGCTTGCAGTTGCTAACGTAGTTCTTAACAGACAGAGAAACGGTTACTGGGGAAGTACACTTTCAGATGTAATCTATTCTCCAAGCCAGTTTACAGGATGCCAGACAAGTGCTTTCAGAAATGCACTTTCAACAGGAGGTTCAGCCTCATGTCTTCAGGCAGCACAGGATGCACTTGCAGGAAACAATAATATCGGAGGATGCATGTACTTCAGACCTACATGGGCTGTAGATGCTTCATCACTCGGAAATTATACACAGATCGGAAATCACCTCTTCTGGTAAGAGGCTTTCGAAAATAGGAATTATAGGGCCATCGCAGATGCGGTGGCCTTTTTGCATACTTATCGATACGGCGGACCTGTGAAGTGCGCGATTATAATCTTCTATAGCCTTCATCCGAAAGGGCGCCCGAGACCGTCTCATTGGAAGGCCGGCTCGTGCATCCCTTTCGGCCTGAAGGCTTATATACATATCGAAATACTATATAACGCCATATTCATACGGAATCGATATATATGGTAAGGCGAAACTGGGAATGCGCGTCTCAGAGGACTTTATTGGACGGGTGAGACGCGCACTTCACAGGTTCGCCGTATTGAAATATTCTAAAAATATACATAAAATGCCTGCGAAATGCATATTATATGTATAATATACATGAAATATGCACATTTTATGCAAAAAAATGAAAAAAAGCTTGCGGTTTATACAAAGATAGGCTATAACAGTTAAAGAGTTTAAATTCAGAAAAGCGTGAGAGAGGAGAGAACATCATGAAAAAAGTGTTTATCGATGGAAGTGAAGGAACTACAGGACTGAGAATCTTTGAGCGCTTTCAGGTAAGAGATGATATAGAACTTTTAAAGATAGATAGTGATAAGCGTAAGGATCCGGAAGAGATAAAGAAGTTTATAAATGCATCGGATATTACATTTTTATGTCTGCCTGATGCAGCAGCAAGAGAAGCTGTAGAGCTTTGTGATAATCCGGATACAGTAATACTCGATACATCAACAGCTCATAGAACAGCTCCGGGATGGGCATATGGCTTCCCTGAGCTTTCAGCTGACCATAGAGAGGCTATAAAGACAGGAAAGCGTATAGCGGTTCCCGGATGCTATGCATCAGGTTTTATCGGACTTGCATATCCGCTTGTAAAGGGAGGAATACTTCCTGCAGATTATCCGGTATCTGTATTTGCAGTATCAGGATATAGCGGAGGCGGAAAGAAGCTTATAGCAAGATATGAAGAAGAGGGACGAGATGCAGCTCTTGATTCAGCTAGAATGTATGCCTGGGGACAGGCTCATAAGCATTTAAAGGAGATGAAGGCTGTAACAGGAATAGAGAGAGAACCTCTTTTCTGTCCTATGACAACCAATTATCACAGCGGTATGATAGTACAGCTTCCTTTATATACAGATCTTCTGGCTCAGAAGAAGACTCCTGAAGAGGTAAGAGATTATCTGGCTGAGTATTATAAGGGTGAGAAGTTTATAAAGGTTATGCCATTTGGAGCTGATGTAGAAGCAGGCGGAGAGATCTTCTCTGATGCATGTGCCGGCTGGGACGGAATGGAAATCTTTGTAACAGGTAATAAAGAGAGAGTTGTGGTTGCAAGCCGTTTTGATAATCTCGGCAAGGGCGCTTCAGGAGCAGCTATTCAGTGCATGAACATTGTTATGGGCTGCGACGAGGCAAAGGGCCTGTCACTTTAAGTATTGGACGTCTGGAAAGGACGAATAGGAGGATAGATATGGTAAAGGTAATTGATGGCGGCGTAAATGCTGCTAAGGGATATACAGTAGCCAGCGTAAGAGCAGGGCTTAAGGCGAGCAGCACCAAGAAGGATATGGCTCTTATAAAGAGTGAGGTTCCTGCGGTGGCTGTGGGTACATTTACAAAGAATCTGGTTAAGGCAGCTCCTGTAAAATGGGACAGCAATATAGTATACAACGTAAAGAAGGCTCAGGCTGTTATCGTTAATACAGCTGTCGCAAATGCAGCTACAGGCGAAGAGGGACTGGCGAACTGTAAGAAGGAAGCCGATAAGGTGGGAGAACTTCTGGGAATACCTTCAGATTATGTTCTCGTAGGTTCCACAGGTGTTATCGGACCACAGCTTCCTATAGATACGATACTTAAGGGTGCCGAGATGATGGCTCCGCTTCTTTCAGCAGACAGAACCGAGGCTCATGAGGCTGCTGTAGCTATCATGACAACAGATACTCAGCCAAAGGAAATCGCAGTTGAGTTCGAAGCAGGCGGAAAGACCTGTACCATCGGTGCTATGTGCAAGGGCTCAGGAATGATCCATCCGAATATGGGAACAATGCTGGGCTACATTATGACAGATGCAGCAATCGATTATGACATTGCTCTTAAGACCCTCAGAGAGGTTATAGAGGTTACATTTAACATGGTATCTGTTGATGGTGATACTTCAACTAATGATACGGTTCTCCTGCTTGCTAACGGCCTTGCAGAGAACGATGTGATCACAGGAGAGGGAAAGGATCTTGAGAGCTTTAAAGAGGCTCTGATGGTTATCTGCGAGTTCCTGGCTAAGAATATAGCTAAGGATGGAGAAGGGGCTACAAGACTCTTTACAGCTCATGTGGTAGGTGCTCCTGATTATGAAACAGCCAAGGTACTTGCTAAGTCAGTTATTACTTCAAACCTTACAAAGGCTGCGATATTCGGAAAAGACGCAAA
>JAEEGL012353590.1_pt1 | contig 10540 bp, 8 predicted proteins | sample 9134231 | NCBI WGS metagenome assembly JAEEGL01 (sample SAMN16246548, study PRJNA631951) | gut metagenome | biome: gut microbiome; feature: rumen; material: fiber-attached | host: Bos | place: Iran: Karaj | collected 2018-10
CTGTTGCCGAAGTTATATCGGAAGATGATACGGTAAGTTCAAAAGCAGATAAAAAAGCCGGAAAGCTCAAAAAAGAAAAGGTTTCCAAACATCATATCGGCGCTGCAAAGTCAACCATGTCGGGTGGCAAAGCCGTTCGCAGGATCAAAACGGTCGGTGGCGGAGGCGGAGCTGCTACCGTGCAGACCGTAAAGCCTTCCGAACCGATACCGAATCCGCTGCCTGTACCTAAGAAGAAAGACCATAAGCCTATCGAGTACGATAAAAAAGTTACGGCTAAGGCTGATGATGATTGGGATTTCGATTATATGGTTGACGATAACGATGATTGGGATGTATAATCCATTAGGTCGTTAGCTTCCGTGGCTCAGTTGGTAGAGCGAGGCATTCGTAATGCCTAGGTCGCCGGTTCGAGTCCGGCCGGGAGCTCGGTTTTAAAGGGGCAGCAAATGCCCCTGTTTTATTAGGCGGGAGAAAACACATGGCGCAGCTTTGGGGTGGAAGATTCACAAAAGAGACGGATAAAAAGGTATATGACTTTAACGCCTCCATAAGATTCGACAAAAGGCTCCTTGATGAAGATATCGAAGGGTCAAAAGCGCATGTTACCATGCTCGCCAAATGCGGTATTATAAATGATTCCGAGAGGGATTCGATCATAACCGGTCTTGAGGGCATACTTTCGGATGTAAAGAGCAAAAAGCTTGAGATCACCGACGAATATGAAGATGTGCACAGTTTTGTCGAGGCTGTTCTTATATCAAGGATCGGTGATGCGGGTAAGAAGATGCATACCGGCCGGAGCCGCAACGATCAGGTCGCTCTTGATATGAGGCTCTATACGAGAAAGAACGTTCTTCTTGTAAAGGATGAGATAAAGTCATTACTTGGTGTGCTCCTTGGTGTAATTGAAGATAATACCGAAACGATAATGCCCGGTTTTACACATCTTCAAAAGGCCCAGCCACTCACGCTGGCTCATCATTTTGCCGCTTATTTTGAGATGTTTCGCCGCGATCATTCAAGGCTTGCCGATATATATGAGCGTATGAATTATTGTCCGCTTGGTGCGGGAGCGCTTGCCGGAACGACTTTTCCGCTTGACAGAGAGATGGTCGCAAAGCAGCTCGGCTTTAAGGCGGCGACCGATAATTCGATGGATTCCGTATCCGACAGGGACTATCTTATCGAGTATCTGTCGGCTCTTTCCATTATAATGATGCATCTTTCAAGGTTTTGCGAGGAGATCATCATATGGAACAGCAATGAATACAGATTCGTCAATATAGATGATTCATTTGCGACGGGATCGAGTATCATGCCGCAGAAGAAAAACCCCGATATAGCCGAACTTACAAGAGGTAAGACAGGCAGGGTCTACGGTGACCTTATGGCGCTTCTTACAACAATGAAGGCCCTTCCGCTTGCATACAATAAAGACATGCAGGAGGACAAGGAGAGTGCATTTGATGCTATGGACACCGTATCAGCATGCCTTGATCTGTTTACCGGAATGATATCCACAATGACATTTAATAAGGACGTCATGAAGGATTCGGCGGCAAAAGGCTTTACAAATGCCACTGATGCTGCTGATTATCTTGTCGGCAAGGGTGTGCCGTTCAGAGATGCGCATGGAATTATCGGGCAGATTGTGATATACTGTGACAAAAATTCGAAATCGATTGAGGAATGCAATCTTGATGAGCTCAAAGCCATCAGCGACATGTTTGATGAGGACATATATGAGGCCATAAGCCTGAAGACTTGTGTCGATAAACGACTTACAAAGGGCGGACCGGCCAAAGAAGCTGTGGATGAGTTCATAAAGGGAGCACGTGATTTTCTGGACTTGATATAGTCCAAAGAGGAGAAAAGTTATGGGTGAGAAATTAAAAGTAGGAATTCTGGGCGGAACCGGAATGGTCGGACAGAGATTCATATCTCTTCTTGAGAACCATCCCTGGTTTGAGGTAAAGGTCATCGCTGCAAGTCCGAGAAGTGCGGGCAAGAAGTACAGCGAGGCAGTCGGGGACCGTTGGAAGATGACAACACCCATGCCTGAAGCCGTTAAGGATATCGTTGTTATGAACGTCAACGAAGTTGAGAAAGTCGCTTCTTCGGTTGACTTTGTATTCTCGGCTGTTGACATGTCAAAAGATGAGATCCGTGCTATCGAAGAGGAATACGCAAAGACCGAGACGCCCGTTGTTTCAAATAACAGTGCACATCGCTGGACACCAGATGTTCCGATGCTCGTTCCCGAGCTTAATCCCGAGCATATCGAAGTAATAGATGCCCAGAGGAAGAGACTCGGAACAAAGCGCGGTTTTATCGCGGTCAAGCCCAACTGCTCAATACAAAGCTATACCCCCGCACTTGTTGCCTGGAAGGAATTTGAGCCTTATGAAGTCGTTGCTTCAACGTACCAGGCTATTTCCGGTGCCGGTAAGACTTTCAAGGACTGGCCGGAGATGATAGAGAACGTTATACCTTATATCGGTGGCGAGGAAGAGAAGTCCGAACAGGAACCTCTCCGTATATTCGGTAAGGTTGAGAACGGTCAGATAGTAAAGGCTTCCGAGCCTGTTATCACATGTCAGTGTATCAGGATTCCCGTACTTAACGGTCATACGGCCTCCGTATTTGTTAAGTTCCGCAAGAAACCCACAAAGGAACAGCTTATCGAAAAGCTTGTAAACTTCTCCGGTGAGCCTCAGAAGCTGAACCTGCCTTCCGCACCGAAGCAGTTCATCCGTTATATGGAAGAGGATAACAGACCCCAGGTTACGCTTGATGTTGATTACGAGAACGGCATGGGGATCTCCATAGGGCGCCTTCGTGAAGATACAGTTTATGATTATAAGTTCGTGGGACTGTCCCACAATACCGTCAGGGGTGCCGCAGGCGGAGCGGTGCTTTGCGCTGAACTGTTAAAGGCAAAGGGATATATAACCGCGAAATAACACGAAAGTGATATAACATTGGAAGATTTAAAGTACCAGATAGACCTGCTTACGGCATTAAACGAAAGACTGCTTAACAGTGAAAAGATGTACCGGCACATTGCGGAGTGCTCCGGTACGCTTTTCCTGTATTTCGATTACAAATCAACTCCGACGAAAGTCGATCTTGTAGGCCCGTGGGATGATATGATCGGAGAGAAGATCGCCAATCATCCTTACGATGAGTCTTATCTGCTCAGCTTCCTTCTTGACGAAGACCAGGATAAGTTCAGGATACATATGCTGGAACTGGAACGTGAAGGACTTGAGAAGGACAACATTGAAGTAAGAAGCCGTAACAAGCGTTACTGGCTGTCCTGCTTTGCTAACGTCAGTTACGATGAAGACCATAATCCCACAGAGAAGATCATATCGATCAAGGATATAACCAAGATCAAGATGAACTCCGAGGAACTCGAGTATCTTGCGTTCTATGATTCCCTGACAGGTGTTTACAACAGGAACTACTTTGTCAGGAAGTTCAGGGATATGTGCGAGAAAGCCGACAGCGAGCAGGTCAGTGTGGAGATCATGTTCGTTGATATCGATGATTTCAAGAAGATCAACGATTCGATCGGACTGCTTTTCGGTGATGAACTGGTTCAGGAATTTGGCCAGTACTTAAAGGAATTCAATTCCGAAGATGTCCTTGTGGGACGATTCGGAAGCGATGTTTTTGTTATCGCCGTATACAATCCGTGCGGACAGAGAAGCTGTGATGTGGTATATCGTAAGATCCTTGAGAGGCTTCGCCATCCGTTCACTCTTACGAATAAATCCGAAATGATGTTTACCGTTTCATGCGGTGTTGCCGAGTATCCCGATGCGGGACGTACCGCGCTTGAAGTCATCAAGAATGCGGAGATCGTTCTATACAAGGCAAAAGAACGCGGAAAGAACGGTATACAATATTTTGAACTTGATATTTTAAATAAGTTCATCCGCAACGTATCGGTTGAGAAACAGCTCAAGGAAGCGATTGAAACCGAAGCGTTCCAGTTATACTTCCAGCCTCAGTATTATGCCGAGAACGGAAAACTCCGTGGCGCGGAGGCGCTTCTTCGTTGGCCCGAACCCGACGGTGACGGATTTATCACATCTCCCGGAGAGTTCATTCCGATCGCAGAGAAAAACGGTGCGATACTTCCGATAGGCAATTACGTCATCAAAGAATCCATCAAGACGTTCAACGACTGGAGAAGCAAATATCATATTCCGCTCATCCTCTCGATCAATATTTCAGCTGTCCAGCTTGAAAAAGAGAACTTCGTGGAAAACCTTTCTCAAATACTCGGTATGTACGGGGTCAACCCTGAAAACATAGAGATAGAGATAACGGAAAGCGTATTCATAAACAACTTTGAGGATGTTATCGACAAGATCAAGACGATCAGGGGTCTCGGAATGAGAGTCAGTCTTGATGATTTCGGAACGGGTTATTCTTCACTTTCATATTTGAAACAGCTTCCCATAGATACACTCAAGATCGACAAATCATTCATTGAGACTGCGGTCAAGGATGACAGCTCGAGCATCATTTACGAAAGCGTCATTAAGATGGCCAAGAAGCTCGGATTTGAGACGATTGCGGAAGGTGTTGAAACAAAAGAACAGTTCAATTATCTTCGTGAGAGGGATATTGATATCATGCAGGGATATCTTCTCGGAAGACCGATCAGTAAGGTGGAATTTGAGAAACTGTTGATAAGACAAATGCCTTGATAAACATATGTACAGAAAAAAAGACCTCAAATATCTCCAGGACATATTTGACAGAAGTTCAAATGATATAGCTGTTCTGTACGGCAGCCGTTATAACGGTCTGTCTGAGATTTTGAGCGATTTTGTAAAGGATAAAGAATGTCTTTACTATCGTGCGAGTTCTGTCAGTGATAAGACACAGAAGGAGCTTTTTGCCTCCGAGCTGCACGACCAGACCAAGTCCCCCGTACTCCCGAACGATGACTACGAAAAACTCATACTTTCATATATAGGCGATCAGGCAGAGCATAAGAAACTGATCGTATTCGATGATTTTCAGTATCTGATCAAAGATAATCCAACCTTTGTTAATTTCATATCGAGCCTGCTCTTTGACAAATGCAGACCGGGTTCTGTCATATACCTGCTCGTATCCGATAATGTCAGATGGATAGAGAAGGATATGATACGCCTGATAGGAAAAAAATCATCCGAGATATCGGGAATCGTAAAGCTTAACGATTATACACCGACCGAGTTTCGCACCTTATTCCCGGATATGCCCATTGCTGAGACGATAGCCATTTATTCCGTTATCGGCGGAAGGAGCAGCTTATATAACGGGATTACCAATAAAACGACTTTAAGGAGTTATATCATTGACCGTATAGAGGAGCTGTCAAAGAAGCATTTCTCCGAGAATGACCTTCTTCCGAGGGAGATAAGAGAGCCGCAGCTGTACAACACTATATTGTTTTATATTGCATCGGGAAGAGGGAAACTCGGTGACATACATGAGGCCACAGGTATTGAGCGCGCGAAACTTTCCGTATATATAAAAGCACTTATAGAAGTCGGTATAGTCGAAAAGATCCAAAGCGCCGATGTGGGAAACCCCGCCAAAACATTAAAGGCTTATTACCGCATCAAAGAACCGATCATCCGGTTCTATTACAGGTTTGTGTTCCCGCATGTATCGTCGCTTTATATCATGGGAGCGGAACGGTTTTACAGAAGATATGTAGAACATGAGATATTCTCCTTTCTTGAGGAGACTTATCCGATGTTTTGCATGGAACAGATCAGGTGGCTGGAGAAAAACGGACGCCTGAACTTTAAAGTCTCGTCTGTTGAGGAGTACTTCGACAAGAACGGGGCTATAGACTTTGTCATCGTTGCCGCCGGCGGAAACGTTATAGCCTGCAAATGCCGTTATGCGGCACCTCACATGAGCTATAAGGCATATGAAGAAGCAAAGTCAGCGGTTCGAAGAAACAAGATCCCATGCGATAATATTTGGCTTTTCTCTGCCAGCGGCTTCGATCAGAAGCTGTCCATGTTCGGAAGCGTAACACCGGGAGTCAAACTTATAGATGGCACGGATCAGCGCCTGCATTGACAATAGCGGCCATGTGATTATATAATTGCTACTTGTATCAGTCGTTTATGACACTTTTGGAGGTATATTATGAAAAAATCGTTAACAGTAATTCTTGCGGTATGTGCAATGATGATGCTTTGCGCTTGCTCGTCAAAGTCATCGGATAAGTTAGTAATGGCTACAAATGCGGCGTTTCCTCCTTATGAGTCGGTTGAAGGCAGTGAGATCGTCGGTATAGATCCCGAGATCGCAAAGCTTATCGCCGATGATCTTGGCAAGGAACTCGTTATCGAGGATATGGCATTTGATTCGATCATCGCTGCAGTTCAGACAGGCAAGGCGGATATCGCCATGGCGGGTATGACAGTTACGGAAGATCGTAAGCAGAACATCGATTTTTCCGATCCTTACACGGAAGCAGCACAGGTTATCGTTGTTAAGACGGATTCTACCGTTGCAACACCTGATGATCTTACAGGAAAGACGATCGGTGTTCAGATCGGAACGACAGGAGATATATATGCGGAAGATATCGAAGGAGCTACGATTGAGCGTTACTCAAAGTATTTTGAGGCTATAAACGCTCTTATCCAGGGCAAGATCGATGCCGTTATAGTTGACAGGGAGCCTGCGAAGGTATTTGTTAACGAGAATGCAGAGCTTAAGCTTATCGACGAAGAGTTCACCGTTGAGGAATATGCTATCGGTGTTTCAAAGGAAAATACACAGCTTCTCAACGATATCAACGCATCGCTTAAGAAGCTTAAGGAATCCGGTAAGGTTGACGAGATCATCAATAAATACATCAAAGCTGAATAATAATGAGTCTTAAGGAAAATCTGTACCTTAATTTCATAAAAGACGACAGGTATCAGTATCTTTTAAGAGGCCTGGGAAACACATTACTCATCACGATCGTAGCGGTCGTGGTGGGTATTTTGTTGGGCTTTTTGCTTGCTTATATACGAACGACACATGATAAGACGGGCAAGTGGAAGATAGCCAATCTGTTTGCACACCTGTATATCACGGTCATTCGCGGAACGCCCATGGTACTTCAGCTTCTGATCGTTTATTTCGTAATCTTTGCGTCGGTTAACATCCCTAAGATAATCGTCGCATTTATCGCATTCGGTCTTAACTCGGCGGCCTATGTTGCTGAGATAATAAGAGCCGGGATAATGTCGATCGACCAGGGACAGTTCGAGGCGGGTGCGAGCCTTGGTTTTTCGTATACTCAGACGATGCTCTATTTTATACTGCCCCAGGCGATAAAGAACGTTCTTCCCGCTCTCGGAAACGAGATGATAGTGCTCCTCAAAGAGACATCGGTTGCCGGCTATATCGCAATGGATGATCTGACAAGGGGTGCGGATATAATCAGGAGCCAGACGTATTCAGCGTTTATGCCGCTTCTTATGGCTGCCGCGATCTACCTTTTCTTCGTACTTGTATTTGACAGCCTTGTAAAGAAGCTTGAAAGGAACCTCAAGAACAGTGACCACTGAGAATAAAAAACCTTTGATCGAAGTCAAAGATCTTCGAATGGAATTTCATAACTCGTGCCATGACATGGTCGTGTTCCACGATATAAACGAGGTATTTCACGAAGGTGAGGTCTCATTTATAATCGGTCCTTCGGGTGCCGGTAAAAGTACGTTTCTTCGCTGCCTTAACAGACTTGAGACGGCTACTTCGGGTGAGATCAATTTTGAAGGTGTGAATATCCTTCAGAATAAGGTCGATATTGATAAACTCCGGCAGAAGATGGGTATGGTGTTCCAGCAGTTCAATCTTTTCCCGCATCTGTCTGTTATGGGAAATCTTACCATCGGTCCGATGAAACTTCAGGGCCTCTCAAAAGAGGAGGCAGAAGAGCGTGCGATAAAGCTTCTCCGCCGCGTCAAGCTTGAGGACAGGGCAAATTCGTATCCCAACCAGCTCTCCGGCGGACAGAAACAACGTATCGCCATAGCAAGATCTCTTTGCATGGAGCCTGATGTAATGCTCTTTGATGAGCCCACCAGCGCGCTTGATCCCGAGATGGTCGGTGAAGTACTTGAAGTTATGAGAGAGCTTGCCGAGGATAAGATGACAATGATCGTCGTCACTCATGAGATGGCATTTGCCAAAGAAGTTGCAGATCGTATACTCTTTATGGCCGATGAGGGAATTCTCGAACAGAATGATCCCGTCAATTTCTTTGAGCATCCGAAGAACGAACGTCTGAAGGCATTTCTTGATAAGATGATATGACAAAATCTGTTTTTATAGCCGAAAAGCCGAGTGTCGCCAAGCAGTTCGCGGAGGCACTCAAACTGAAGACAAAGGCATATGACGGTTATATGGAATCAGAGAACTGTATCATAACATGGTGCGTGGGTCATCTTGTTACGATGAGTTATCCGGACGCATATGACAGTAAGTACAAGAAGTGGAGCTTTGCTACACTTCCTTTTTTACCGTCCGAATACAAATATGAGGTCATAAAAGCTTCCGCCAAACAGTTTGCCACCGTCAGTAAGCTTCTAAACCGTGAGGATGTTGAGACGATATATGTATGTACCGACTCGGGAAGGGAAGGTGAATACATATACAGGCTTGTCGCAACGCAGGCCAATGTAACGGGCAAGATCCAGAAGCGTGTATGGATAGATTCACAGACCGAAGAAGCTATCCGTGACGGTATCAAAAACGCAAAAGACATTTCGGAATATGATTCCATTGCGGCTTCCGCATATCTTCGTGCCAAAGAAGATTATCTCATGGGCATCAATTTCTCCAGGGCTCTGACTCTTAAATACGGAGATTCAATAGCAAATTTCCTCGGTGAAAAGTATTCTGTCGTTGCTGTCGGCCGTGTAATGACCTGTGTTCTGGGCATGGTCGTAAGACGCGAACGCGAGATCAGGGCTTTTGTAAAGACTCCGTTTTACAGGGTATTTGCCAACTGTGATATTGAAGGCATCAAATTCAAGGCCGATTGGAAAGCCGTAGAGGGAAGCGAGTATTATCTGTCACCTAAGCTTTATAAAGACAACGGCTTTTTGGAGAAGTCCGACGCGGATGATTTTGTCGGAAAAGTCATTGAAAGATCGCAGAAAACCGGCACACTTAAATCTGTTGAAAAAAAGAAGGAGACAAAGAATCCTCCTTATCTGTATAACCTGACGGAACTGTCGGCAGACTGCTCCAAATATTTCAAGATAAGCCCGGCGGATACGTTAAATGTGGCGCAGGAACTTTATGAAAAGAAACTGACCACGTATCCGAGAACGAACGCGAGAGTTCTCTCGAGTGCAGTGGCAAAAGAGATAGATAAGAATATAAGGGGACTTGTCAGATATCCTCAGGTGGCAGATACAGCCAAAGAGATCATCGATAACAAAGCCTACGAGGGTATCGCAAAGACAAAGTACGTCAACGACAAGCTTATCGAAGACCATTATGCGATAATACCGACGGGACAGGGCTTTGAAGCATTAAAGTCACTTTCGGATACGTCGGCAAAGATCTATGAGCTGATCGTCAGGAGATTCTTAAGCATTTTCTATCCGGCTGCCGTATACCAGAAAGTAAGCCTTTGTGTGGAACTGGCTGATGAGAGCTTCTTTGCGAACTTCAAAGTACTCGACAAGGAAGGTTATCTTCCCGTTGCAAGGCCTTCTTACTGGAAAGACAAGACGGGCTCGGCGGAAGAGAAGGACGAGGGAGAGGATAAAGACGACGCGGATGAGGATACGGCTGTAGATGCCTCATTTTTGGAGACTCTTAAGAAACTCAAAAAGGGAACCGCTGTTTCGGCCGATGATCCGGGTATCAAAGAAGGAGAAACAAGTCCTCCGAAACGATATACTACCGGTACGATGATGCTGGCGATGGAAAACGCCGGCCAGCTTATCGAGGATGAGGAGCTTCGCGCGCAGATAAAGGGCAGTGGTATAGGAACGAGTGCCACAAGGGCCGGGATCCTTGAAAAACTTTCCAAGATCAATTATCTGAAGATGAACAAAAAGACACAGGTCATCACGCCGGCACAGCTTGGTGAGATGGTCTATGATGTCGTTGATGTATCGATAAAAGCACTGCTTGATCCGAAACTTACCGCAAGCTGGGAAAAAGGGCTTACGATGGTAGCCGAGGGTGAGATAGAATCGGACGAATATATGACAAAGCTGAACGATTACGTGGCCAGACGGACCAATCATGTAAGGTCACTTAACAATCAGTCGGCGCTCAATCAGATGTTCAATGCCTCGGCACAGTATTACAAGAGCGCAAAAAAGAGTAAATAAATGTGGATTTTTTCACATGATTGTGAGAAAATAGAAAAGGTTTTTCACTACATTCTGAAAGGAGTTATGTTGCATGGTTTATTCAAAAGAAGTTGAAGAAATGTGTCCGGTAGCACAGGGCGTTCATCATGGCTGTGCTCCCATACCCGAAGAAGCAA
>JAEEGL012498044.1_pt1 | contig 10540 bp, 6 predicted proteins | sample 9134231 | NCBI WGS metagenome assembly JAEEGL01 (sample SAMN16246548, study PRJNA631951) | gut metagenome | biome: gut microbiome; feature: rumen; material: fiber-attached | host: Bos | place: Iran: Karaj | collected 2018-10
AAAGTGCTGTGATGAAAAAACAGGTCTTTCTCCCGAATATGCCAATTATGATGGCTCGCCCTACATGCCGACAGAGCCCTTCGGCATTCACTACCGCTACTTCAGCGATGCGTACAGAACAATTATTAATACAGCTCTTGACCATGTGTGGGGTTCAGATTATTCGTGGTCATCTGAAAATGCAGGGAAGTTTCTTTCATTCTTTAACCAGAGGCTTAAAGACAACAACTGGGATAATGTTTTTACTGTTGATGGTAAAGTTTTGGAAGAGAAGGCACTTCACCCTGTAGCCGTCATCGCTTCAAATGCTTCAGCTGCAGTCTTTGATAAAGAGGCAGCAAGACCCTGGGTAGAGATGTTCCTTGAACGCGGTCTCAGGGATGGCAAAAGAAGATACTACGACAATTGTCTTTACTTTTTTGTTTATCTATTACTTTCGGGAAATTACAGAGTATATTAAATAGCGCAAAGTGCGCAGATTAATGCCGGAGACGAAATCTCCGGCATTTTTTGTCTAGTCATATAAGTCACGGGGACGGTTCTTTTGACTCCAAGTCACGGGCAAGTCACGGGGACGGTTCTTTTGACTCCTAAGTCATGACTTAGGAGTCAAAAGAACCGTCCCCGTGACTTACCACATGGTCCGTCATTGTCAGTGCAAAAACTCTATAGATTTTAGTGAGCAGCTTCCTGTTCCCTTGTACCTTAGGTAAAGAGCATGAACGCCGTTTAGTTTGGCATCAAATTTGCATTCATGTGCTTCCCAGATATTTGAACTGTCATCAATTACAATTTTGCCAACCGGCTCAGCGTTCAGATCTGTCATTATCTCAAAGGTTCCGTTGAAATAAGCTCTTGTCTTAATCTGAAGACCTGTCGCATCTTTTATATCAAAATACTTAAATCCTACTGTGGTACCATCTACTATTCCCTTTATGTAACCGGCTGCTGCATATCCGTCGCCGCCTTCCTGGACAACCCTTGGAGCGTCCGGCTTAACATAGATCTCGTGATCATCGGTAAAAATGTTGCAGGCGATGTATGAAGGATATTCTCCGATATCGCACAGTGGTCCGTTATTGAGTCCGCAGGAGGTGATTTCAACCTGCCTTATAGAGCCATCGTCTTCAAAATGGATCTTCTCAGCACAGCCCTGACGCGAGAACCAGGTTCCGCTTGTATGCCTGTGGTAGAAGATATACCAGTCGTTTCCAATCTCTACAATGCTGCCGTGGTTGTTGGCTCCATAACATGTCGCGTCTTCAGCATTCTTATAGCTGTCTATATGAAGGTCGCAGTTACTTATGATAACGCCGCCATACTCATAGGGGCCAAGAGGATCTTTGCTCGTTGCATAGCACAGCTCATGCATGACCTCAGAAGAGTAGATGAAGTAGTAGATATCATCATGTTTTCTGATGGACGGAGCCTCAAAAAATGCGTGTCCTTCATATCCTGTACCCTTGCTGTAAACATTGCCCGGTGCAATAAACTGCGGGGCTCTCTTTATTGTCAGCATATCTTTGTCAAGAACAGTGAGCATAGCGCCGTGTCTTGTGGTATCTCCCTGACCGCAGAAACCTGTAAAGAGATAGGTGATGTCGCCTTCTGTGAGGACCCCGGGATCAAACTGAGGCTCATCGCCTTCCTTTTCTCCAAGCCTTGTGCCATCCTCATAGTGAACATATCCATAAAACTCAAACGGTCCTGCCGGGGTATTGCTTACAGCTACAGAAACTATACTTATCTTATCAAGGACGTAGAAAAGATAGTATCTGCCATCCGGACCAACAGTAACATCAGGGGCATACAGGCACATATTGCCTCGTTTGTTGAGAGGATCCTGCGTCTTTTTATAAATAACTCCCTCATAGTGCCAGTTCCCAAGATCGTCTATGGGTGCAGACCAGGTCACATAGTCGCCAAGACAGAACGTTTCACCGCCATACAGGTCGTGAGAACCATAGACATAAACCCTGTCATTAAACACATAGGGCTCGCCGTCCGGGATGTATTCCCAGGATGGGAGATAGGGGTTTACAGCCTGCTTTTTGCTATTCTGCCTGATGCCGCCCTCAAGCTTTGGCACAGCGCCACTTGAGAGAAATTCCATCTCAAACCTATGATCTGTTGTATATGGCTCCCATACGGGGAGATTGTCATCTTCATCAGCGCCGTTTGGACTTCCTGTTTTTATGAAGTTGGCAAAATAGGTACACATCTGTCCTGCGAGGTCAAAGTGGCGTCCTTCATAGGGCCTGTTGCATTTATCAATTGAATTGAAGAAGAACCATAGATCGCAGGAGTGGAAAGTTCCGGGGTAGCTGTCGCCCGAATGTCCGTCTCCCGGGATATCAGGATCAAACCTGTAGTAGTAAAGGTGCTGGTCAGGATCGTTCTTATGTGCTTCCTCAAAGGTCCTCTTAACCGAGAGCTCAACCATGTTTACTCCGGCATTAGAGAACTCATCAGTTGTGTTGCCGGACAGCACCGGAACATTGCAGCATTTTCTTTGTGTGAAGAGTTCTACAGGGTCTGCAGTGCAGAATACACCGTCCCTGATTGGGAACATTCTGGGATTATTCTGAACAAAACGGTTGTAGCCTTCAAATATTTCTTTCGTGCTAAGGCTTCTTGCTTCGTCAAGGGTATTTACCCCGAGGCTTTCAAAAAACTTTTCTCCGAGCTGCTCAGCCTTTGAAAGGTCAAGAGGCTTAAAAATATCATCTGTCGGATCATCAAGTCTTATGATACCGCTGAAAACTGCCGCGCCCTTTATAAGTCCTAAGTTCTCTTTATTGGTGAGCTGGTGCATGACGCTGGCGCCACCGGCTGACTGACCGGCGATAGTAATCTTATCAGGATCTCCGCCAAAGGCTGAAATATTGTCATATACCCATCTAAGGCCTGCCTGCTGGTCAAGCAGTCCGAAGTTTGATGGTGCATCAGGCGATTGTTTCGTGATATCCGGATGTGCCAGGAACCCGAAGCAGTTTAATCTGTACCCAACAGTGACCACAATAACCCCGTGCTTGGCAAGCTGCTCGCCGTTAAATTCCATCTCCGCTGTATACCCCCACTGGAAGGCACCTCCAAAAAACCACACAAGAACCGGAAGTTTTTCATCCTTCTTTTTTGCAGGTGTCCAGATATTGAGGTAAAGACAGTCCTCGCTCATCGCAATTTCAGGATCAACATGCCACTCACGGCAGTAGATGTCATCTCCAAGCCCCGGTGTATCCTGCACGGATATAGGGCCAAAGTCTCGGGCTTCCAAAACACCTTCCCAGTCCTTACAGGGCTGAGGAGCACGCCATCTGTTCACTCCGACAGGAGCAGCCGCAAACGGAACTCCCTTATAAACTGTTATCCTGGGATCAGTGGCTGCAAAGCCTTTTATCTTTCCTTTTTTAACCTCTGTTTGTCGCAACATGATAATAATCCCCCTAAATGATTTATACATGCAAAAAAATCTGTCATAATAATAATAGTTTGTTTCATATTCAATTTCTTATCATTTGAAGGCTTATATTTTTCAAATGTTGCTTTTATATAAATAGTGACCGGGAGGAATAGTATGAAAGAAGAAATCAGAGAGCACTTGTTTTCACTGCAGGATATTAAATACAGGGATTTTCAGTCAGGGCTTATTCCGGGAAAGGGAAGCGAAGTGATGATAGGCGTCAGGACGCCCCAGCTTCGGAAGTATGCAAAGGAGCTATATAAAAACTGTGATGTAACAGAGTTTCTGAAAGACCTGCCGCATGAGTACTTCGATGAAAATCAGCTCCATGCCTTTATTATTTCTGAGATCAGGGATTTCGATAAATGTATAAACGAAGTTGAGCTCTTTCTTCCTTATGTCGACAACTGGGCAACCTGTGATCAGATGTCGCCCAAGGTGTTCAAAAAACATAAAGAAGAACTGCTGAAAAAAATAAGAGTATGGATAAAATCCGATAAGACCTATATAGTGAGATTCGCTATCGGGATGCTGATGCAGCACTTTCTTGATGAGGATTTTGATAGAGAGTATCCTGAGATGGTCGCCAAGGTCAAATCTGATGAATACTACATAAATATGATGATCGCATGGTATTTTGCCACGGCTCTTGCCAAACAGTATGAGATAGTTCTTCCATTTATTGAGAATAAGCGACTTGATACCTGGACCCATAACAAGACTATCCAAAAAGGAGTTGAGAGCTACAGGATAACTGCGCAGCAGAAGGAGTATCTAAGAATACTTAAAATCAAATAGCTGCCAAACCGAGCTGTGTCAGTGGTCTTTTGTTTAAATCAACAGTTTATTGGTATGATTATGAAAAATATTAAGCACGAAATGAGAATGATCAGGAAATACGGAAATGACATCCTGGCATCAGACAAGTTTAAAGATGCTCGTAAGCAGATCCATCACTACAGGTCTACTGTAGCTTCCCATTCAGTTCAAACAGCTATTTCAGGACTCAGGATTTGTCGTGCCTTACGAAAATTCGGCATCAAGGTTGATATGCGCAGTGTTGTGAGGACAGCTCTTTTACACGATCTTGGAATGATAGGCAGGGATGATCTGTATCGTAATAACTATGAATGCTGTTTGCGCCATCCGGGAAATTCAGCCCATATATCCAGGCAAATCTGGAAAGGGATTGATGAGAAGAGTGTTGCAGCAATAAAAAGCCACATGTGGCCGCTATCCTTACACATACCGAAAACCAGAGAAGCTTTTGTGTTATGTATGGCTGACAAGGCAGCGTCAATAAAAGATCTGATCAAAAAAACATTATAAGGAAAGTATTATGAGTAGAGCAAAAACAAAAGAAACAAAAGCAAATGTAAAAAATGGCGTAGTAAGAATGGTCTTTGCGCTCCTTTCCATAATAGTTGAAGTTCTTTTGATCATCTTTATTTTGATCACTATGAGTACGAAGCTTGTATGGTTTTCTGCAGGCTTTTCTCTTCTTGCTCTTGCAATCGTCCTGTATCTGTATGGCAAGAAGGAATCTGCCTCAATAAAAATGCCATGGATACTTCTTATACTGCTTGTTCCTATAGCAGGGCTTTCTTTCTATCTTATGGTAGGTCAAAATCGCGGAACGAAGAAAATGAGAAAGAGGTATGAAGAAATAGACGAAAAGCTATTACCTCTTTTGCTTGACAACGAAAAAGAGCAGAAAGAGCTTAGGGAAAAGCTGCCGTATGCAGCAAATATTGCGCATTATCTCAAGAAATATTCTTCTTACCCGGTTTATAAAAATACGGATATAGTATACTTTGACGATGCCCTAAAGGGTCTTGAGTCTCAAAAGGAAGAACTAAGGAAGGCCAAAGAGTTCATTTTCCTGGAATATCACGCCATAGAAGATGCTGAGAGCTGGCATGGCATACAGGAGATCCTTGAGGATAAGGTAAAAGAAGGAGTAGAGGTAAGAGTCTTTTACGATGATATGGGGAGTATCGGGTTTGTAAATACTGACTTTGTAAAAAGACTGGAGCAGGTTGGTATCAAAGCACGGGTATTTAATCCATTTGCTCCCGGGCTTAATATGTTCCTAAACAACAGAGATCACAGAAAGATCACCGTCATTGATGGAAAAGTGGGATTTACAGGCGGATACAACCTTGCTAACGAGTATTTTCATCTGACAGCGCCCTTTGGATTTTGGAAGGATACGGGGCTAAAGCTCGAGGGGGATGCGGTAATAAGTCTTACCATTACATTTCTTGAGATGTGGAATGCGGTAAAAGAAAACGATGTTGATGATGTGTCTTTTGGCAGATATCTAAAACACTACGACTACAAAGCAGCTGATGATGGTTTTGTAGTTCCCTACGCAGACAGCCCCATGGACAAGATACATGTCGGCGAGGATGTATATATGAGCATAGCAAACTCCGCGAGAGACTATGCATGGTATATAACACCTTATCTCATAATAACAGATGAAATGATAAGCGCCCTTTCTCTTGCAGCCAGAAGAGGAGTGGATGTAAGGATAATCACACCGGGTATCCCGGATAAAAAATTAGTCTACAGTGTTACCAGGTCATACTATAATGTCCTTGCTGAAAACGGTGTCAGAATATTTGAATACACACCGGGATTTTGTCATGCCAAGATGTCCGTAAGTGACGATACGGTAGCAACCTGCGGAACCATAAACCTTGACTATCGAAGCCTGTATCACCATTTTGAGAACGGCTGCTTTATTGCAGGAAGTCATGTGGTTGATGAAGTGAAAAGAGATTTCGTCGAAATGTTCAGTGTTTCCAATGAAGTAACTCAGTACTATATATCAGGCAGAGGGCGGTTCCTGAGATTCGGGCAGATGCTGTTAAGACTCGCCGCACCTCTGCTGTAAATGATTGTTTTTTTAAAACTTTTACTCTTATATGGGAGCGTGGCAGGATATATCAGGGAAGAACTGGGTTTTTCTGATTCAGATAAGACGTTGTTCAGAGAGAAATATTTGATGTGATCTTCTTGGAATTGTAAACAAAAAAGCCGGATTCAGAAAAGATAGAAGCTTTTTTTCACCGGCTTTTTTATGTACTAATAACTCATCAAAGAGAGATATGCTGTGGAAGTCCACCTACAAAAATAGGAGTGAGCTCTGCCTGAATAAGCGGATAAGCATAATCAATAAATTCCTGCTTCATCTGTGTATGGTCTTCGCTGACCCACTCGAGAGGGACTTTCTTCTCAAGGTTTGCAATCTCTGAGATGGGATGAAGCTCGGTGGTGCACTGATAAGGAGCATTTGAGATACGCTTTAATGCAACCATTTCTCCCGTGTGTCCTTCAAATGCAGCCTTAACTGCCGCACCGCCAACCTGGTATGCCTCTGTTATGTCGGTTCTGCTTGTTAGGTGGCCTGCACATCTCTGCAGCGTTGAAAGTTCTATGCATCGAGTCTTGGTATCCAGATTTTTAGCAACTGTGTTAGCGAGGAATCTGGCAGTTCCTGTGAGACTCTTGTGACCAAATGCGTCAACTGCGTGAACGTCATCAGAAAGCTCGCAGACATATCTGCCATCTTCAAGCTTAACGCCCTCTGAAACCGCAATTACGATACTGTTCTTTTTTTCCTGCATCGCTTTTACTTTTTCAATAAATCTTTCAACATTGAAGGGAACTTCGGGGAGGCAGATCATATCAACACCTTCGCAGTCCCAGCCTTTTGCAAGTGACGCAGCTGCTGTAAGCCATCCTGCATTTCTTCCCATTATTTCAACTACAGTAACATATTTTGTTCCATAAACTGTGGCATCTCTGATAATTTCTTTCATTACAACGCCGATGTATTTGGCTGCTGATCCATAGCCGGGAGTGTGGTCGGTAACTGTAAGATCATTGTCGATGGTCTTGGGAACACCAATGAACCTGATATCGCTGCCGTTTTCGGCGCCGTAGGCTGAAAGCTTATTTATTGTGTCCATGCTGTCATTGCCGCCGATATAGAAGAAGTAGCCGATATTAAGTTTAGTAAGTTTTTCAAAGATCTTTTCATAAACATCTTTTGCACCTTCGTCATCAAGGGCAGGGAGCTTGTATCTGCAGCTTCCAAGATAGCTCGACGGTGTGCGCTTTAAAAGCTCAATGTCCATGGGCTTTGAAAAAATCTCTGTTAGATCAACATATCTGTCCTCAAGGAACCCCTGTATGCCGTTGCACATACCGTATACATGCTCTGATCCACGGCTCTTTGCAGCCTCGAATACCCCTGCGAGGCTTGAGTTTATAACAGAAGTTGGTCCGCCGGATTGTCCTACAATTGTATTTTTCATTACCTGTACCTCCATCGTTTCATCCAAAAATGTGCACAATTTTTGCTTGCCATTTAGGAATTTTTATAGCTTTTTGCTTGATAAAAGTATGATAGCATAATAAAAAAGCAAGTGTAAGCGCTTACATTATTATAAAAGTAGATTTTTTTGAACTAACTCCAGGGAAGTTTAATGTTTGGAAGCTCCAATTCATTCACATCCTGCAGGTCGTACACGATTCCGTTTTCTTTGAGCTCCTTCAAAAAGGATAACATTAAGAATCCGTTGTTTTCGCGGGCAAGGTCGTAGGCATACTTTGCGTATCGATCAGAAATACTATATTGTTTCTGGTTATAAAAGATGAATGCCAGATGTCGATCCTCAGCATTATTGTCCCCATGGGGACATGACGATTTTGAAAGGTCATTGCCTTTTCTTTAGTATAACATGAGGATTTTTAGAACAGTAAGCATTTTTCGAGAACAATAAAGAGTGTTCTGGTTGGTAAAAAAGTTGTTGCAGACACGTGGCGAGAAAAGCAGAATTTCATGTAAAATACTATATTACAATAATAAATATTCGTTATATGCCATTTTGATAATGGTTACAAACATATTCAAAAAATCAAAAAGCTTCTCGGTAAGACCACGATTACGATTATGGGTAAAAGCAGTGTAGTTATAGATACCCTCAATCCTGAAGCACAGATACAATATGATGTCTGCGAATCTGCCCCCAATGTTTGCAGTTCAATGTTCCAATGGAGGCTCTGGCACTGTTTATAGGCATTGATGCCATCACGGATCCGCTCAATACGGCAAATAATGTGTTTGGCGATATCGTTGGCTCATACTGCGTTGCCAGGAGAAACGGCATGATGCAGACATAGTGAAAATCTTTCATCATTCCATTTGCAGATTACAAACTGACAATAAGTGTGAGATTTTTTGGATGACTGTTTTTCTGGAACGTATAGAATAAGGATCGTGATATGAATAAAAAATTAAATTCATTTGTATTTTCAGTTGTTCTTGGGATAGTGGTTTTGAGTTCCTGCCTGGTTGGGTGCGGCGGTAAGAATGAAAACACAAGGTTTGAGTATTGGAATGAGGATGCGCAGTCTCTTGCTGAACTGAAAGAGTATGTGAAGGATGTGACTGATAAGTCCTCTTCGCATTTCATCCCACAAGAGGACAGGATAGCAGTCTTTGATATGGATGGAACCCTGTATGGCGAACTTGCTCCTATCTATATCGAATGGCTGATGTATGCCTATCGCGTGAATGAGGATCCGGGATTTATTCCTGATGATGAGGAAAAGGCAGTAGCTGATCAGATCGTTGAAGCGGCTAAGACAGGCTCAATTCCCGAAACTCTTGAGATGGATCACGCAATACAGAACGCCAGGGCTTTTGCAGGCATGACTGTTGAAGGATACAGGCAGTATGTTCGCGATTTTTGTAACAGGCCTGCGGTTGGTTTTGAGGGCATGACCTATAAAGAAGCGTTTTATAAGCCTATGATCGAAGTCGTGGATTATCTCAATGAAAACGGGTTCACTGTTTATATCTGCAGTGGCACAGACAGGATCCTGTGCCGGGAGCTCATTGATGGAGTGCTTTCCATAGAAGATAATCATGTGATTGGTATGGATGTCATGCTAAAGGCCAGGGGACAAGGGGATTCCGATGGCCTGGAATATACCTTTACTTCAGACGATTCAGTGGTTCGCACAGATGAGCTTTTGATCAAAAACGTCAAAATGAATAAAGTCAGCCAGTTAGCTCAGGAATTGGGAAAAAAGCCGGTGCTCAGTTTCGGAAACAGCAGCGGAGATGAGAGTATGGGCGTTTATACTACTGCCAGCAACCCATATTACAGTAAGGCCTTCATGCTGATTGCTGATGACAGCGAACGAGACTTTGGCAATCCTGAAAAAGCCATGAAAAGAGCAGAGAAGTGGCGTGAGCATGGCTGGGTTGTCATTTCGATGAAGGATGACTTTAAGACAATCTATGGAGACAATGTAAAAAAGCAGCATAATTGATAAAACATATTTTTGGAACAAAGATCTTTATCGGAGAAATGGTTGAAGAAAGGGGAAGAGAGTACCTTGCAGGACAAACTATATAAAATCCTGATTAAAGGAGATTCTTGGAAAACAATCCTGGGTGGACTTTGTGTGACAGTGCAGATTTCTCTTCTTGCTCTGATTCTTGGAACAATACTCGGGGCGCTGGTCTGTCTTTTGCGCACGAGAAAAAGTCCGATACTCCGCGGAATTGCTTCGGTGTACATTGCTATTTTGCGTGGAACTCCTGTTCTGATGCTTCTTCTTTTGCTTTACTATGGTGTGTTTGCCAGGGCAGGTCTGACGCCGGTAACAGTTGCTGTGGTCACTTTTGCTTTGAATGTGTCAGCTCATGTTTCGGAGCTTTTAAGGGCTGCATGGGATGCGACTGACAAAGGACAGGCAGAGGCAGCCAGGACTCTGGGCTTTAATGCATGGAGTACATTCAGGCTTGTTACTCTGCCACAGGTCCTTAGAATTGCAAAACCTGTGTATCAGTCCACTATTGTAAACCTCATTCAATGGACCAGTGTGGTTGGATATGTGACCATCACTGACCTGACCCGTGTCATCAACAATACCGCATCACGTACTATGCAGCCTCTTATTACCATTTCTATAGGAATGCTGATATATCTGGCTCTTTCCTACACCGTCTTTGGAATATTTGCTATCAGCGACAGGGCTGTAGCGAAAAAG
>JAEEGL012510943.1_pt1 | contig 10540 bp, 7 predicted proteins | sample 9134231 | NCBI WGS metagenome assembly JAEEGL01 (sample SAMN16246548, study PRJNA631951) | gut metagenome | biome: gut microbiome; feature: rumen; material: fiber-attached | host: Bos | place: Iran: Karaj | collected 2018-10
CCAGATCAGACAGATTTGCCCTCAAAAGGCAGCTGTGAAGCTGGTAGGATTTTTCTTTTTCAGGACGCTGCGGAACGTAAAAAATCTGCTAACAGACGATTGCTCCTGTTAGCAGATTTCTAATTTTTCAGCCCGATTTCTAATCAGCCTTCATGTATGTCCTCTCTTCAGCGTCTAATTTTTTCGGACGGTCGTGCTAAAAAAGGCGAACGACGCAGACGACATTTTTTACAGACCCGAAATATGTCTTGTGATTACGAGCGTTTCTGAGCGACCTGCAGACGATAACAGGATGATAGTTCTTGGATTCTGATCGCATCAGGAGGCAGTAATCTGCTAACTGCATAGACCGGTCGGTTAGCAAAATTGAGGCGATTTGTTTGCTCTGCAAACGCCTTCCGCCAAAGTTGGAACAAAGTTTCATAAGGAGTGAGGACCTTCCTCGGGATACCAGGGTCGCCCCTTTTGCTTTCAGTACAAAATTGTTTTTCAGCAACACAAAACCATGGTTGATTGGTGTTATTCGGATTCTTCATAGTCTCTTTTATTGCTTTGCTTTCTGACGAGCAAATTAACAATTTAGGCCTCGCAGATTCTGTCGCTCTAGGACAAAGCAATTATAGAGCCCATTAGACATTATGCATATTAATGATAAGCAAAAGTCCTAAGAGAATAAAAGATTGGTGATGTACAAGAAATAGGGAAAGTGCTATAATATAAAAAGGAGGTATATGCTTATGAACTTTGGAAACGCGCTCAAGAAAGCTCGCGAAGAAGCAGGGCTGACACAGACTGAATTAGCGAAATTGCTCAATGTCAGCTTTTCCAGTATCAATCGTTATGAAAATGGGCATCACACCCCAACCCGAATCGTTGAGGAGGCTCTTAAAAGCTTTTTCAAGAAAAAAGGTATCCCTTTCGTTTTTGATGACTCCGATGAGTGATGTTCCCAATTTTCAAAAATGAATCGAGGAATGGACATTGCCTTTTTCGAGCAATACAGCTGAGTAATCTGGAGGTACATTATGCCGCATTCTACCTTATATACAGTCGATAATTCGACAGAAGATCAGAGTGTGAGGACATATCTGAAAGACTGGTGCTCTGTTTCGAAGCAGATGGATATTGCGACCGGCTATCTGGAAGTTGGAGGTCTCCTCTCCCTTGACGGAGACTGGCAGAAGCTTGATAAAATTCGCATTATTCTCGGAAACGAGGTTACTCAACGCACCCATACCGTCATAAGCGCTGCTATAAACGCTATTACCGATCGTCTTAAGAACAGCGTTGATATGGAACAAGAAAAAAATGAGTTCCTCTTTGGCGTCCCTGCTATTCTCGATGCGCTTAAAACAGGGAAAATTGAGTGTCGTGTGTTCGATAAGAGCAAATTCCATGCAAAAGCCTATATAACATATTTCCGTGATGATTATCGCGCTCGGTTTATTCAATCGATGAATGTTCCTGCAGGTTATGCTCTTGTTGGATCAAGTAATTTTACAAAAGCTGGTCTGACGCAGAACATTGAGCTTAACGTCCAAATTAAGGACAATATAGAAGAACTCCAAGAATGGTTTGATATACATTGGGAACAAGGCGTCGACATTACTGAAGCGATTCTGACTGTGATTGAGAATCACGTAAAAGAGTACGCGCCTTACGATGTATACCTGCGATCGATGTTTGAATATTTCAAGAGTCGAGAAGAAACCATCTCCGAATGGGAGAATCACGAATCGGTTATTTACCCGATTCTTGCTCAGTATCAAAAAGACGGCTACAACAGCATGGTGGAGATAGCAAATCGTTATAGCGGTGCTTTCTGTTGTGACGGCGTTGGACTCGGAAAGACTTTCGTCGGCATGATGCTTATCGAACGGTTTGTCAAAAAAGAGCGTCGGAACGTTGTCTTGATCGTTCCAGCTTCCGCGCGAATTTCCGTCTGGGAAACTACAATTAAGAAGTTCATACCAGAAATCTTGGACAGTTTTTATCCGTTCAAGATTATCAATCATACTGATCTGCTTCTCGAAAAGAATGCTAACCTCATGGATCAGATCACGCGATATGGCGAAGTGATTATAATAGATGAAGCGCATCACTTCCGCAACCGTGCATCGAACCGTTATAGAAAACTGTTTGAGATGATGGAAAACGGATCAGAAAAGCAGATGTTTATGCTGACCGCTACACCAATAAACAATAGTTTCTTGGACCTTCAGCATCTCATTGAGCTTTTCACGCATCGTCAGGACGACTTCTTCTCAGCGGCTCCACTTGGCATCCATAGCCTCGCCGGGCATTTTAAGAAGATGGAAGCAAAGCTTGATGATTCCATAGTTGAGGGTGAACCAGTTGACATTTCCGACGATATCTTCCGGGGCGATCCTCTGGTCAATCAGCTTGTTGTCCAGAGGAGCCGTGCTTATGTCAAAAAGAGCCTATCGACCTTAGAAGGAACAAACGTCCTCTTCTCTGTGCGTCAACCGCCCGTCGTAGCTAATTATTCTCTGAAACTATCTTATGGAAAACTGATTGATGATTTCATGCAGTCGTTCTATAGGAAGGATAGAGAGACAGGAAGAACAATCACAATCCTCTCGTTAGCAATCTATTCTCCTTATGAGAAAGAATACTATATTGGTGATCGCTCAAAGATAGACGACATGGTATCTGGCCGGCAAGCCCAGATCGTCAATCTGATTCGCCAATTGCTGCTGAAACGCTTTGAAAGTTCAATTGCTGCCTTTGAAGAAACCTGTATAAAGATTTATATTCGTCTCCGAAAATTCTTGCTCGATTATCGAGACTTTGGCAACACTCGGACGATCGATCGCTTGATCGCAATGCATACCGAGATCTGGGATTATATTGAACATCATGTCGCCAGTGATTCGCAGAAAACAACTGAGGACATTGAGGACGAACTCCCGGATTACGTTTGGGATGTCGAAGAAAACCTCGACGTCAGCGAATTTGATATTCGTGCAATGCTTGATGATACGATTCTTGACTTGGAAGTTCTGGCCGATTTCATTAAGGATATCATGGAGTTTACTCCTGAGAAGGATGATAAACTGCGTGAACTGAAACGCATTTTGACCGAAGATCCAAGGATTACCGGAAAGAAAGTTATTATCTTTTCCGAGTATCGTGCCACAGCTCTCTATATCTATCGTGAGCTTAAGAAGGCGGGATTTGAACATCTATACGAGATCGACGGAGAGACCAAGGACAATCGCCATTCCATGATCCAGCGTTTCGCTCCTTATTACAACGATTCATCGTCTGCTGATATAGATGATGAGATCAATATTCTGATCGCGACAGACGTACTTGCCGAAGGTCTAAACCTTCAGGATGCATCCTGCCTTATCAACTATGAGTTGCATTGGAATCCAGTCAGACTGATGCAGAGAATCGGTCGTATTGACCGAAGAAGAAATGCAGATATTGAAAAAAAGCTACTGGCTGACCATCCTGAGTTAGCTGCCGAACGCACAAATGCGTATTACTGGAATTTCCTTCCTCCTGCCGAGCTTGAGAAACTGCTTTTCCTTTATCATACTGTGTCGAAGAAAACGCTTCGCATTTCTAAGACATTCGGTATTGAGGGAAAGAAGCTTCTGACACCAGACGACGATTATGAAGCGCTGAAAGACTTCAATTCGCAGTACGAAGGCAAGACTTCTGGCGATGAGACCGTTGCTCTGGCCTATCAAGAGCTTATAAACGCGAATCCAAACTACGAAGAAGAAGTCAAAACACTCCCGAAAAAAATGTTCAGTGGAAAGCTATCCTCTGAAAAGAAAGGATACTTCTTCTGTTATGAACTTCCGATAAAGCGTGCTGACGGCTCTTGGTCAGACGGTGATGGAATATATCGCTGGTACCTACTCGATGTGGAGTCTGGAACCGTTCTCCAGCAACCTTATGAGATCTGGAATGCAATAAAGTGCGACAATTATGAACCTCGCGTTTTCACGACAACAGAAGAAGAGTTTGCCCAGAGAAGAAAAATAATCGAAGAATACATCAAAAAATCGTACATGCGTGTAGTCCAAGCTCCCATCGGAATAAAGCCACGGCTTGTAACTTGGATGCAGCTTAACTAAATCTTGTCCAGTTGATTGCTGGGCTGGATCGGAGGCAGTAGGATGAAGGTTTTATCCCTTTTTGCAAATATCGGTGTCGCTGAAGCCTACTTATCAGAAATTGGTGTCGACGTAGTTCTTGCCAATGAACTGATTGAGCGGCGTGCAGCTCTCTATTCAAGAATCTACCCAAAAACCCAGATGATCTGCGGAGACATCACTTCACCAGATACTTATACAGAAGTACTAAAGGCTGCAAAGAGGCTCGGCGTTGACACCATTATGGCGACCCCTCCATGTCAAGGAATCAGTCGTGCAGGAAAACAATATAAAGATGACGTCCGTAATCTCCTTATCATGCCAGTTATAAATATCGTTCGCGATCTGTCTCCGCGATATGTCTTTATAGAAAACGTTCCACAATTCGTAGAAACTTACATATCTATCGATGATAAGGATATCTTAATAACTGACTATATCGACTCTGAACTATCCAGAAAGTATGATATCTCGGTTAATGTGATCGACACAAAATGCTACAGCGTTCCCCAGACGAGGCAGCGCACAATTATTCTACTCACGAGAAAAGACGTTGAGAAAAAATGGAAGCTCCCGACGCCAGACGCTTTCTATGTGACTCTGGCCGATGCGATCGGTGATCTTCCATCTGTCGATCCTTTTGTGAAAGACATTTCCGAGGCGGAACTTCTAGAACTATTTCCAGATTATTACAAAAAACTGGAAACAGCGAAGAGTATATCGCCCTGGCATTTCCCACCAGAACACATTAAGCGTCAAGTTGTCACTATGATGCATACACCGACTGGGAAAACTGCGTTCGACAACAAAAAGTATGTTCCCATCAAGGCAGATGGAACACCAGTAACTGGCTATAAAAGCACTTATCGTCGTCTCCGCTGGAATGATCCCGCAAGCACGGTAACTATGGATAACCGAAAAATCTCTTCTCAGAACAACGTGCATCCCGGAAGATACATTGGCCTTGACGAAAATGGCGATGTGCTCTATTCCGATCCTAGAGCTCTGACCTTGTTCGAGCTCATGAAGATCATGTCACTTCCAGATTCCTGGCCACTTCCACTCGACGCAAACCCAGCGTTTGTCCGTTCAATTATTGGCGAGGGAATTCCTCCGTTATTCGTAAAAAAGGTGTTCGAGAACATTCTTTAGAGGTGGAGTATGTTTGAATTGAGATGCCTATCACTATTCGCCAATGTCGGCATAGCAGAAGCTATGTTCTCTGAAATCGGTGTAAAAGTTTTGATCGCCAACGAGATTGTCGAAGAGCGTGCAAAATTTTATAGCGAAGTCTATCCCGAGGCTCATATGGTATGCGGCGATATTACTGACGCAGAAGTCCGCACAAGCATTGTGAATGAGGCCATATCAAAAAAAATCAATTTCATAATTGCTACACCTCCCTGTCAGGGAATGAGCGTCGCTGGAAACAGAGACGATAAAGACCCTCGGAATCAACTAATTTTCTATGCAATCGATGTAATAAAACGTGTTAGTCCCGATTTTGTCATGTTGGAGAATGTGCCTCGTCAGCTCACAACTAAAATCCGCGTTGGAGAAGAACTCATAAGAATACCCGACTATATCAAACGAGAACTTGAGGCAAGCTACAATTTCAATGCTGAGACTTTGGCAAAGGCAAAAGACTTTTCTGTTCCTCAACTACGAGAAAGAAACATTTTTCTCTTAGTTAAAAAAGGAATAGATATAACGTGGAACTTCCCCGAAAAGCAACGGGAAATCTTTCTTGAAGAAGCGATTGGGAACCTACCTTCTCTCGACCCTCAACTACGCGAGGGACTCGCTATGACAAGAGAAAAGTTTCCAGAGTTTGATAAAAAGCGTGAAGCAGGACTGAAAATCTCAAAGTGGCATCATCCTCCAATCCATCCCTGGCGTCATGTTGAATGGATGATGCATACGCCAACAGGTAAGTCTGCGATATATAATGAGGTCTACTATCCTAAGAACAATGATGGTAGTGAGATAAAGGCACATCACAATCATTATCGTCGGATGCGCTGGGACATGCCTGCTCGAACAATCACCATGTTTAACAACTACATCTCGACTTTGGCGACCGTCCATCCTGGTCGTCCTTATGAAGCCAATGGAGAGACGTTATACAGTGACCCCCGAGCTCTCTCAGTCTATGAGCTTCTGATCGTAATGTCGATTCCTTTGGATTGGCCAATCCCCGAATGGGTGGACGATTCGTTCTTACGTTCAGTTATTGGCGAAGGAATCCCGTCAAAAATGTCGCGAGATATTGTAAAAGAATTGATTGATCAGTTAACAAAAATAGGCTACGAAAACTAACGGGGGTGTAAATCATGGCATTTCAGCTGCAAGATGTTCGAGATCTTGAAACCTTGCTAAAATACTGTTCTGACAAGCTGAACTGGCCTATTGAAGAGGACTGGTTCGAGGACATTGACGATATCGTCTATGATTTTTCTGCTTCTGATCTTGGAATTAAGGATGAAGAGTTTGCTCAGGTTAATTATCTGAGGCAGCTTCGTCCTCTTGTTGAGGACCAGCCGTGGGGCATTTTTGCAGTCGATTTCTCTGGAGAGCACTTGGAAATTTCAGTTCTTCGTCGCATCATTCGTAGTTTAGTTCCAAGTCGCAGAAATATCGAATTCAAGACTTGGAATTATGATAAACTGCTATTCCTTTGCTTCTGGGGAACTCCCGAGTTTAGGACGGTCGGCTTCGTAGCTTTCGACGACTGTGGGAAAACGCTCCCTGTTCTTAAAACCCTTTACTGCACGCCACGTCTCGAAGATCGTGTCCATCTTGAAAACTTTGAAACGCGAATAAGTGTCCTCGCTTGGCCTGATATAAACAATGCAAACAGTTGGATATCAAATTGGAGCCGTTTCTTCGCTCCTGCACACCGTCAAGTCATAAGCGATACCATAACCTTAACAGAAGTCTTAGCGAAAACCGCTTTGTCTATCTCGGGTGCACTAAACAATTCTTTCATGATCGAGACCGAAGATGGCTTCGCGCATCAGCTTTATCGTCGCTTTAATAACACTCTGAAAATTGAGCTGCTCCGGCAAGGTTTTATTGACATGTATGCACAGACGATTGTTTATGGTCTGTTTTCCGCTCGATGCATGCACCCTGAAATTACTCCGTTCACTCTCGAAAATGCCATTGACTGTATTCCCGAAACGAACCCTCTACTGAAGGATTTGCTTCTGGAATACACTTCTCCCAATGGCTCGATGAGATATGATGAATTCGATATTTACGATCTCGTGGATGCCTTGAATCGCACTGATATCGAACGCATATTAATGAATTTCAATCGCCAAACCGGGTACGGAAAAGAAGACCCAATCGTCTATTTCTACGAGAAATTTCTTGACCTATATGAGCATGAAGAAAAGAAGCGTCGCGGCGTTTACTATACCCCAACGCCTGCGGTGAACTTTATCGTCCGCTCGATATCCTATTTCCTGAAGACCAAGTTCAACTGCAGTGCGGGCTTCCTTGATGATAGCGTTTCGATCCTTGATCCAGCAACTGGTACTGGGACGTTCCTACGTAGCATTATCCTGGACATGTTCTCTGAATACAAGAAAGCTCACGGAGTCCGAGGGTGGAGCGAGTTTGTGACGAACAATCTTTTGACCCGACTATACGGCTTCGAGTTTATGATGGCTCCTTATGCTGTCGCTCATATGAAGCTAGCCATGACGTTAAAAGACACAGGATACATTTTCGAGCCGAACCATCGCCTCCAGGTCTATCTTGCAAATTCTCTGGAAAGCGGCGATGATCTCTCATCCTTTGGCGATACAACCGATCCACTCGCTAAAGAATCAAACTATGCCACTCTTGTCCGGAACAGTCGCATAAACGTCATTCTCGGCAACCCTCCGTACCGGACAGATAGCGTAAATAAAGGCGAATGGATCATGAAGCTCATGGAGGATTATAAAAAAGAACCTGGTCGAGATATCCGTCTCCAAGAGCGCAACCCGAAAGTAGTAAATGACGACTATGTAAAGTTTATTCGCTTTGCTCAGGAGGTCATCGCAAGCGAAGACAACGCTGTCATCGGCTACGTCACTCCCCATAGCTTTACTGAAAATCTCACTTTTCGAGGAATGCGTTGGAAGCTGATTCACTCTTTCGATTACATATATATCTTCGATCTTCACGGTAATGTCATGAGTCGCGAGAACACCCATTCAGATGAACGCGATGAAAACATCTTCGATATCCAACAAGGAATCTGTGTCTGCTTTTTTATCAAGACTAGCGCCACGAATGAGAAGAATGCCACTGTGTATTATTCTGGCCTTTTCGGAAGTCGAGAACGGAAATACCAATTTCTCTCAACTGCAGAGTTTGATGACTTGGACTGGCAGGAGGTTGCTCCGACCGAGCCCTACTATTTCTTTAAGCCAAAAAACCTTGACGAAGCGGCTTCCTATGGTGAGGGTGTCCAATTGTCCACTCTCTTTCCGTGTTCCATCGTCGGAATTAAGACACATGATGATGAACACCTTGTATCCGACAAACCATTTGATTCAGGTTATGATCAATTATTTGAGTATCGCCCGTTTGATCAAAAACATATCAACTATGATTTATCTGTTTATTCAAGGGATGCTCGGCCAAGGCCAGAAATGTCACAGCATTTTATTGGTCATAACAACCTAGGTCTTGTCATAGATCGCCAGGCGGTAACGGATAATTGGTCTCATGTGCAGATTGTAAAACACATGATAGATAATCGCCTCCATTACAGCCGTAAAGGGAATCCTTTCATTTGTCCAATGTTCCTCTATGATTCAGCGGCAGACCCGCATCCGAATCTAAACATGGATGAACTTCGAAGATTCGCGACGAATATGTCAGAAGTTTTTTCTCCAATCCTTACAGATGATGACGGCAAGTTCGACATGCTGGATCTGTTTGATTACTCTTACGGAATCCTTCACAGCTCTTCATATCGAACAAGATATAAAGAACTTCTTTCGATTGATTTTCCGAGAGTTCCTATCCCAAAGGACTCTACCATGTTCCATAGTGTTGCAGAGATTGGAGCGCATCTTCGAAAACTACATCTTTTAGAAATCACGATAGACAATAAACTTGGAATTGAACTACTCGGCGATGGCGACAATGTCGTCTCAGGTTATCGGTTTGCAAACGGAAAAGCATATATTAACCGTACTCAATATTTCTCAAACGTGCGGGAAGATATCTGGGATTTCTGTTTTGCTGGATATCACGGGCTCCAAAAATGGCTGAAAGATAGACGTCAGAGAATCCTCTCGCCTAGAGACATTGAGCATGTCATCAACGTTTTCAATGTGTTCGACCAAACAGAAATAGATATGGCTTCGCTTGATACTATTCTTGAGCAATACGGAGTTGTGTGAAAAAATGGCTGATGTTTTCAACAAGGAAAAACGATCTGACATCATGAAACATGTTCGATCTACAGGAAACAAATCAACTGAACTGAAACTAATCGAAGTTTTTCACTCTTTGGGAATCAAAGGATGGCGACGGAATTACTCAGTAATTGGTCATCCGGATTTTGTGTTTCCGCATCGCCGAGTGGCAGTTTTTGTAGATGGTTGCTTCTGGCATGGGCATGATTGCCGTAATACACGTCCATCCGATAACGCTGAATACTGGATCGCCAAAAGAGAACGCAACAAAAGACACGACGCTGAGATTAATGCTCGATTTGAAAGTCGAGGCTGGACAGTCCTTCGTATTTGGGAATGTGAGTTCAAAATGAAAAACCGTATGGTACTTAATCAAAAACTAATCACGCATCTTTTGTAAAGGTACATTAGTATTTTGAAGAATACCTTAGTGCAAAATAAGTACATTACTCAAAAAATAGGGGGGCAAACATGAAAGGGTCAGAAGCACGGCTTCTCGGTTTTATGGAAGGCGCTGACAAGCGGTATATCATTCCGGTGTACCAGAGAAAGTATGACTGGAAGATTGAAAACTGCAATAAGCTTTACGAAGATCTGAAGAAGATCATTCGGAATAATCGCAGTAGCCATTTCTTCGGAAGCATCGTTTCTCAGGTTGTACCAGATGGGAGTAAAATAGAATATCACATCATTGATGGGCAACAGAGATTGACAACAGTCACGCTCCTTCTGCTGGCTATGAGCAACCTTGTGAAAGAAGGACGCATTCATACGGAAGAGGATGATCTGAACCAGCAAATCCTTCAGCGCTTTATCATTGCTCCCTGGGCAAAAAAGGATGACAAAATCAAGCTTCACCCTGTACGCGGTGATCGTTCTGCTTTGGAGAAACTGTTCGGCCCTGTGGAGGACTTTGAGCGAGGATCTAATCTGACCATCAATTATCAGTTCTTCTATGACCAGATTCTGAAGGAAGAAGTCACC
>JAEEGL013203045.1_pt1 | contig 10540 bp, 8 predicted proteins | sample 9134231 | NCBI WGS metagenome assembly JAEEGL01 (sample SAMN16246548, study PRJNA631951) | gut metagenome | biome: gut microbiome; feature: rumen; material: fiber-attached | host: Bos | place: Iran: Karaj | collected 2018-10
CTTTCATTCCAATCCAACCATCCAATATGATTCATCCTGTCCGTCATGACAGGAAAAAGTACAACCATCCAATGACAATGCCATTTATCCATTATATAAATTAACCTGTTTTTTTCAATCAGCAACTCATGGCATTCTGCCCATGGGCTTGCCTGTCCATTGATTGATAAAAAATATTTTTTGCTTTCTGTATTGAGTTTTTCAAAAACTACGCTATTTTCCTTTAAAGTCTTTCGTTACTACCATATATAAAAGGAGCCAAACATGAACAAAAAAACAAACGCCTTTTCCACCATCATCCGTCTGACGGCCTGTGTCGTCGTTCTCCTTGCCATCTGCGGCAACGTCACTTACGCACAACCCAAGCCGAAAGCTCTGATCATCATGCTGGACGGTTTCCGTGCGGATGCCATGGACAACATGCCCATCCCGAACATCAACAAGCTCCGCAACGGCACATGGCAGCCCGGCTACAAGGGGACATCCTCCGTCACAGGTTGGGCCATTCCGGATGCCCGCCCAAACAGCGCCCCCAACCATACCTCCATCGCCACGGGCGTAACCGCCAACAAGCACAAGGTCTTCAACAACGGCGAGACAAAGGACGGCAATTACACCGAGTGGCCCAGCTGGCTCGCACGCCTTGCCACCCTGCCCGGCAAGAACTACAAGACACTCTACGTCTTTTCATGGGGCGAAAACAAAGACACCGCCAAACATCCAGCCGTCGAATTCCATCATGGCAGCGATGCCGCTAACGGCGAATATCTTGCCCAATTGCTCGCCACGCCCGAAGCGCCCGACGCGATTCTGTATTTCATCGATCTTCCTGACCATGGCGGCCATACCGCAGGCTTCTACCCATACTCACAAGAATATCGCGACACCATCGCCCAGAGCGATGCCATGATTGGCAAAATACTGGATGTCATCGCAGCCCGCCCCACGTTCGCCGATGAAGACTGGTTCTTCGGCATCACAGGCGACCATGGCGGCTATGGCAAGAGCCACGGCATGCTCGGCGGCCAAGCCCACACCATCCCAGTCCTTGTCGCCAGTAAACATGTCAAACAAGGCACCCTGCCCGGTATCCCCCACAACTACGACCTGCCCGTCACCGCACTGGCTCACTTCGGCGTCGATGTCAAGCCGTTGAATTTGGATGGCCATGTCATTGGTCAGGAAATCGCCACGTTGCCCAAACGTGCGTTGTCCGAAGGACTTGTGGCCTATCTGCCGTTTGATGCGGAAATTCCTGCCAATGTCGCCCCGAACGGTCTCGCCATCGAAACAATCGGCGACAAGATTCAGGCTGGCATTGACGGCGGCAAGCTCGGCAAATGCCTCCGCATCGCCGGCGGCGAAAACGTCCGCGAATATCTCGTCTTGAAAGGCACGGAAAATCTCAAGCTTGAAAACGGCAACAACTTCACCGCCGCCATGTGGGTTCGTCTCCCGCAGGGCCAAACCGGCGATCCCGCCTTCCTCTGCAACAAGGATTGGCGGGACGGCAAACAGCCGGGCTTCGTCCTCAGTACCGCAGGCAGGACGGGCGATGGCAAGGCTTCAACTGTCAAGTTCAATGTCGGCCGCAAAGCAGACACGAAACGCACGGACTTGGGCGTGTACGACGTTGATACGGACCAGTGGACCTTCTATGCCGTCACCGTTACGCCCGAAGGCATCATCTGCTTCTGCCAAGGCAAGGCCGACGGCACTTTCTACTGGATTATCGAAGACGTGAAAGACGCCGTCATCAACAGCGGCATGAATTGGAATCTTGGACAGGACGGCACCACGAACTACCGTTACAACATGCAGGCTGACATTGATGATTTCGCCCTCTGGAACCGTGGCCTCTCCCTTGGCGAACTCCGCGCCATCTTCAACGCGGGCAACCAAGGCCGCCCGCTTTCGGCGCTACTGAAGTAAATCAGCACCTATTTGTCGCAGCGTTTTTTACGGCGGTTCCGTAAAAAACGCTGCCGTCAAAGATAGGAATTCCATTACTCTTCCCCCAAAAACCGTCGAAGGATTTGGAGTCTCTTTCATGTACAATCTTATGAGAAGTCTTGTTGCCATCGTTTTTCTAACCATCTGCCTTATCCCGCTTTCCGCACAGGAAAAGCAACAGCCGAAGGCATTAATCATCATGATCGATGGCATGCGGGCCGACGCATACGACAACATCCCCATGCCCAATCTTGAGAAGCTCCGTGCAGGCAAATGGCAGCCTGGCTACAACGGCGCGTTCTCCGCCACGGCATGGGATATCGACGATGCACGCCCCAACAGCGCACCGAACCATGCGGCCATCGCCACGGGCGTCACCGCTGAAAAGCACAGAATCTTCAAAAACGGGCAGACGAAAGACGGTAATTTCGAAGAATGGCCCTCCTGGCTGGCCCGCCTCGCCACGTCGCCGCAACACTACAAGACGCAATTCCTTTATTCATGGGGCGAAAACAAAGACACCGCCAAGCATCCCGCCGTGGCGTTCCGCCAAGGAAAGGATCCGGCCAATGGCGACTACTTGTGCAGCCTTTATGCCGCACCTGACGGCGGTCCAGACGCCGTGTTGTTCTTCATCGGCGAAGTTGACCACAGCGGCCATTCCAACGGCTTCTACCCGCACAGCCAGAAGTACATCGACACTGCCAAAGAGACCGATGTCATTATCGGCAAGGTGTTGGACACTATCGCCGCACGACCGAATTTCGCCAACGAAGACTGGCTGATTCTCATCACCAGCGATCACGGCGGCTATGGCAAAAGCCATGGCATGCTCGGTGGCCACGCCAACACCATTCCCGTCCTCATGGTCGGCAAACATATTACACAAGGCACACTGCCAGGCATCCCACGCAACTATGATATGCCCGTCACTGCATTGGCCCATTTCGGCGTCGATCTCAAACCATTGAATCTAGATGGGCATGTAATCGGCACGGAAGTTTCCAAAATCCAACGTCGCCCATTAACAGAAGGCCTTCTCGCTTATCTACCGTTTGATGCGGAAACGCCTGTCAATGTAGCCCCGAATGGCCTTGAAATCGCTGTTGTCGGACAGAACATCAAGTCTGGCGTGGAAGGCGGTAAGCTTGGCCAATGCCTGCGCATCCCCGGCGGCGAAAACGTTCGCGAGTGCATCGTCTTGAAGGGTACGGAATATCTCAAGTTGGAGAACGGCAACAACTTCACCGCCGCAATGTGGGTTCGCCTTCCGCCGACGCATGTTGGCAATCCGCCTATCTTCAGCAACAAGGACTGGCGGAACGGCGCACGACCAGGCTTCGTCATCTGCGGTGCACGCAACATCAACAATCCAACAAATCCAGGCGTCCATTTCAACTACGGCCGTTGGCATGATACCCGCCGCACGGACATGGGTGTCTATGACATCATTCCTGACGAATGGGTCTTCTATGCTGTCACCGTCACCGCAGAAGGTGTCGCCTGCTTCTGCCAAGGCCAGCCAGACGGCCAGTTCTACTGGATCGTCGACGGTAGCATCAAAGATGCCAATCTTGACAGCGGCATGACATGGAACATCGGGCAGGACGGCTCTGTCGCCTACCGCTACAATCTGCAAGGCGATATCGACGACTTTGCCCTCTGGAATCGCGGCATGTCCATCGAAGAACTCCGTGAAATCTATAACGCCGGATGCCAAAACCATGATCTCGGAACGTTGCTGAAGTAAAAATCCATACCTTCCGGGATCGGTCAAGCCGCAACCAAATGTTTTCAGAGAACCTTGAAAGTTACGAAGGTCACTAAAAATCAATATATTAGAGTCCACAGGACACACAAGGTTAACAGAAATGCCTCATCGCCGGACCAACAGTCAACGAAGGCCTTGGATATACACAAAAACTGAAAGAAGAATGTCCTTGAACGACTCCGGCGGCTACGGCGTTTGTGGAAAAATACACAGATGCCTCATGCTTGTTCTTGTTTCAAAGGAGCTTGGATGCAAAATGCCACAGATAAGAATCTTTGCGACAAAACAAGGAAATGAACGATAGTCGTACAAAACGGCAAAAGCCACGTCTTGTTTTGAACCGTAAAGACGTGGCTTCTGCTTTTCCGCCCTTTGCCTATTGCTGAAACAACTTCTACCTTCTGCGTTCCACCAATGGGTAGTATAATTGCCGAAAATACACTTTCACGGGAAACTGAAAGCCTTTAGCAGCCAGCAGAACCAACGGCAAGGAAAGACGTTTGGGCATGGACGCCCGAGCGACCATTTGCTTGAACATTTTTGCTCCGTCATTTGCCAGAATAATGTTCAATGCCTGCTTTCTTTCAACGTCTGAAATCTTACTCGATGACACGGGATGGAACATCATCCAGAAAAACACGGAAAGCCATTGGTTGCTCCAAATTTTTAGAATGTCTTCCGGAACTTTGTGATTCTTGACAAACGATATCAAGGACAGAATTTGGTGCGCCATATCTCTAACGATTCTCGCCGAACTCTGTGTCATCATCGAATTCGGCCTGCGATGATAGACATACAAGGCTTCATCCAGAAACGCAAACGTCTTGGCCTCAAAACAAATGCGCGGCATATATTCCATATCTTCCATCATCAAGCCAGGCTTCAGATAAAGCCTATGCTCTCTTAAGAAGGCAACGCGATAAGCGTTAAGCCATGTATAATTATTAATGCTCCCTCCGTAACTGCCAATTCGACGAATGGCATCGAAACCGGAAAAAACACCATCGGCATCCTTTTTTCTGAAATTTGTTATTTTTTTCTCTTGCTCCCAATCCACATAATCATTTTCCGTGCTAAGCGCATTAAACGCCAGAACATCTATCGGGCCAGTTGCTTGAAGCTTCTTTTCCAATTTTTCAAGCATTTCCGTTGACACCCAATCATCTCCATCAATGAACACCAAATACTCTCCTCTGGCATGGTCTATACCATAATTTCTCGACGTTGAGGGCGCTCCGCTCTTGGGCCCCGTCACCACGCGGAACCGCGAATCGCGTTCAGCCATAGCCTGGCATATTTCAAGCGATTTATCTGTCGAATCCTCTACAAAGCAAATGGCCTCAAAATCATTGAGGGTCTGCCCTAATATAGACTCCAAAGCAACGGGAAGATAAGGCTCGGACTGGTAACCCGCTAAAACTATTGTGAATTTGGGTGAATCACTCATGATTTTCTCTTGTACACCAGTAATTGGCACGATGTTTTTAGGGGCTCCTGTGGTCAACATGACTATCCGACAAAAAACACAACGATTGCGAAACGTTCAAAGCAAGCCCTTCTTAAGAAATCCACCAATCCCCTAATTATATAAGCTAGAACCTTGAACAATGAATACCATAACATCATTATCCGACTATTCCAGCCCATTTTCAGACAAAAGTCAACAAAAATACACAAAAGTCAATAAAAATTTGCTGAACAGTTGTAAATTCATGTCTCCTTGTATGAGACAGACTTTTGCAATGGATGCTTGCAGCGGCTTGGAAGCATCCATGTCCCTATCATGGATGCCCTATTCATAAAGCGAATACAACATATCATGACTATTATTTATTATTTAGTCAAAATCATCCTAGGGTAAAATATAAAACACGTCTGTTCCCACTCTACTGACATAGGGAACTTTGGCTAAGATTATTCACTATCCCAGCTTGTAAAGTCTCAATCCCATGCTAGTTTTTCTGTATAATGATCATAATCATGCTTTTTTCAAAAAGAATGCATGCTCTGCTTTTATCGCAGTCCTTTTCACGTTTTTTCAAAATATATACAATCATTGCCACTAGAATGGATACTTATAAGATTGACATCGTTGTAACGTGGGTTGATGGTGATGATCCCGTTTGGCTTGCAGAAAAAAATAAATACTCGAAACTCGAACAGAACATAGCCGCCGGCGACGCCAACGCAATCTGCCGTTATCGCGACTATGGTATTCTGCACTATTGGTTCCGCGCCGTGGAACGCTTCGCGCCATGGGTGAATAAAGTATTCTTTGTCACATGCGGACAAAAACCAGACTGGCTTAATGAAGCCAATCCCAAGCTACGTCTTGTAAACCATCAAGACTACATCCCCGCCGAATACCTGCCGACATTCCAGTCCAACACCATAGAACTCAATCTGCATCGCATACCTGATCTTGCGGAGCATTTCATCCTCTTCAATGACGATATGTTCCTTCTGCATGTACTCGACCCAAATACTTATTTTCGCAACGGACTGCCGGTCCTGCCATGCGACTTGTCCATCCCGCGATGGCTAAACTATGGCACCGCCAGTCGTGTCGTGCTCAATAACAGCGGCCTCGTCATGTCTGAACCTTACATCACACGCCTTGTGTGGAAAAACGCCTTGAAGTTCTTCAACATTTTCGCTCTTGGGCCCCAACGCGCAATAAAGAATCTTCTGTCCTTTGCCATCAACAGAACCACCATCACGGGGACTTTTGGGCATTTGCCACTTCCACACTTGAAATCCACACTCGCCCAAATGTGGAGCAAGTATCCTAGGGCCATGGATATAACGTCTCGCCACAAGTTTCGTCATGACGACTGTGTCAATCAATGGCTTCTATGCACCTGGAATATGATGACAGGGCATTTTCACCCGATTAATGAAAAACGGATTGGCAAACTTCTTGGTCTTGATATCAACAATATTGATTCCATATGCAAAATCATAAAGAATGGCACCCAACCTCAAGTCTGCATTAATATCAATGTTCCGGACGGTCGTGATGACTTTTTTGACAAATGCGTCACCGAATTGTCCAATGCGTTCGACACCATATTGCCGGAAAAATCATCGTTTGAGAAATAGGGTCAATATTGATTGATCATTATTGTTTTTGGGCTTGGCTCCCCTGTTTTTTATCCCGAATACTTGTCAACGGGTAATAGACATAACTGAAAAACAAATCGGTTGCCCATGCCCCCGAGGGATGGTGAACAAAAAATTTCACCCACCATGCCGCAATGCGTCTAGGTAGCGTCGACGCCTTTGTCAGGCAATCAAAATGATCGAATCCCTCGGCAAAAGCAATCTTAAGCGTCTCCAGCCTCCGTTCACGAGTGGCTTTTCGGATATTCATCGGATAAAACCAGTTGTAATACACCCATGTCAGCCAATGTTTGGCCCACATGGATGAAATTCGGCGGTCAAAATCGTTTTGAACGGAAACCTTGGCATGAAAGGCCAAAAGCGATTTTAGAATAATGGCATAGTCACCTAAAAACGATGTCACTCCCTTTGCCAGCGTTGAAACGGATTGCAAACGAATACGATAAATGTAAAAAGGCTCATGGATGGGAATCACACGCTTGGCCAAATACAATGCGCGGGGTGCGAATTCGCTATCTTGCCGCCGCAGTCCGTAAATACATTTGAGATTGTTGGATACCAGATATTCTCTTCTGAAAACGCTTAACTGCAGCATGGGACAGGGGTCTCTTTTGACCGTATAGGTCTTGACAACGGCTTGTGGCCCTGTCAGTTCTTCGGCAAAATCCTTTGGATAGTTGTCACGTGTCTGTTCATACTGACCTGATATTTCATTATAGACAGGCATTGCGCATGGATAGATATCGGCACCGGGACGTTCGGCAATCTTGTCATGAATCCTCTGAAGAGAACCTTCAGCAATGGTGTCATCACCGTCGAGAAAGATCACATATTCACCTTGTGCAAAATCAATTCCAGTATTGCGCGAAGCGGAGCAGGAACCGCTGCGCGGTCCTTTGAAAACCTTGAAACGGTCATCGCCCTCTATGATCTCCTGGATGACCTCCTCCGTTTTGTCTTTGCAAGTTTCAATGCCTACCAGGCACTCCCAGTCTTGAAAAGGCTGGTTGATAACGGACATCAAACACTCTTTAACATATGGCTCAACATCACAGCACGGAATAATGATGGAAAAAAAAGGAACTCCATTGATCATTGCTTTTCCCCATTTTGAAGAACTACACCCAAAAGAAATTGAGCAAGATACAGTGACTAGCGAAATATGTATGGAATAGGTTCGTCCATCGCCACAAGTACCTCGGCATTGCGGTTACGCCTTCTTAACAGATGAAGTGATTGAACGGCCATGGCTGTAAACCAGTCGTCTTTACAGCTGCCAGTCAAAACATAGACGAGTTTGGTTTTCATCTTAATTTCAAATATTCCAGGCAATATGAAGCATGGTATATTTCAATCATCCCCCAAAAAGAGCGCAATAGATTATAACTTATATCTTATTTTCATTTCCACATTCACTTATGAATTGAAATCGGATAATCAGCCATGTCATTTCCTGCGGCGATGTATAATACTGGTCATTACAAGCAAGGCATCGTCACGAAGGAAGACAAGCAACAAGGTCGTGGACACGAAAACAGCAGTTGCTCCCTTCAAAAACAGACCGGGGAAACCATCGACAGGAATCAAACATGTCACGCCCCAAGTGGCACCGCATACGATGACAGCCAGTAAAGCGTACATAGACTGTCTTCTCCAGTAGCATTTCGCCTCGTTCCCTCCAAAGAATGATGTAAACACGGCATAAGACTCCCATGGCACCTGGATAAGCACATCAGAAACTATGGTTGAGAGAATCACACCATCAAGCTTATATTCATCAGGTAAAGTTAACACAAAAATGACATTCATTGTCAAATTGAAAAACGTTGCGATAATTGGTTTCCACTTATCCTTTTGCCAAATAGCAGCCGCTTGTTTGAACATCTGCAAAGATTCCCTTGACTTATTTTCGTAGAACCATATCACCATCAGAACAGGCGTCACAAAATGGCGTAGCAACTCTGGTCTATTTCTTACCCAAAGAACCATGAACGGTTGAAACAGAGCCAACAGCATTGCGGTACACCAGATAATAAGACACATTAATATACGATGCGCCTTCATAAGCAATTCGAAATTCTTGTCGCGTGACTCTGTATGAATTTTATTTCCAAAACCGCCTGTCATGGAATAACATAAAGAAGCGATGATCCCTGCCACAGCCCCAGTGATATGCGTATAGTTGCCATAGGCACCTATGGCGGTTAGGCCGATAAAGGCAGATATGATGAGATTATCTGCATAACTATTTATAATTCCCCCAAACTTATGCATGACAATGGCTGAAATATCCTTGATAACCCGTTTTTTTTCCTCAGGCGGAAGCTTGCCATTGGATACGATATCCGGATAATAAATCCTTGTGGCGACATAAATGATAAGATTCTGAACTATTGTTCGAGCAATCACAATAATTAAATAGTAATAGTAATTATGTGTCAACAAGAGAACAATGCAAAGAACCAGAAACTCCAGAATGGCAAAGCACACATCAATATAGCTTAATATATAATCATTGTGATATGCGTGAAGGATTGATCCTCTGTATGCAAAGAAGAAGTAACCTATTGATGAATTTGCAAGAAACATGATAAAAACAATATGAAGATTGACTTCTGTAGGTACATTGCCATGTATGAGGTAACGCAAAAATGGCAATAGACATATCCCCGCAATGAAAATGAAAGAGCCGACATATCGATATACGCCTTGATAGAAACGGAGATATGCACAGAAAAGCTTTTTGTCATCCGTCGCAATCAACTTGTACATATGGCTGACGACGGCATGACTGAAGCCCAATTCTGCCATCGAAAGGACACCGAGAATCGAATAGAACAATCCATTGAGCCCCAGATACTCGGAGCCTAGTATCCACATGAATATGGTTTTCCTAAAAAAACGGATGGCCGTATCCACACCATTGAAGGAAAGACGTGCGATAATATTCCGTTTTGTATTCTTTACAAAATCAAGTTTCATTTATCTGTCAACACAATGTCTTAACCGAAAGCCCCGTGTTTTGACACCTTCCGTACAACTTGCGAAGTTATTAATTTACATCAAACTTGTCATTTGACAAAATATTCGCTTCCAAATCTCCAACCACTTATCGATAACAATAAAAAACAACATATATTCTCATATGGTAGTTATCATCTCACATATTCTGTTCTCTGTAAACCGCTACGGCGTGGTTCGGCGCGACTGCGCGATTGTAGGCGAAAAACATCGTTCGTCCTTCCAATGGCAACATCCAAAGCCGTGTTCCATCACGATGGACATGTGCGGCATCGCCCCACACGCATTCCGCATCAGCAGGTAAATCATGTATCAATGATGCGCGAAGGCCTAGTCCCCGGCCCGTCGGAAACGCCTCCATCATCCACGCTATTGCCAACTCGTCCAATGACTTCTGATAATTCCCTTCATGAAGGAATTCGTCCAGTAGTTCAAAACGGCGGCGCAACCCCAATGGCGGTGACAACGTCTCCGCTTCGCGTTCTTCGCACCAAACCAACAACGTCCGCAACGAGTTCTTTTTCTCTAATATCATTGTTCGGAACGTCTTGCGCAAGGGAGCTGCGTTGTGGAAGCGGTCGAGAATCTTTGAAAGATGGCGGCAATGGTGTATATCTTCCGTATCCATCGTCGGCGTCGCCATCACATCATACGGCGGCTCCGGACTGAAAA
>JAEEGL013969010.1_pt1 | contig 10540 bp, 10 predicted proteins | sample 9134231 | NCBI WGS metagenome assembly JAEEGL01 (sample SAMN16246548, study PRJNA631951) | gut metagenome | biome: gut microbiome; feature: rumen; material: fiber-attached | host: Bos | place: Iran: Karaj | collected 2018-10
AATCTTCTGAAAAACGGACATCCAGGAATTGCAGCTTTATATATGTTCCTAAGCATTGCTATAGGAATCGGATTTGTTCTGCTCGCAGAACTCCTTATAAAAAAATAAAAAACTGCGGGGGGAGCGCGCGCAGCGGTCAAAAAAAAGCTTCAAAAAATTTAATTTACTAACACATAAATCAAAAGAACACTTTTAACAACGCTTCATAACTTTGCAATATTCATATATCTCTTATATGAATTTAAATACTTTTCTTTAAGAATGTGTTCTTAAAGAAAAGTTTAAAATATAAGCAACTCAAAACTATTCAAATCGTTTGAATCAAAATCAAAACAATCCAAATCAAACAACACTTTTACAAAAAATGTGTTGTTCACCTGTTGTAAACAACACATTTCTTTAGGTTTTGAATAAGAATCTAAATATTCTAAATCTTTATTTACGAGCCGAAAGAACACTTTCTGTTCTGCTGAAACACTCAGGGGCACGGGGAAAGCCAATCATAAATCACAAAACTTTTTTAAATGAGAATAAATTTTTGCTATACAGCTATAATACATTTCATCAATTTCTTGTCCTGGTTTATGATCTAATAATAATTCTCTAGCTAAAAGTCTATCAAATTTTTCTGGTACATTATATTTCTCTGTTATTTTATGTACAGTATTTACTTTGTCACTCATAAAAATAATTTTTGGTGCTTTCATTTTTCTTTCATCAAATCTAAGTCCAACACTGCAAAATTTTTTATCAGTAATAATAATATCACTCTTTCTGATTAGCTTTTCATCAGGAGATAAAATCTTTTTTCCTTTACTAGTATTTTCATAATAAAAGAAAACTCTTGTACCAACTTTATAATCTCTAAATAATATTAAAGAATATTCTACATCTGTAATAATTCTTATTCCGTTTTCTAAAGCTATTTGTTTAGCAAATGCTATTTCACATCTCATGCCAATATAAGTAATCTCAACTTGATATTCATGGCCATCAATAAATTTTATTCCAACTATTCTATGAGTTCCATCTGTAAAAAGTAAATTTGAAACTTTAACCTGTGCTCTTATTTTTTCAGAGTTTGGCTTATAAATATTATCTAAGTAAAAATTATTCATTTACAATAACTCTCTGTACAATATATGATATTTCACCTGAATGTTTATCAGGCTTTACTTCTAACGAAACATAATCACCATTCTTTATATTTGAACAACCTTCTTTCCAAGCAGTAGGAAAGAAGATTAATGAATATTGTGTTTTATTCCTTTTCAAAGAAGCTATTGCCATAGTATTTCCTTTGAGAGTTTCTATTGTATCTAATTCCCTAATGATTCCTGTAATAACCATCTCATTAATCTCCAAACCAGTTTATTTCAAGACAAAGCTTAAAGTCATCTTCTCGCATTCTTACCAAATCTTCAAAGCTGTAAATCCAGTCATCAACAAAAACTGTATGCATGAAATAATGGAACTTTACCTTTTGTTGTTCTTCAGAGAGATGTGACCTGTAAACTTCAAAGTTCCAGTTAAGTTTTTCATCTTCATGAATATCATCTTTTATTTCAGAATTGTTTTCGTCAAGATTTAATGTCCAAAAATGAAAAGCAGCTCGTCTGCTTAATTCTCTTTGCAGCTCCATAGTCGCAATGTCATTTGGTTCAGAACCATGATATTCAATTTGTCCTTCAAGAGAATAGTATTTGAATTTTGGATCAGTGCTGGATAATGTCTTAAAAACTTCATTCAGAGCTGTAAGCTCTTTTTTCATTTCGTCAGTACATTTCCAAAGCCAGCAGTTTACATCCATAATCTTTTGAATATTCTTTTTAGTCCATTCAAAACCTTTATTCAAAGCACGACATCTATCATCAAGCATACTATAAATTGAATCAGAATCAGCATTTCGATATGGATAGCAGCTTGAGAATCTAGATAGTTCGTTAATTTCATAATTAAGAACAACTTTCACTACAGGAGAAAAGTCTTTTATTGTAAGCTCAGATAAATCCTGATTACTGAATGTTTTGTTGTATTTTATAAAATGAGAAAGATAACTACCTAATTCAATGTCTTCATCATGAGGTAGATTCAAGTCCCAGCAATGATTATCTTTTTGAGTCAGACGAGTTTTAGAAAGAGGCATAAACTCACCATATAATGAATCATAAACAAGCTGCCAGGCTTCAATATTATCGCTACTGAAATAATATAAGTTATCCCATTTATCAATAATTGCTTTTTGTGCCTTAGTTGGATTATCTAGTTCATATAATTTTGTCGCAATTTCTTTTTCAAAAGCAAAGTGTCCAATTACTTTGAAACCATGGAGAAATGACATACCGTTTTTCTCAAGTTTTGAAAAAAGCTTATAGGCAGATTTGATTTCTTCAACAAGAGATTTTTGCATTTTTGAAAGAGCAGCATCTAACTCACGGAGTTTTTGAACATCTTCTTTTGTCCATTCAAAAGTATTATCAAGTTTTTCTTTTCGTTTGATGTATTTGAGTTCTCGTTTGTCAAAATATGTTGAGTTGTACATGTTCTACCTCCTTCAAAGTTTTCAGTTTCAATTATAAAACAACAGGTCTATCATTTACTGATATTCCTTAAATAATATTTTTGTCCAGGTTTTCTTAATCTTATCTCCGAAAAATCTGGTTTCTCATGAATCTCATCCAACGAAGATTTATAATAATCAATCGTAATATTTTTCTCTTTGCACCATTCTTTTATTAATTCATATTCTTTAAATGTTAGTTTATGCTTATACCAAGGTTCAGGGAGAGTGACGGCATCTAAAGTAAAAAAATCATCATCTTCCTGTTTAATTAATTCAATAAGACATTTATGTTCTTTACCTTTCATTACATATATCTCGGTTGTAATCTTTGTTAATACTTCCCAGCTTGATAATTTGTCTTTTACTGAATAAATTTCTTCATTCAGCTTTATAGCCATTTCCGAATCTTTAGGTAGTAAAAATCTATAACCATTCTTAGTCCATTTAAGGTCGATTTCTTCTTTTACATATTCAATTTTTTCTGATTCTGTTGGAAATATGTAATAATCTTGAAATCTGTTTATATGTTTTCTTATATATTCATAAGACTCAACAGTAAAACCGTCTTCTTTAACTTTAGGAATTACTGTATTTTTAATCATGTATTTTGGACAACAATCTTTTACATTGTGCATAATACATGAAAATACAAATTGTTTTGTACACTTTCTGCCTTCTGGAGTAGAAAAATATACATTCATTTTTTTCTGTGTTTTCAAAAAACTTTCCATGAGATGACCAGCGGTTGTTTGATTACAATTTTGTAATAAACATTGAACCTCATCATACAGCCAAGGAGTCGCACGGAAAGAAAAACAAGTCTGTATTTCACCTTTTTCTCTGTAATAATTTTCAGAATGTTCTTCCCAATTTTTAATTTCAATATCACAAAAATCTGCAAACATTCCATTCTCGTATACAGTTTGAGCAAAGTATCTTTGCTTGTCCGCATTCATAATTCTGTCAATTGCTTCAATACTTCTAAAACCATAGTTCCAGATGCCTAAAAATTCTGTAAACTCTGTAAAACCTGCGTAGTAATAGCTTTTGTAAGTATGATTATCTGGTAAACTACAAAATGTCAAAATATCAGAAGCAAAATCATCACCAGTCTGGAGTTTATTAATTACACCTTTCGGATAAAAACAAGGAACTTCGTTAAAATCTTCTGAAATTGAGTTTGACGGGAGTCTATCAAACAAATCAAGAAACTCTTCTTTAGTCTTAATCACTCTTTTCATACATACCTCCCATCAATCATCCGGCATTTCCGGATTCTTTGGATGAAAATGTTTTTTATGCTTTATATTACAATTGAAGGTTTCAAAGTCATCAAAGCATATTCCCTTATCCTTGTTGTCATGCTGAAACCAGCCTGCCGTCAAATCCATTCGTACAGCAACCATTCGGTCACAATGATATTCAGCCATCAAAGCAGAGAAATCTTTTAAGAGATTCCAGGGATGCTCATATAAATATCTGATTTTATAAACCTGTTCAAACGTCGTCTTATTCTTTGAATCCCAGTGAGGTTCAGAGAAAATCAATTCCATAACACAAGTCATATCATGCCAGGGCTTTCCGTCCTCGTAGTCATAACAGAGAATTGTCTGCAGGTTCTCCTGCATGTCAAAGGTGATCACATCCTGAGTTTCATCATCAAGAGGAATACCAGAGAGCTTAATACCATAATCATTGCGAATCTTGTGATACTTCCAGTGCAAATCTTCCTGTTCAAAAGTCTTAATTGCCATAATTATACCTCCCTTAGTTTTCAAAGGATTTCTTTAATTAATCCAGGTATCTGAAACCGAAAGACTATATAATCCCAAACAATGATGCAAAACAAAAATAGTATTACTAGAATTATTGTTCTGAAATTAAAACCTTCACGGAGAATTTTAATTCCACAAATAACTCCATCGATATTTAGTACAATCGCAATAATAGGAAGAAGCAAAGACAATATTTTCCATATAATTTTAAAGGTTCTAGTATTCACAATAACAGCAGCAGCTTCGGTTGGTTCTAAGAAAATGAGCAAAACCATGTAGAATCCCAAAATGAAAAATATACCAAAGCTATTTAATTTCTTAGTTTTTGCTGCAAATATTTCAAGTCCAGCGGCCAAAAGAAAAGGACTATATAGAAAAGCTAATACCCAGAATGAATTCATATAATACCCCCTGCAAGTTATCTAAGATAATTATAACCGAGTAGGTATGGCAAACAGTGATAGAGAGAAATAATATTGATTTTTTCGTTATAAAAAGTTTTAGAAGTCTAATTCAATAAAAACTGGTAAATGATCAGAAACATCTTTCATTATCTCTTGGTTTGTCGTGTAATACTTTTCTCCAAGTTTGATTTTACCATAATAATCATTTCCAAAATCATTGCCTTGATAAAAGCTATGTTTCATTTCTTGTATTACATTAATACCATAAATTACAAAATGATCATAATCATTGGAAAGTGCAATCTGATTTGGAAGAGAACGTTTTTTTAGAGTAGTTAATAGCCCTTGTTCTTGGCTTCCAAATGTAAAAAAATATTTCCTCGTTTTGCCATCAACATATTCTTCTGGAAAAAATTCATTTAACATCATAAACCTATATGTATTAAAGTCACCAGCCATAATAATTCTTTGAAATTTTTGCTTCAAAGAATTATACATAAGCTTTAGCTCATTCATATCTGCGTAATACTTTATATATTCTGTATTTGTATCAAATGGTGTGTGTACATTTATTAAAATAAAATCCTTTGTTTGTTCATCTTTTAAACAAAAATGTATTACCTGATAGTTATTTTTCACAAAATGATATGAAGGATTTTTATCCTTAAAATTTATAACTTCATCAGCAAATTGTGCTGGGAGTATAACTTTTGTATTGTAAAAGACAATATTATTCTGGTTTGCTTTTTCTCCAGTTTTTATATATTCATCTGTACAATAATAACTCCATTCATTCGCACCCAGTCCATCAAGTATAAGATTTACAAGACTTTTATCATGATTCTTTATAGGAAATTCCTGTAACAAAACAATATCGGGGTTAGCTTGTATAATAATAGCTTTAATCTGTTTTACCCATACTTGATTATTTACATTATGGTTTCCATTTATTGACCCCTGAATGTTAAAAGATAAAATACCGATGTTTTTCCCAAATAATTGGAGAGAAAATAACAAAAAACAAAGTTGAAGTATTATCTTTTTTTTCATGATTCTTTCACCTATTAAAAAAAATAATTAGCCTTCTATTTCTTTATTTTTTGTTTTGATGCTTGATGTCCTAAATCAGCAGCTTTCTGATAATAATCCATTGCTTTGTCTTTATTTTTTTCGATTCCAATACCGTTTTCGAAACAACATCCTAATTGATATATTGCTTTCATATTGTTTTTAGTTGCGGAAAGCATAAACCATTTAAATGCTTCAATATGATTAATTTCAACACCTTCTCCATTTAAATAAGCCATTCCCATATCATATTCTGCATTAGAGTCACCTAATAATGCACTCTCATACGTTGTAGCAAGCGTTGCGGTGAAGGTTTCCTTTATATTTTGAGGGACCGTTAAATTTCCATACTTTGAAAACTCATATTTGTTTGTTTTATCTGAAATCGATATTAAAGCATAATTAAATACATATTTTTTAGGTTTAATAAGAAGATTACTTTTAAAATTATATGGTTTCTGAAGATATAATTTCTGAGCTTGTTTATATTTCTCAGTTAGAGTGTATATTTTATCTTTATTTATAGCGTTCTTATAAGTTTTATTATTTTCCAAGCTTTTTAATTCATTTATATAATCTTCCAGGTTAATTTGAAAGATATTAGTATTTTCTAAAGAAAAATCATCTTGTTCAGAATTCATTAAATTAATTGAATTTGTTATTAATTTCAAATCTCCAGAATTATAGTATTTGCAACCATATTGAAGATTAATTTGTTCCCCAGATTTACCTGTAATAATTATATTGAAATCATTTTGTTTTTTTATAAATTTTTCAAAAGGATAATTAATGAAATAAAAAATGAAACCATTATAATCCATTGTAATTGCATCATAGTATTTGCCATCTATAAGAATTGTTAGGTTATAATTATCATCACAGTATTTTGGTAAATATAATGATAGGTTCTTTTTATTTATATTTGAAATATGTTTCTCTTTTTTTGAAGTTTGAATGATTCCTTCTATTTCCTCAATTGGAGAAATTTTGAGCTGTCCTAACATGAGAGTAAATTTATAATTAATGTCAGTTGATTTTAATGTATCTATATATTCATATAAGTCTCGAGCTTGTGTTACAAGTTTTTTGTTATCATCAATAATCAAACTTAAAAGATGCAAAGCTTCGTCATATTCACCCAAAGATAAATGTACGCCTGCTGCAAAAAATCTATTTTCTGATTCATTAGCAACAGTTTCATCTTGCTCAATTATTCTTAGATATTTTTTTATTGCTGGTAAATCATTTTCTTGTTTTGCAATTTGTATTCTATTTTTGGCAAGTTCAGTGTAATAAGAATCATTATCAATTATTGAATACTTGGCTTTTTGTTTTTCAAAAACATCGTAACATTTCTTTGCATTAACTATGTCACCTAAACTTTGATACGCGCTACCTAATTCATACCAAAAAGGTGTGAATGCTTGAAATATATCTATTTTTTCTTTTAAGAGTCTAAGTTTTGTTTCAGGATCTGCAGTGTCAAGAGTTTCTACGAGCCATAACATTTGGTCTTCTTTGATATCATAGCGTTTTGGTATATTATAATTTGTAATAAATTTAGAGCAGGTTTTAAATAATGAATTTCTTTGACCATCAATTATCTTTAATTTTTCTTGATCAATTTCGAATAATTCTTTTCTCAGAGTATTATCAACAGTATTGATTGCATTGCGATAATTAAAAAGAGATGAAATACCTGTATAAACAAAAGATGTCGCACCACTAAGAATACTTCCAATATCTTTTTTGGATATTCCCTTACCACTCTGGTACAATGATGCAATAGCTGGTAATGCAGTACCATTCAAACTTTTATAGATAGCCTCTGATTTCTCTTTTTCAGCTTGTTTTATAATAAAGATTCTTTGATTTTCTTGTAATTTACAACTTGTAAGAGTAGAAAGCATATTACTATAGGCATTAATTGCCTCATCCTTTTCGTCTTTCAGTTTTGATTTATCAATTTTGCATATTATATTTTCGTATTCCTGTTCTAGAATGATTTTACTTTTATAATACTTTATAGCCTGCAGGGAATATTGTATTTGATTCATTAACATTGCATAGATAATCTGATCATCATTTCCATTATTTGGCAGATTCTCATAATTTCGTAAATTCAAATAACCATCAGAATATGTTTGGGTTTGTATATTTTTATTATCATCAGAATTTTCAGTTGTAAAAAAATCATTATTTGTATTTTCTGAATCATTTGTTTTTGTACAACTTACAAAAGAAAAACAAATTAATATAAAAAATAATGAAAAAGTGTTTAATTTATGTTTCATAGTTTTTATCCTCTCGTAACAGTATATTATAAATCTATATATCTGTTTTGTACATCTAAAAGCATTAAAGTTCACAGCAGCTTCTCTTTCTGTCATAATAAATCCTCCTAAATTCTTCATACTACTTAGTAGTATAAACTATTACCTCTAGCAAACTCTGATAGACTTGTTTATTATTTTATAATTTCTTTAAAAAATTAAATTTCTTGCAAACTATTGATTTCATTATATAATAAAAATGGTTGTTAGGTGATTGTTCTTTAGGAATTGATGTTTGGCATTTGGTATTACCGTGATTGCTATTGCTTGGTGAGACATGTTGGGTTCGATTCCCATCCCATAGGGATCTCTGGCGAGCATGGAGTGGTTCGATTCCCCTCGTAGCATAAGAGACGGTTACCGTTGATAATGTTGTACAAACCAATCGAAACATAACACCATCGGGACAACCTTTTGATTCTCGTTTTAGCGAACGAGATTGGGGAAGTTGGTTGATGCGCTAACATTACAGCCATTCCCCTTTTTTTATAGGGAAATATAAATATGGATAATGTCTTTTTTGAACCTTGGATAGGGGAAAATTATTATGATGGTGGAAATTTTAATAAGCGAATATTAGTTATAGGGAACAGCCATTATTGCAAATATAGAAGTTCTTGTTCAAATTGTGGAGTTGATGGGTATTGTTTTGAAGATGGTGGATGTTACAATCTTACAAACGATGTTATTAATTTATATATAAATCGTTCTCATTGGCAAAAATGGATGATAACATATCAGAAATTTGAAAGAGCTTTATGTGGTTATAGTACTGATTCAGACGATTCAAAAGATATTTGGAATTCTATTGCATTTTATAATTATTTACAAACAGCAGTTGACAATTGGAAAGATAAAGGTAATGACGATGATTACTTTTCATCTGAAGATGCTTTTTGGGAAGTCCTTGAAGAATTAAGACCAGACTGTCTTATATTTTGGGGAAATAGAGTCTGGAATATGGCTCCTTCTTTTAATAATGATGATGAAGATTCTTATGAACTGGATGATGGTACCGAAATTCCTGCTCTTTTCATTAATCATCCTAGTTGGGTTAGATTTCATTGGGAAGATGTTAATACTCAAATAAATGATTTTTTAAACGATATCTGATGATAATGTTGATTTTACCATATTAAAAATAGTCACAGAACATAACTGTTTTCTTAATCCATCAAAAATAATCTCTTCAAATAATTTATTACTTCGTTTTACAGCATAAGCTACATTCGTCATCTGTATTTGATGAAAACTGAATTGTAAATTTTCAATTTGTACAATGACATAAGCAATTTCATTCCCTTTCTTTGATTTTCCAATTTCCATACCAACTTTTATTCCAGGAATATTATTATTTAATAATGCTGTAAATAAATGATTGATATATCTCTTAAAACCATATCCAATCTTTGAATCAGTTTGCTTTACATATGTATTTAATAGATTTAATGCAGCACAGAATACGATTACGTCTTTTTGAGTATGAATCATAAGCGATTTTACAATATTATAAGCTTCGTTACTTAATTCGCTAGAAACAATTTCTTTAGTTCCATTTTCCATTCTTGTAGCGACAATTTCATTAATTTTATTGCATAATTCATTCATAAAAACAATCTCTATTACATGCTAATAATAATTATATTATTTTATTGCTTTTTATGTATATGTAAAAGCTGATAATTAATTTCCCTAAATATTTAATAACTGGTGATATTTTATCACCAGTTATCATTTTTCACTAATAAGCTTTTGTAGGTGGTACAACAGCTTCATCAGAATCTAACAGTTTCACATTTACAAAAACATTTGGTATCTGTGAAAAATTAGCTTCATAGACAGCTTTCTTACAGTAAAGATTCTGGATGCTGCATCCTAAAGCTGAATGAAACTCAACATTACTTACAAGCTCAGAACTGTTAATAGTTAATGATTCAAAAGGGAATCTGTCAGCAAGGTATCCACGGATTTCTTTTACAGATTCAGGCAAAATAACTTCCCCAATACTTAGATTGCTAATTGGATAAGGCGCTGTAAAAATATCAAAGTCAAAAACTTCTACACCATCCTCAACAATAATCTTTTTAATGTCATGGCGGCCAAAACAACCTTTGCCATATTTAACATTTTTTTTGATTGTAATGTTTTCCAATCCTGTGCAACCATTAAATGCATATTCTCCTATCTCTTCAATTCCTGCAGGAATCTCTGTAATTGATTTACAATAAGCAAAAGCAGAAACTCCTACTTTTTTGATAGAAGAAGGAAGTTTTACACTCTGTAATTGTTTGCAGCCAGAGAAAGCATAATTTCCGATTGAAGTAACAGACTCTGGTATAACTAGAGATTCAATTGCTGTATTTGAAAAAGCAGCTTCACCAATTGATTTAATAGAAT
>JAEEGL014583873.1_pt1 | contig 10540 bp, 4 predicted proteins | sample 9134231 | NCBI WGS metagenome assembly JAEEGL01 (sample SAMN16246548, study PRJNA631951) | gut metagenome | biome: gut microbiome; feature: rumen; material: fiber-attached | host: Bos | place: Iran: Karaj | collected 2018-10
AAATGTATTTGGTACTGGTAAAATAACTAAAATAATGGATTTTATAGTTGAAGCAGTTGGTTTAGAAAACGCTTTCTTCTATGAAAAGATTAAAATTGGAGAAAATTCAATTGGTTATGTTACTAAGTTAGATACAAATAAAGTTATCATTTCTTTGTTGTACAAAGGTGGAAGTATCAGTATAGGTGATATGGTATACCAAACAGGTGAAGAATTAATGGGTGATTTTTCATTAGAATCAATTGGTAAAATAGTTGATTTATTTGGTAATGATAAACTTCTAAATAAGAAATTTACAAATACTATTAGTATTCCAGTAGAACATGAAATAGTTCCTATTATGGATAGAACTAGTGTTAATAGACCATTAGAAACAGGTATTGCAGGTATAGATTTGATATATCCAATTGGTAGAGGTCAAAGACAATTAATAATTGGAGATAAGAAAACAGGTAAAACACAAATTGTATTGGATGCTATTGTTAATCAAGCTAATAAAGGTGTTTTATGTATATATGTTGCAATTGGTAAAACTAAAAAAGAAGTAAAAGAAATATATTATGAATTACTTAAGAGAAAAGCAACAGAATATACATTAATAATTACTGCTTTCTATGATGATGTACCACCATTACTATATTTAACTCCTTATTTTGCTACTTCAGTAGCAGATTACTATATGAAAAATGGTTATGATGTATTAGTTGTTATAGATGACTTAAAGAGACATGCTGATGCTTATCGTGAAATAAGCTTATTAGCAGGAAAAAGTCCTGGTAGAGATGCATATCCAGCAGATATTTTCTATTCTCATGCTAGATTATTAGAAAGTGGATGTCAGTATAAGAATGGTGCTAGTATTACAATACTACCAGTAGTTGAGACAAAAGCTGGATTAATTACAGATTATATTTCAACAAATATTATTTCAATTACTGATGGTCAAATAGTGTTATCTGCTAAGAACTTTCAAAAAGGGCAAAAACCAGCTATTAATTATGGTTTAAGTGTATCTAGACTTGGTGGTGCTGTTCAAACACCTGAAATGAAAAAACTAGGTGCAAAAATTAAACAAACCTTATTAAGTTATCTAGAAACAAGAGATATATATGAACTTGCAAATATGGATGAAATGAGCCCAGAATTGCAGCAAAGATTATTTGAAGGTAAAAAGATATTGGACAACTTAAATCAACAAAAATATAGCCCATTATCAGCCTTAGAAATAAGAAAAAGATTTGATCCTAATGCTACAGAGGAAGTTATACAAAAGCCAGTGGCTCAAACTGCTCAACCTGCTGAACAAAAACCTGCAACTCAGGCAGCACCAGTAGCACAGAATACTCAACATCCTCAACAAGCAGCAAAGACAGCAGAAACTCCTAAAGCAGCACAACCAGCTGCACAGGCAAATACTCAAAAACCTCAAGCAGCTACTGCTCAGGCGCAACAACCAGCAGCACAACCAAGTGCACAACAAACACCTGCTAATAATAAACCTGCTGAGCAAAAACCTGCAGCACAACCAGCTAAACAAGATCAAAAGGGAAATCCAAATCAAAGTAAGCAACCTCCAAATAAAACTAGTTAAGGGGGATAATTATGTCAAGTATTAAAAATATAGTTAAAGTTATGAATTTTCACTCTTTAATTAGAGTAGATAAAGCTAAACAAGAGGCTGCTAAATATTTTGAATTTGAAAAAGATATAACTAAAGTATTATATACAGTAGTTAATAATAGAAATTTGAAATTAGATAAAAAAATGATGCTAGAGAATCCTAATGGAATAGTTATCAATATTTATCTTGGTAATGACTTAGGATTCTGTGGTGCATTTAATAGTCAAGTATATTCTGCTGTTAAAGGCGATGAAGAATCATATAAAATAATAATTGGTAAGAAGATATACAATGCTATATCTGATGAAGACAAAGTATTATTTAAGTGTGAAAAAGAAGAATTTAATGATAAAATTGAAGAAATAGAACAAATAATAAAAGATCATATATTAAATAAAAAAGTAAAAGAAATGAATATTATATATAATCACTATGTTACTATTAGTTCTATTGTATATGAAAGAAAAAAAGTATTCCCAGTAGTTGAATTAGATGAAGAAATTGATGAAAAATTATTAAAGTTAGATTTTCTAACTGAAACAAACGTTGATGATTTAGTTTCAAGTCTAATTGTGCTATATTTATGTTATAATATTAAGATACTAGAGTGTAACAGCTATGCAGCTGAAAATATTACTAGAGAGAGAATTACAAGAGAATCTATTAAGAAAATAGATGAAATTGAAACTGAAAGAGAAACAATAAAAAGAATAGAAGATAAAGAAAAGAATTTTAAAAGACAAATAACAAATAGACAAAGTAATAAAAAGAAACATTAAAAAGGAGTTGATAATAGATGGTAGGTAAAATAATTGCTATATCTGATATTAATGTCAAAATATTTTTTGATATTATGTCTGATTTAAAAATAAATGATATTTTAGTTACATCTACAGAGAATAGAACCTACAAATTTGAAATAGTTGAGTTATCTGGTAATGTAGTTACTGCCATCCCATTATCAGGTGTTATAGGCTTAAGAAGAGGCTTAAATGTTATTTTAAATAGTGATGGATTAAAAATAGAATACTCTGATAAGATTTTAGGGCGTGTATTTAATTCTTATGGTGAATTGATTGATTCAGGTGGAGAAATTAAAAATGGATATGAAAAGAGTATTTATAATACAAATTTATCACTAGCTGATATTAATATAAATACTGATATTATTCATACAGGAATTAAGGCACTAGATTTCTTTTCACCAATAGCAAAAGGATTTAAAATGGGTCTTCTTGGAGGAGCTGGTGTTGGTAAGACTGTAGTTATTAAAGAATTAATTAATAATATTTATAAAAGTCGTAGTTCAAATGCAGTATTCATCGGAGTAGGTGAACGTTTAAGAGAAGGTAAAGAACTATATGATGAAATGGTAGAATCAAAATTATTAGATAAGATTTCTATTGTTTTTGGACAAATGGGTGATAACCCTGTTGCTAGATCAAAAGCAGTTTACAGCGGACTTACTCTTGCTGAATATTTAAGAGATGAAAAGAATCAAGATGTTTTACTATTTGTAGATAATATTTATCGTTATGTACAAGCTAAAAGTGAAATATCTGCTGAATTAAATCACTTCCCAGTTGAAAATGGTTATCCAACTACTATGGCTAGTGATGTATCAGAAGTTGAAGAAAGAATTAATTCATTACAAAATGGATCAATTACTTCATTCCAAGCTATATATGTACCTGCAGATGATATGAATGATGAGGCAGTTCAAACTATTACATCACATACTGATGGACAAGTAGTTTTAGATAGAAAAGTAGCGGAAAAAGGTTTATATCCAGCAATTAATTTATTTAAAACTAGTAGTAAATTAATAGATATTAGTTTTGTAGGTGAAAGACATTATAAACTAGTTGAAGATGTATTAAAGTATTTGTCTAGATATGAAGAATTAGAAGAAATTATAGCTGTATTAGGTATTGATGAATTATCTCAAGATGATAAAGAAATATTCTATAGATCTAGAAAAATTCGTAATTACTTTACTCAACCAATGTTTGTTGCTGAAAACTTTACTAATATACCTGGTAAATTTGTACAAATTGAAGATGTTCTTGATGATGTAGAAGGTATATTAACTGGTAAATATGATAATGTAGATGAAGGAAAATTCTTATATATTGGTGCAATTAAGGAAACTAATTTCTGCGCTGCGCCTGCTACTCCTGCTGTTACTCAACCACAATCTGCACCAGTAGCAACTGCACCTACTGCAAAGGAAGCTGGTGCTAATGCTAGTTAAAATATTTACATTAAAAAATGGTTTAGAAGTAATAGATGATGCAACTGCAGTAAGAATTATTAGTAAGGATTATAATTTATTAATTTTAAAAGATTATGTCTCTATTATAGGTAAAATAGAGGGAAATGTTGAAATTGAATATGGAGGAAAAACTAAGAAAATAGACAATATAATAGCATATTATGTTTGTTATAATAATCTTTTCAATTTAATGATAGAAGGAGAATAACATGGCTGAAACAATGTATTATTTAAGTAAATTACTACCATATATTGTATTATTTCCAATATTAGCTGTAGTATTACTTGGTGTGCTTTATGCATTATTTAAAAAAGGCATGAATAATAACAATGTTTCTTTATATGGATTATTTTTAGGATTTACTAAAAAAGATATATTTTCTTTAGCTTTAATATTCATACAATTTATAGTAATTATAGAGACAATGTTTATGAAGAATCTGTCATTTTACTGTATTTTGTTTATATTTACACCAATTTTGGCGTATGGTATAATTAATTTAGAATTTAGTAATATGATAGTTAACATGATAGGATCTCTATTTTTGCTTGCATTATGTTTTTTTGAAAGAACATTTTTATCATATTTTCTAAATATAAATAGAGTTTGGTATGTGTTTTTTTTGTTTTTAGCTGTATGTATATTTATTGTTGTTTTAGATACATATTTTCTTATAAGAAATATAGATAATTTAGCGGTAAAACGTATTAATAAAGAAAAGAAATCTAAAAATAATGGAGGTATTTATGGAAAATCATAAAAATGAAATTATTTTAAGTGTAATAGGATTAATATTAGTAGGAGTATTTATTTTTTTTATGATTAGATCAAGAAATAATATAGAGCAGTATTCTTTTTCTAAAAATGCTGAAATATATTATTATATAGATGATACTCTTATGGAATACAAAGGAAAAATTGTATTAGATAGAAATAATAAAGTAACTAATATAAGTGCTGAAGAATCTGATTGGAAGGTTATTTCAGAACCAATATATTTTAAAGATGAAGAAAAAGTAATTTTTCCAAATTCTATGGCTGTTGTTAGACCAACAATGGGATTTAAACAAAATAGATTAAATTATTTTACTGTACTTACAAATACTGATACTAATATTAAAATGTCTAATACAGATTTAGATATGTCTATCAGTAATGCATTTTTATATGATGGAGTAAATACATACTTTTTTCTAGATGATGTTAAGTTAGAATACAATGATAAATCTTTAGATTTACCTAGATTTTCATATGTAAGATGTGGATATAAAGATTATCTTTATATATATAATTATGAAACAAAGGAAATGACTGCAGATAAAGAAGCAAATTATATTGTTTATGCAAGTACTGCAGGATATAAAATTAATTTAAGTACTGATAACTTATCAGTAGGTGAGAACTCAGTTGTTCTAGCAAAGGATATAGATAAATTACCAATTATTAAGTGAGGAGATTATGAAGAAAGCTATTGTACCATTATGTTTATTAATAGTAATTGGTTTAGCTATAGTTGTTTATATTAATAGATTTATAAATTATTCTATAGTTGAAGTTGATGGATATGCATTTAGTACTAATTCTTTAGCAACTAATTTAGCTAAATCTGAAGATAAAGAAGAAATATCTACAGAAAAAGTTGCTGTAAGTGATGTAATTTATAAAAGCAATAAAAAGTTTTATGTTGGTGAAGAAAAGAAAAAATCTATCAATTTAGACTATCCAATTATTTCTGAAGATACTTCTTCAATTTATATAGCATCCCCTGTAGGTGATTTAATAACAGAGGATTTTAGTCATGAAGTAGCATATGCAGGTACAATAGTAACAGATTCAAAACTATATAATACAGTTGATTACGAACAAGCAACTGATTATACTTATATATTTGTTCAAATGAACAATGGTATATACGTAAATACAAATGAATTTAAGATTAAAACTTACTTAGACGAAACAATTATTCCAGTAAACTCTTTTATTAGATTTACTGAAAAATCAATTAATTATTATTACTTATTAAATGAAAAATTTGTATATGAAAGTTTACCAATAGTTGATGGTAATGATAAGGTAAACATTGGAGAATTTGAAGGAACTTATAATAAGTTCTTAATTAAGATGGGAATAATTAGAGATCCTGATCAAAAATATGATGAAAACTTTGAAGATGAAAATAATATTGGAAATGGAACAGTAAATGGTGGTGATATTGAAGGAAATGTTTCTTCAGAAGTTGCTGAGTCTAATCCAGAATATATAAAGAAAGAAAATAGAGAAAAAGAAGAGAAAAAATATGTTGCGCCTGAAGTAACAATAACTAATACTTATGCTAAAACGTATTCATATAGAGGTGTTTTAAATATATCAGATCCTTCAGCAGCAATATCAAAGTCTCCTGTTTTTGAATTTTCTATAGATGGTGTTGTTGTATTAAGAAAAACTGTTAATGCAAAAGGTCCATATAAGATAACAGGTTTATTACCTAGTACAAAATATACTGTAACTGCTTATTATGAATATCTTGATGAAGGTGGTAAAAAAAGACAAAAGAAAATAATGTTTAACAATAAAGATTATATTGATACATTTACTACTGAATCAACTGACAATTTAAATGAATTAGAGTTTACTTTTGGTGACGTAGTTGCTGATACTAATTCATTTATGATAAAGAGTGTTAAGTTTAAAAATGATATTGAAGACGAAGTATTAAATGGTATTAAAGGTGTCACTATTAAAACAAATGAGTCTACTTTTATACTAACTAGTGCTGAAATTAAATACTTATTAAATCTTATTGATTTAGATTACACAAGTGCAAAAATATTAAAATCTAACACAGAATATAATGCTCATTTTGAAGTTACTGATACAGCTGGAAATGTATTAAAAGCTAAAAACAATGCATTTTCATTCAAAACAAAACAAAAAGCTCCAGTAGCTAAGATTAATGTAAGTGTATCTAAGAACTTTACTAAAGCAACTGCAGTATTTAATATTACTAATGTAGATAATGTAGATGTAACTAGATATTATTACAATGTTTATGATGATAATAATAATTTATTTGCAACTTCTCAAATATATGAAGGACAAGATACATATATAATTAGTGGTTTAGACACTGCTAAAAGATATGTAGTTAAAGTTTTTTCTAATTATAAAACAAATGATGGTTATACATTTAATGATGTTGAAATTGGTACATTAGATTTCATCTCTTTTGATATTGAAAAATTAGGTAATATTCAATTTGTAGTTGATTTAAATAGTCAAAGAGAGAATTATTTAACTGATCATTCTGCATCAATAAATATTGCATATTTAAACTATGATGCTAATGATCCATTATTTGAGTTATTAGATAATAATGTAAATATTAATATAGTAAATAAGGAAACTGGCGAAATAGAATATACTAAAGCTGCTAGTAAATATGATTTTATAACTAGTACTAATTATGATATTGGATATAATGAAGATGATACAAAATTAAAATCAAATACAGCATATGATGTAACAATTGAAACAAGTGTAACATCTGGTACTAAAAAGATACCTATTAGAGCATCTATAAATAGTAAAGGTTTTTCATTTACTACACTTAAGAAAGAAGCTTATGTAACAGTATCCAATCTATTTATAGCAAGTGGTTATATTGATTTTGATGCATATGTTGTTGACCCGGATAGTGCTATTTTAGATAGAAATGAAGAAACTGCAGAAAATATTAGATTAGAAATATATAATAGATCAAAAGAAAAAATATATTCTGAAGTATTAGATATAACACATTCTAATAAAGATACTGATATGATTAATAACAGAATCACTATAAATACGCTAGATACAAATAATGCATATGATTTTGTATTTAGAGCAGATAATTATAATGATAATATGAATTCTGAATCAGATAAGAAATTAATTGGTTCAAATAATTTCTATATTACAGGTTTAAGTGCAAATATAGATATTGAAGAAATGATTAAAACAGTTAATTATTATCATCAGTCTAATGAAAACTTATTTGATTTATCTGATATTTCTAGATGGAAGAGTACTTTAGCTAGTACATTTAATACAACCGAAAGATTAACTATTAGCAATGAAAATAATTCTATAACTCTAGGAGCATATAATGGATATCGTGTATATAGTTATTACTTACCAGAGTTAGTTGGTAATAGCGTAGCATTATCATTTAAAGCAAAAAGAGGCACTGAAAGAGAAGGCAAAATATGCATAATGAATAGTGTTTCTAATGCTGAAAGTAAATGTACATATGTATTAGATTTATCTGATGATTTCCAAGAATTTAATGATATTTCATTTGTTTTAAATAGTACTGGATATATCAGTTTCTATATTGCTGAAACAGATAATGAATTTTATACAAATTCTATCGTATTAAAAGATTTTCAAATTGAAGTAGGAAGTGAAACTTCTGAATATAAAGATTATAATTCTAATCGTGGTTATATTGGTACTTTTGATACTACTGCTAAGATTAAAAATAAAGCAGAAGATCAAAATGAAGGTATAAGTGTTAATCAAGGTACATATGAGTATTATGTTTCATTAATCAAAGATGATGTTAGAAGTGATGATGAAGTATTTAATACTGATAATGGTAGTTTTGAAGATACAGAAGGTATTGAAAATACATTAGTATTCTCTGATATTGTAAAAGATTCAAAATATAAAGTCGCATTTAGTGTATATGATAAAGATTTAGAAAGATATTATGATTTGGATGTAGTAAGTTTTGAATCTGATAATGAAATTCGTGTTATTAGAAATATAACGGACTTCTTTAATATGCATAAGAGTGGTTATTATATCGCAGTAGCTGATTTAGATTTTAGGAATGTAAGTACTGTATATTCTGGATATTTTGAAGGTACATTAGATATGCAAGGACATAAAATATTACTTGGTACATCTAATAGAACTTATTTATTCCATACTCTTGGTGGTGGTGGAACTATTAAAAATGCAGATATTCATTACTATATAAATAATACTACTGGTAAACATTATAACTATGGTTTAATTTATGATAATTATGGAATAATTGAAAATATAATGCTTACTATAGAAGAATCTACTAATGTAAGTAATTATGACTGGGCATTTTTAGGATATAGAAACTATGGTATAATTAAAAACTTTGTATTTAGAAGTAAAGCACCTATATATGGTTTTAGAAGTATGACAATGGGTGTATTAAATAACTATGGTACGATTAAAAATGGTTATGTATTTGCAGATGAATCTTCTTATGTAAATAATGATCCAAGTAACTATGGATATACACTTGATGTAAGCGAAAATATACCGACTATTGATAATAATGATAAGAATAGTGGTATTATTGCTAGAACTACATCATCTGGTTCAATAATTGAAAATATTTATATAAATTCTAAAGTTTATATAGGTGAATATCCAGAACAAAGAGATAAAGTAGTAGGTACTGTAGTTGGAGTAGTAAGCTCAGCTACTATTAGAAATATATATGTTTATGATAGTAGTACTCCTATTAATAATTCAAGATCTACTAATTTTGACATTATGTTTGGTAGTGTAAGTAACTTAAACTATAATAATTTATATTATATTAGTGAAGTTGAATATAATAATACGTATTCAAAACCACAACAATTAACAGCATTAAAGAACGTTACATTCCAAGACAATACAATTAACTCTGAAAAAATGTTCTTAACAGATAAATCTTGGAGATTAAATATATTCCCGTTATTAGATCTTCCTGAATGTATGCCAAAACAAGAATATATTACAATTCCAAGTATTTCTGGAGAAAATCTAAAATTCTTAGCAGTAGATAGTGTTGAATATTTAGATGATGAATATTCTGCTAAAATAGCTGTTTCTTTCTACAATCCAAATGGATTAGTTATTAGGGGTGTTTCTATAGATGATATTGGAACAGTAGATTTATATGGTAAACCATCTACAAATAGCGATAAAATTACTACAGCTATATTAAAATTAAAAAATCCAGCTGCTTATAAATCATACTACAATTTAGCATCTGTTACAGTTAACTCAGGAACTATTGAAATGAATGAACAAATGGCAATGGATTTATATCTAGAAGTTAGTACAGTAAGTGCTATGACTGATATGAATACCAATTATAGATTAACAGAAGATGTAGATTGCAAAGTAGATAAATGTAAGAAATTAGGAACTTATTATGGAAAAATAAATGGTTCTGGGCATACAATATCTAATCTTACAACTGATGCATGTTTTATAAATTACTTAAGAGGTTCATTAGAAAATATTAATTTTGACAACTTTGTTAACTCAAGTAAAACTGCTGCTAGAGTAGGTATAGTATGTACACTAGATTCTAATGGTGATATGTACAATGTACATTCAAGTAATTCTATATTAACTGCTTATTCAAATAATGGAATAGCTTATGTTGGAGGACTTGTAGGTTATGTTAATAATGGTACAATTTCTCATTCATCCGTTCTTAATTTAAATATAAATAATACTTATTTAGTTACTGCTATTCCTAATATTGGTGGTTTAGTAGGTTCAGGAAGCAATATTATAATTGATTCATCATTTGCTAGAAAAATAACTGTTGATGGAACTG
>JAEEGL014606794.1_pt1 | contig 10540 bp, 9 predicted proteins | sample 9134231 | NCBI WGS metagenome assembly JAEEGL01 (sample SAMN16246548, study PRJNA631951) | gut metagenome | biome: gut microbiome; feature: rumen; material: fiber-attached | host: Bos | place: Iran: Karaj | collected 2018-10
GATGCGCTCAAAGTCGGAAACAAGGGGCTGTATTTCATTAGTGTTTTTCATACTGCTCGAATATACACTATTTTCCGAGTCTGTCAATACCCTTCGCGATTTTTTTTACCGGGGCGTTCTCGCCCGACTTTTTACGGTGTCTCATTCTCGTAATAAATTTGTCATTATTTGGACGTTATATCTTTACGTTACGCACTACAATTACTATATTTTGTCCAAATTAAAACTTTTGACCGCACATCGAGGTTACTGGCTTTGTTCGCCCGCTTTTTTATAAGAGATTCTCTCTTGCGTCATCCTGAGCAACGCACTTTGGTTACTTGGGCTTCAACCCTTAGTAATCCATGGTCCCCCTTGCGGGGAGAAGGATCCAGGGTTGTCTAATATGTACGCGAATTGCTTAAAAAGAGTCCTGGACTTCTTCTGCGCGCTGGCGGCCCGCCGCTCTGCATCCGCTCCGTGCGCTGCGCACACTCCTCGAGTCTCGGCACTTGCGTGTAACGATCGTTGCCGCGATTGCGCTCCGCGCAACATCCTACAGGAGGTTGCATGACGAATCCCATGCAGAACAAGAATCTCCTTATTCTCGGGGCGGGTCAGTATGGCGTCATGGCGAAGGAAATCGCCGAGGCCATGGGCGTTTTCGAGCGCATCGCTTTCCTCGACGATTCCTTTGCGAAGGACCCTACGGCGGCTGCGGAACATTCCGTCGTGGGCACTACCCGCGACATCGAGAAATTCGCCGCCGAGTTCCGCTACGGTTTTGTGGCCATCGGGAATCCGGAACTGCGCAGCAAGCTTACCGAGCAGTTGCGCTACAACTGCATTACCCCCGCGATTCTCGTGCACCCCACGGCATACATGAGCCCCAGTGCACAACTCCAGAAGGGCTGCTGCATCGAACCCAACGCCACCGTGCAGGCGGGCGCCGTGATCGCCACCGCCACGTTTGTTTCGAGCGGGGCAGTGATCCGCCACAACGCCTTTATCGGCGAGTTCTGCCACGTGGACTGCAACGCCGTGGTGGAATCGCTTGCGATTGTCCCTGCGGGCACCAAGATTCCCTGCAATTCCGTTTTCTGCCAAGAAGAAGGCCTCGGCCTCGAAGGGCATAACTTTTAGGATTTTATATGAAGATTTCTTTTTCTCCTCCTGATATCACTGATTTGGAAATTGAAGAAGTCTGCGAGGCCTTGCGCTCTGGCTGGATTACCACGGGCCCGAGAACCAAGAAATTCGAAGCTGAAATTGCCGAGGTGTGCCATACCGACAAGGCAGTCTGTTTGAATTCCGCTACGGCAGCACTTGAACTTATTCTCCGTATTCTGGGAATTGGTCCTGGGGATGAGGTCATTACCTCTGCCTACACGTACACTGCTTCGGCCAGCCCGGCAATCCATTGCGGCGCGACAGTCAAGTTCGTGGATACAGCCAAGGACTCCTTTGAAATGGACTACGATGCCCTTGAAAACGCCATTACCGAAAAGACCAAGGTGGTTATTCCGGTGGATATTGGCGGCGTGGTTTGCGATTACGACCGTATTTTTGACATCGTGGAACGCAAAAAGTCCCTTTTCAAGCCGAACAACGACATTCAGAAAGGCTTTGGCCGCGTAATCGTGGTGGCCGACTGTGCCCATGCGTTCGGTGCCAAGTGGCACGGCAAGGTGGCCGGTGAAATCGCCGACTTCTCGAGTTTCTCGTTCCATGCAGTCAAGAACCTGACCACGGCCGAAGGCGGTGCCGCTACGTGGCGCACCCGCGATTTTATCGATAACGAAGCCGTTTACAAGCAGTTCCAGTTGCTCTCGTTGCACGGACAGTCCAAGGACGCCCTGGCTAAGACGCAGCTCGGTGCCTGGGAATACGACATTGTGGCCCCTAACTACAAGTGTAACATGACCGACATTATGGCGGCTATTGGCCTCAAACAGTTGGAGCGTTATCCGGGCCTTGTCGAACGCCGCCACCAGATTATCGAAAAGTACGATGCCGCACTTAAACCGCTCGGCGTAAAGACGCTTTCGCACAAGACTGCCGACAGTTATTCCAGCGGACACCTGTACCTCTCGCGCATTCCGGGAATTAACGCCGAACAGCGCCACGAAATCATCGTGAAAATGGCTGAACAGGGAATCGCAACCAACGTGCACTACAAGCCGCTCCCCATGATGACCGCTTACAAGAACTTGGGCTTTGATATCAAGGACTACCCGAATGCTTACGCCCAATTCGCAAACGAGATTACGCTCCCGCTCCATACGCTGCTGACCGACGAACAGGTTGATTTTATTGTCGAAACCTTCGTGAAGACCATCAAGGAATACGGGGTATAAGGTGGCTTTAGCCAAGTGGGACAACCTGCCTGCCGAAATGCGCTGCGACGAAGTTCGCAGGTATTACGACATTCTGGCAAAGCGCCGTGGCCAGCTGGCCTTGAAGCGAGGCTTTGACTTGGCTGTAGCCTTGATTCTGTTTGTGATTCTTGCGATTCCCATGGCTGTTATAGCTGTCATGATCAAGCTCGACAGCAAGGGCCCCGTTTTGTACCGCCAGGAACGCGTTACCACCAACGGCAAGCACTTTAGAATCCACAAGTTCCGCACCATGGTGAGCAACGCCGATAAAATCGGTTCTGCCGTGACCGTGGGGAACGATAGCCGAATCACGAGAGTGGGTTCAAAACTGCGTAGCCTGAGGCTCGACGAACTGCCGCAACTGTTCGACGTGCTCAATGGCGACATGAGTTTTGTGGGCACAAGACCCGAAGCCGTGAAGTACGTAGAACAGTACAAACCTGAATACATGGCGACCTTGCTGATGCCTGCCGGAATCACCAGCGAAGCCTGCATCCGATACAAGGACGAAGATAAGCTCTTGAACGCCGCCGATGATGTGGATAAGGTTTACATAGAAGATGTTTTGCCGGCAAAGATGAAGTGGAACCTGGAATCTGTACAGAAATTCAACTTCTTTAGAGATATGCTGACCATGCCCAGGACTGTATTTGCTGTGCTGGGGAAGGATTATAACTGAGTGCGAGTAGTTGTATGGTAGAAGGTCTTGTTTCGATTATTATGCCCTCTTGGAATACTGCAAAGTTTATTGCGGAATCAATTGAGTCCGTAATTGCTCAGACTTACACCAATTGGGAACTGATTATCGTTGACGACTGTTCCACAGACAATACCGACGAAGTCGTGAAAAAGTTCACTGAGCCCGCCGAAGTGAACCCTGGTGAACGTCATTGCGAGCGCAGCGAAGCAATCCAAAAAATCCGCTATTTGAAAAATGACCACAATATGGGCGCCGCCCTAACTCGCAACCGGGCTTTGCGCGAGGCTCAGGGTGAGTGGATAGCGTTCCTTGATTCTGATGACCTGTGGATGCCCCAAAAGCTGGAAAAACAGATTGAATTCATGCAAGAGTATGGGTACGTACTCTCTTACACGGAATATGAGAAGATTGACGAAGACGACAAACCGCTTGGTATTTATGTAACTGGCCCCAGAGTCGTTAACAAGCGCAGAATGTACAATTACGACTACATTGGCCAATTGACCATGATGTACAGCGCCAAACATTTTGGGTTAATCCAAATTAAGGACATCAAGAAGAATAACGACTACGCAATCCGCTTGCAATTGTATAAGAAGACTAATACTAAAGCTTATTTGCTTAGGGAAAACTTGGCCAAGTATAGAATTCGCAAGAAGAGTATTAGTCACGATAAATTGATCAAGAAACTCCGCAGTCATTATGACCTGTTCCACATGTGTGATGAAAAATTCGCACCGATAGCCCTCTGGTACGCCTGTTGGAACATGTGGTATGGTGTGTGGAAGAAGAAATTATTTGAAAGAGCAAATGTTTTAGCGGCAAACTGTTAGAAAGTCGATGAATTACTTAATGGTTGACATATCCGGCAAGGTGCTGAATTACGATATAGCCTTATGCGAGGCTTTATTTAAGGAATTGCCAGAAAAGGACCATTTGACATTATTTGCTGCAAATATTGATTCATCAAAGATAAATTGTCCTTCTAAGAAGTTACTCAGCGTTGTCCCCAAAGCTTTGCAAAATAGCGAAAATAAAATAAAACGAGGGGCAAAGGCGTTTGAAGGTGTTATTAACTATCTTTATTTGATACTCTATGTTTTTTTCCATCGGGTGAATGTTATACATTTCCAATGGCTGCCTTTCCTTGAAATTTGCTCTATAGAAAAATTATTTCTAAAATTGATTCGTTTTGTTTCTCCCAAAACAAAAATCATTTTGACTGTTCATAATTTATATCCGCACAATTTTAATGACAAACAAAAAGAATGTTATCGTAAACGCTTTGATGGTGTTAAAGAACTAGTAGATACCTTTATTTTGCATCTTGAATGTTCCAAGGTAGAGTTTTGCAATCAATTTAATGTCGCTCCAACTAAAGTCAAGGTGGTCCATCATGGAATTTTTATCCCCAAAAATGTTGAAATTGTTCCGCATGTTCGTGGTGAAAAATTGAATTTGATTATGTATGGCAACCAAAGTTTTTATAAGGGAACAGATGTTTTTGTAGATGCTTTGAATCTGTTGCCTGAAGATTTGAAATTAAAGATCCATGCTACCATTGTGGGTAGTATTGAAAAGAATTTTTATGAGAAACTAAAACAGAAAACAAATGATTTAGATGTCGAATGGATTCCTGAATTTGTAACGGATAAAATCTTGTACAAAAAAATATTGAAGTCGGATGTAATTGTTATTCCTTATAGGGAAATTTCGCAAAGCGGGGTTTTGCTTTTGGCCTTGTCTTTTGCTCGGCTGATTTTAGCTTCTAATTTGCCGAGTTTCAAGGAAACGCTGGATGGTTATAGTGATGATTTGTTCTTTGAAAGTGGCAATGCGAAAAGTTTGTCTGAATTAATAAAAAGGATACTTAATCATCCTTTTGAAAAAGAGGAGTATTCAACATTTGTTGTTGGTCTTCAAAATAAATACTCTTGGGATAGAATTGCAAAAGAATATTTAAAAAATATCTATGAAAATAAAGGAAATGTGTAATGTCCCAAGTTCAATGCATGCATAGATTTGTTTCAAGAGAAGAAAAAATATTTACATTTCTTGTCGTATTTATGGCTTGGGCTAATGTATATACTTTGCCAGGGATACCCTTAGGAATAGGAGAATTATTGTTGGTTCTTTTTATGCCTTTATATTTCAAGAAAGATATGAATTTTCGCTTGCGAGATTATGAAAAAGGATTTTTTTTATGGTTTGTTTATACGGCTTTAGTTACATTTGTTTTCTTTAATTATTTTAATGCATCGTTAGATAAAGTGCTTTCAATAGCTAGAGTAGCTTGTTATTGGGTTATAATTTTCATTTTTGGGGGGCGTCTTTTTAATGTGGAAATTTTTAAAAAATGGATGTTGATATTTGCTGTTGGATTGTCTTTCTTTATAGCTCTGCAATCGATTGTTTATGCAGCAACGCATGTACTTATTCCAGGATATTTTTTAAATGCTTCCTTGAATGATGGTGGTGTGACAGGACTCCAAATGTATGAGCGATATCTACGAATGGCCCATTGGACTGGCTATATTCGTCCTAATGGTTTTTTATGTGAACCCTCTCATTGCAGTCAGTTTTTATTTATTTGTTTGATGTTTGTTATAACGGATATAAAGTTTGCGTTTGTTCAGAAAATTTCTTTGGTATTATTGTTTTCTATTTCAATTATATTGACGACATCAACGACCGGAATAGTTCTATTGTTTTTTGCTTGGATGGTGTATATGTCTATAGAAAAAAATTTATCTTTTTTTCGGGTCCCGATGGCTGTTTTTTTTGCCTTCTTTATTGTTGTTCTTATAAGCGGAAACTTAGGTGTAGAAAATAACGCAGTTGAGCGTATTACTAATATTATTAACGGCGAAAGCGTTGATAGTTCATCTAATCTTCGATTAAATAATGGAAAAATAATGTTTTTAGAGTTGCCGCTTGTTATGAAATTTTTGGGAACCGGATTTGGAATGGTTGATTATGTGATGAACGCTCTTAGCATTAGTGATTATAGTCCTTACATGAATACTTTTTATGTGATTCCATTTATGTCGGGACTTCTTGGGACGATTTTATGGTATGTTTGTTTAATAATGCTATATAAAAAATCAAGTTTGAGGGGAAAATCCTTTATATTTGGTTTTTTTGTTTTGTCTTTGGGTAGTGGTATATTTGCTACTGCACAAATGGTTTGGTTTTTTATGTTGATTTTGGATGATATAAGAGCAAAAAATGAAAAATGTCTTTGATATTGTTAAATTAAATGAATGCTGTGGCTGTGGGGCATGCGTAAACGTCTGCCCGAAAGGGGCTTTGACTTATTCGACTGATGAATTCGGCTTTTACAGACCACAAATTGATGTTTCAAAGTGTGTTTCCTGTGGCTTGTGTGTCCACGTATGCCCAGAATGTAACGATTTTTTTGTCAATAGATCATCTGAAGTTTATGCTGCAATAAACAAAAATGGTGAAGTGCTAAAGAGAAGTGCGTCGGGTGGAATATTTTATGCGCTTGCAGAATCGGTAATTGCTGAAGGCGGCTTTGTGTTTGGAGCTACACTTGATGAAAATTTTCAGGTAAAACACGTTTGTGTTGATAAAATAATTGATTTGCCGTTGTTGCAGAAATCTAAATATGTCCAAAGTTTTGTCGGAGACTCATACAAGATTGCGTTAAACAAGTTGAAAGAAGGAAAAAAAGTTCTATTTTCTGGTACACCGTGTCAAGTTGCCGCAATGAAGTCTTTTGCAGGAAAATGGAATGGAAATTTAATCTTGGTTGAGATTGTATGTCATGGAGTTCCGAGCCAGAAATTTTTCAAAGACTATCTTGATAACTTGAATAAAAAAACACATGGCATCAAGGACTATGTTTTTACATACAAAAGAAGAATCTTAAATGGAATGAATAAATATATTTCCTTTACAACGAAAAAAGACAAAACTTTTGTAAAAAATTGGCCACAAGATAGTTATAATGTGTTTTTCATGGAGGCAAAAAACTATCAAGAATGCTGTTATAGTTGCAAATTTGCCAATGCAGAGCGCGTTGCTGATTTAACTTTGTGTGATTATTGGAATTGGGAATTGTTTCATAAAAAAGATTTTCCAGCATGTTCAACTCTTTCGGGAATTTGTGTGAATACTAAGCAAGGTTTCCTTGCTTTAGAGAAAATTATTTCCAAACTTGATATAGTAAAGTCATCGTACGAAAATCTTTCTGCATATAATGGTTGCCTTATAAAACCAACTTTACGTCCCGAATCAAGAGATGCTTTTCTGAATGAATGGCTTAGCGAAGGGTATGCCTCCTTAGAAAATAAATACGAACATTCCAATCGATTGAGAATGTTAAAAAGCCGCCTTCTAATGATTATTCCCGAAAAACTGAAACTTTGGATACACGGATTAAGACATGGAAATTAAGATTATAACATTGCATTCTCTTTTTAATCCTGGATCAGCTCTTCAGGCTTTTGCTCTACAGAAATATCTGTCCAAAGAGCATAATGTCCAAATTATAGATTATCGTCCCGTATATAGTCGGTATGGGAATTCGCTTTTGAAGTCTTTTATTCGTAAAATATTATTTTTTCGGCTTCGTATGAGCGAATCTAAAAAATATAATGGATTCATGAACAACTACATGAACCTTACTAAGACGTTTTATTCTTATAAAAATCTATGCAATGCAAACATAAAAGCTGATTTATTTGTTGTTGGAAGTGACCAACTGTGGAATGCCGATTATCCTTGTGGTAACGATAACGCTTTTTATTTAGATTTTATTAAAAATACGAAGAAAATAACTTATTCTACCTCGGTTGGGAAAAAAAATATTGATGAGAAAAACCTAAACAAAATTAAGGAATTCGAAAAATCTTTTTCTTCGATTGCTGTCCGTGAAAAAGATACAGCAATACAGTTAACTGAAAAATTAGGTCGGACGGTAACCTGGGTATGCGATCCTGTTTTTTTACTGAAACGAGATGTTTATGAATCAATGATTGACCAAAAATCAAGGTTTGACAAGCCTTATGTGTTTGTTTATCTATCTCCTAAATCTTCAATTCTGGATACATTGATTGAATATTACCGATCTAAGGGATTAATGATTGTTTTGGGCGGTGGTTACAACAAAAGCCGTTGTGTTTGCGATGTTCACATAAAGGATATGGGCCCGCTCGATTTTTTAAATTGCATCAAGTTTGCTGAAGTTGTTATTTCTACTTCGTTTCATGCAACAGCTTTCTGCCACATATTCCATAAAGAATTTGTGACAATTCTTCCACAAAAGAATGGAGAACGAATTAACAGTCTTTTAAATCAAACCGGTTTGTCAAATCGTGGTATTTATGATTTTATGGATAAAGACATTTTGCAAAAAAAAATCGATTGGAGTGATGTTGACGAACGTCTTTTTGAATACATTCAAGCTTCTAAGCTTTATTTAGACGAATCTTTAAATAAATGAAGCATATATGTAAAATTGAGGATGGAGTTATGATTGATATTACTCAAGATGAAATAATGAAAAATTGGCACGGTCAGTACGACTCACCTTTAGTTACAATTCGCTGTATAACGTATAACCAAAAGGCTTATATTGGTCAAGCTTTGGATAGTATGTTAATGCAGAGGACGAATTTTCCATTCATAATTGTTGTACATGATGATGCGTCAACAGATGGTACTGTAGATGTGATTCGTGATTATGAACGCAAATACCCAAAGATTGTAAAACCCATCTATGAAAAAGAAAATCAGTATTCAAAAAGAGATGGGTCTTTGGCTAGGATTATGAATGCAGCCTGTAGTTGTGCGAAATACTGTGCTGCTTGTGAAGGTGATGATTATTGGATTGACTGTAACAAATTACAAAGTCAGGTAGATTTTCTTGAGGCCAACTTGGAATATTCAGCTTGTTCTCATAATGTGAAAATAATAAAATTAGATCGTTGGGGTATGACTGGACTGATGTATCCCGAAAAGGAAAAAATTTTAACCACAGAAAATTTTTCAGAAAACTGCCATATTAATTCATTAGTTTATCGTTCAGATGTTTTGAAAGAATGGCCCGAATTTGCCTACAATAATCCTACGGCCGGTGATGTGAAGTTAAACGCACTTTTGAAAGTTAGAGGTCCAATTTTTAGATTTAATAAAGTAATGAGTGTTTATCGGCGTGGCGTTGCTGGATCATGGGTGAGGCGAGTTAGCAAAAATCCTGAAGCAATTTCAAACCAAGCGAGAAACTCGAGATTGTTTTATCAAGCACTTATGGACTGTTCTCCAGAAAATATTCGGCCTCATTTTTTGAAACAATTGGAATGGATGGATTATGTTGTATTAAAGAGATCTCTTCAGTTGCTTCAGGCGAGACGGAAATACCCCTTATTTTGGAGTCAAGAGACATTTAAAGAGAAAATCTATTTATATTATAAATCGATTGTAGCCAAGTTAGTTAAATAATGGCCGATGATTAAGGATGTTGTATATGCAGAATCTAATTACCGTTACCTCTCCACTTCTTCCTTCTCTGGAAGAGTTTGAACCCTTACTCAAGGATATCTGGGACCGCAAGTGGCTCACCAATAACGGCTACTATCACAAGCAATTGGAGGCCGCTCTTGCTGAATATCTCGGTGTGGAGTACATCAGTTTATTTACGAATGGAACGTTGCCCCTTATTACGGCGTTGCAGGCGATGCGTATTACGGGCGAGGTTATCACGACCCCGTATAGTTTCGTGGCGACAACGCATTCAATCTGGTGGAACGGTCTTACGCCTGTTTTCGTGGACGTGGACCCGGCGACGGGTAATCTCGACCCGCAGAAGATTGAAGAAGCGATTACGCCGAAGACCACCGCTATCATGCCGGTGCATGTCTATGGCAACCCTTGCGATATCGAGGCAATTCAAGAAATTGCCGACCGTTATGGTCTCGCCGTTATTTACGATGCTGCACATGCCTTCAACGTGAAGGTCAATGGTCGCACCATCCTTGACGCGGGCGACATGAACACTCTCAGTTTTCATGCGACGAAGACCTACAATACGGTCGAGGGCGGGGCACTGATTTGCCACGACGCGCGCACCAAGAAGCGTATCGACTATCTCAAGAACTTCGGCTTTGCTGGTGAGACTACGGTTGTCGCTCCGGGAATCAACAGCAAGATGGACGAAATTCGGTCCGCATACGGCCTCTGCAACCTGAAGCATATCGACAACGCCATTGCCGCTCGCAAGATAGTAGCGCAGAAGTACCGTGCCGCACTTGCTAATGTTGCTGGAATTACCATGTTCGCAGAACGCAACGAAGTGACTTACAACTATTCGTATTTTCCGATTTTCGTGAACGAGGCTGAATTTGGCATGAGTCGTGATGCGCTTTATCAAAAGATGAAGTCTCAGAACGTATTGGGGCGTCGCTATTTCTATCCGCTTATCAGCGATTTTGCAATATATCGCGGGCTCCCTTCTGCA
>JAEEGL014700715.1_pt1 | contig 10540 bp, 7 predicted proteins | sample 9134231 | NCBI WGS metagenome assembly JAEEGL01 (sample SAMN16246548, study PRJNA631951) | gut metagenome | biome: gut microbiome; feature: rumen; material: fiber-attached | host: Bos | place: Iran: Karaj | collected 2018-10
ATTAACAACAACAATTTCATCTAATTTAATTCCAAAAGAATTTCCATTTTCTTTACAAATAATATTAATATTTTTAAATATTATATGAAGATTATCAAGAATTTTAATTAATATTTTATCAAGATAATTTTTATTTTTTTCCCCTTCTATTTTTTCTTTTAATTCTTCTAAATGTTGTTTTGTATATTGTCTTAAAATGTTTACTTTTGTTTTTATTGAAATTGAATCTAAAAATTCCCATTTTTCTTCTGGAATAAAAGATAAAATTATTTCAACTTGATTTATTGTTATTACAGTAGGAACAGAAAAATTTTTTTTCCAAGGAATATTTACAATTAATTCATTTATTAATCCTTTTTCCATTTTTAAAGGAAATTTTAAATCATTCATTGTTTTTTTATTTATTGATATATCTGTTAATGTTAAATTACCTGACCATAACTAAATATTTTTATTATAATATAAATTATAAAAAAATATATTTTTACTCCTACTGACAGTTTTTGTTCATCTAATCCATCAATGTAATCTCCAAAATAGATTTTTATTAGTTTTTCTATTAAACCTTCTAACATTTTTTATTTTAATTAATTTCATATATTTTTGTCATTTAATTAAAATGATTTAATTTTTAAAAACTATATATATATATTAAACTTTTGGTATTTATTTTATAAAATAATAAAATTTTATCCAAATATTTATTTAGAATTAATATAAAGTTTTTGATTTTTTTCTATTTAAAAAAATGGAGTTAGATAATAAATTATAATTTATCCTCAATTAAAATCAATTAATATATTATATATACTACTTTACTTTAGATTATAATAAACTAAATCCAAGATTCAAAAAAAAATATATAATAATTATATTAAAAAAAAATAAAATAACTTAATTAAAATCTTAATACAAAAAAAAAAAACAAATATAATAAAAATTATTATAAAATCTAATATCAATAATTAAAAAAACTTAAAAAAATTAAAAAACTCATTTAATTTAAATCAATCAAAAACCCTAATAAAAAAAAACAAAAAACAAAAAACAAAACAACCAAAAAAACAAAAATAAAAATAAAATAACAAAAAAAAAAAACACTTCAAAAAAAAAAAAGAATTAACATCAAAAAAAAAAATATAAAACCCAAAAAAAAAAAAATAATAATTAACTACAAAGAAATAAAAAATGAAAAAATTAGCTTTAGCAGCAATAACATTATTCGCATTAAGTGAAGAAGGTCAATTAAAAGCAAAAACAGGATGTAGAATGAGTGGAGAAAAATGTACATTTAATGCTCAATGTTGTGGAAATAGAGTTTGTTTATCAAAACAAGGAAATAAATGTGGAGCACATTTAACTGTTGGTCAAGCTTGTGGAGAAAGTGGAGAATGTGGTGAACCTAATTTCTGTGAGAAAGTCTCTAGTAAAAATAAAACTAAAGTTTGTACAGCTCCTTATGCTAGTGGACATGATTGTAAACATGATGATCATTGTGTTTCTGGAACTTGTAAAGGAAATTGGGGAGGAGTAAAAACTGGAAAATGCAAATAAATAGTTTTTTAAATAACATTTTTTAATGTTTTTTAAATTTTTTGATTAATTTTACTTTGTTTTTTAATCTTGGTTTTTGAGGTAAATTTATTTAGATTTTTTTATTTTTTAAACTTTTTTTTTTGGGATTTTAAAAAGGATTTTATGGGAGTTTTATTTTTGGTTTTTTATATTTTTTTTTTTTGAAAAAAAGTTTTTGATTTTTTTGTTTTTTTTTTCTAATATGTATTGTGATAAAAGTTTATGAGATGTAATTTATTCTTTATTTAAATAATTATTTTTTTTTGTAATATTATATTATATCTTTTAAATATATTATTGTTATAAAATGAAATTATAATTATTATTTAAATATATTATTGATATCAATATAAATAAATGAATTTTTTTAATTCATAAAAAAAATATTTTTCAATTAAAATAAATAATAAATATCACTCATCTTAAATTAAATATTTAAAAAAATTATTCATCATCATTATTATTTTCATTATCAAACAATTTTTTTCTGACAGATGTTAATTCAAAATGTAAATCTTCCATAGAAATATCATTTAAAAAATTATTATTATAGATATCATCTTTTTTTCCAGTTTTTTTCAAAATCTCAAATAAACTTTCCCATTTTTCATTAGTTTTATTTAATTTAATTTCACCTTCATTTAATTTATTTTCATCATCAATTGTATAATAACTTCCAAGAAAAGGTAAATCTTTTTTAAAAGAACCATGGAAATACCATTTTTTATTAAAATTATAATAAACTCCTTCTCCTTCTTTTAAATTATTTTCCCAATTTCCAATATAAAAACAATCATCTAAATATTTATAAACTCCTATTCCATATTTTTTTCCTTCTAAAAAATCTCCATAATAAATTTCTTTATTTGGATAAAAATATACCCCTTCTCCTTCTGGAATATATTCATTGTTTACTTGCCCAATATAATATTCATTTTTTGAATAATAAATTATTTTTTTTGATTCTAATAATGAAAAAGATGTTGGAATGTTAAATATTTCTCTTTTAATAATATTTAATTTTTTTATGTTTGAAGATGAATCTTTTGGGTTTATTAAAAAAGACATTTTAATCTTTTTATAGGTTGTTTTTTTTTATTTTTTTGTATTTTTTTATTTTTTTTTTTAGGAATATTGATAATGTTTTTTGATTAACTCAATTAATTAAAAAATATTATTTTTTCAATAATAAAAACATTTAAAATTCTTTTATTATTTTTAAAATTATAAAAATCAATAAAAATAAAACATTATAAATCTTAGTTCATTTTTATAACTTCTTCATAATTAATAAAAATTAGTTTACCAATTTTCAGAATATAAATAACTATATTTTTACCATTTTTCTTTTCATAATAAGATATTATTAGTATAATAGACATAATATAAAATAATAATTCCATTAATTAACTTTTCTTATTATTACAAAAATTGAATAGACTAAAAAAAAGAAAATAATTATTATTCCTTTTAATTATTTACTAATTAATCATTTAATAAAAATATTCATAAAATTCTTCATATTGTTAGTTTAAAATATAAATTTATATTTGTATTTTCTATTGAATTTTCAATTTTTTAAATGAATCAAAATAAAATTGAAAATAATATATTTAAGTATTTAGAAAAAAGAGGATTAATGGCTTTTTTATAATTTATAAAATATAAAAGATAAAATATTTCTAATATATACAAAAGATTATATTTTTTATCATAGATTTAATTTTTAAGTTTTATAATTAATTATATAGATTAATAACTTTTATTAATATAAAATTTTATTTTCAAAATATAGATAATAATTATAACTTAGCTAATTCATAATCAAAAAAAAAAAATATATAAAAAACTTAATGATACAAACTGAATAAAAAAAATGAAAATTTAAATTAAACATTCTTATAAATTTAATTATTTATACTTAATGGAGTAGGAATATTACTATAAATAATATGAGAATTTATATTATTATCATCATCATTATCATTTTCAATTTCTTTAACTTCAAGTTCTTCTTTTGTATCATTTCCAGCAATATCAGTTATAGTATTACATTGTTTTTTTAAATATTTTAAAATTCTGTCAATATTAAGATAAAATTCAATTAATTTTTCTTCACTTATAATTTCTTCTCTTTTATCATCTAATTTTTCTATATTTTCATTTTTTTTAATTTTAGTTTCATTTAATACAAAAGTACACCAATTAAATTTATTTTTTTTTTTTAATTCAATTCTCTTTTTTAAAGAAGCATTATTTGTAAAAGCTTTTGATAAATCAAATTCATTATAATTAGAATTTGTTATATAAAAAGTATTTTTCCTAACTATACTTTTATTAGAATTAATAGTTTTTGTAATTGACTGAACTTTATTATCATAAGTTTTATTAATTATTTTTTTTTTATTATCATTAAAAAAAGGAGAATTAAATTTTTTATTTTTAATATTTAAACTCCTTTCAATTTCATAAGAAAAATCTTTTAAAGTTAAATAACTTCCAATTAATATATTATTAACAAATTTAGCAATTAACATAACAATTTCAATAATTCCATCAACTCCTCCTGCAATATCTTGAATTTTTTTGTATGTTCTATCATAAGTATCTTCTGTATTTTGTATCCAAAAATTAAAAGAACCTATGATTTCATTATTATCTTTATGAGTAATTTTTTCATTATAATCAAAATTATATGAATTTATTATTTTTTCATTATCTAAAAATAAACCATCATTTGTTCTTAAAACTGCAGGATTAAAATTTAAATGATTTAAAACAAATGAATTTGAATTTATTTCACTTGTAATTCTATGAATTGAATAAGTAATTGGTTGTGTATAATTATCAACATTAATACTATGATCTATAAAATATATTTCATATCCAATTACACTATTTAAAAAATTTTCTATTTCAGAATCAGATAAACAATTATTATTATTAATAACAGTATTATTTTGACATTTTTTAAAATAAACTCCATATTCAAAATTTTTACTATTTGATGCCCCATGAACTAAAGTAGGATAAACAAAAGTTTCATCATTTTTACTTATTATTTTTTTAGTTGTATTATCATAATATTTAGATATACATAAACAATTAGTAAAATTATCTTTTTGACTTTCAGTAATAATATCATTATATTTTCCTAAATCTGATTCTTCACAATTTTCATAAATCCAATGTGAATAAATTGAAGTATCTGTATTTTTTAAAAATGCACCATCATTAATATTAATTCCAATAATATTAATTGCTTTTGTGTTTATTTTAACTTCTAAATTAGATGTTGAATACATTCCTAAATAATGAAGAATTTGAGATGAATTTAAAGGATATTCTCCAATGTCATCTACAAATTTTGTATAATAAAATGATGTTGGATTTTGTTTTTTTATTAAATCTATTGATAGATATATTATTAAAAATATTATTCCTATTAATAATATTATTGAAAGTAATCCTGAAAAAATTGAGGAATGTGAATCTATTCCTCTATAAAATAAGGTTATTTCAGGGGATAAAAAATCACATTTTTTTAATATTCTTTTGAAAGTTTTCATATTTTTTAAAAATTTATTTCATTTTTAATATTTTTTCAAAACAATAATATATTTTAAAAATAAAAAGAAGAAAACACAAATAATTATATTAAAAACAAAAATCCATACCAAAATATTTGATATAATTGATATTAATATAGAGTATATTTGATTCATAAATTAGAAAAAAAAGGAATTATTAATAAATAAAAATTAATTAAAATAAACAAAAACTCATATTTATAATTAATATGAATTATTTCCCTATTTGAAAAATATCCAAAAATTATATAAAAATTTATAACCCAAAAAAAAAAATCATAAAAATCTAAAAAAAATCAAATATAAAAAGAAAAAAACAAAAAAAAGACTTTTTTTAAAATTATATTACCTTAAAAATAAAAAAATCCCAAATAATAAAAATAAAAAATTATTTTCTTTTAAATACTAAAATTAATAAGAGGATTTTTTAATTTAAGAATCAACATGAGCTCTACAAGTACCAGATCTCAATCCTCCTAAATTACCATTACAATGTCCACTTTTGCATTGTTTATCTTTTTTACATTTATAATTATTGTCATATTTCTTAATACAAATTTTATGAGTTGAAGTTGATTTTGCTTTATCACAAAAAGCAGTTGAACCACATTCACCATCTTCACCACATCTGTATCCTGGTTTAACATGAGGACCACATTTATTTCCACTTTGAGATAAACATACTAAATTTGAACAACAACTTGAATTAAATGTACATTTTGCTCCTTTTTTTTTACATTCATTCTTTTTTAATTGTAATTCTGTAGTAAATGCAAAAAGTGCAAAGACTGCTACTGCTAATTTTTTCATAATTTTTTTTTTTATTTTATTTTTAGAAGGTTATTTATATATGTTTTTTTAAAGATTAATTTTTTTTTTTTGAGTTATTATATCCGTTTTTAATTTATTTTTTTTTTTTTTTTTGGGGTTTTGATTATATTTGTTTTTTTTTTTTTTTTTTAAAGTTTTTTTTTTTGGTTTTTTTATTTTGGTTCTTTTATTTATGAATTTTGTTTTGGTCTGATTTTTTTTTTTTAGAATGTAATAAATAGACTTTTTTTTATTAACTTGTTTCTTTTTAATTATTATATTTTTAAATTTTTTTTTTGAGGAATCATTTAAATTATTATACTTAAATCAGAGATTTTTGGAAATTTAGAATTTAAAAAATTATATTTAATTATTTTTCATTAAATTTTGTGCTTTATCCATTTTTAACATTTCATAAAATTATAATATATTAATAAAAATGATATAGATATTAAAATAAATAATAATATGATTAAATTTAAACTCTATAATATAATAAAATTCATTGAAATAAAATTTTTAGTTTATAGAAAAAAATTCAATAAATAAAAAGATTAGATATTATTTTTAAAATATTATATTTTTTTAAAAAGTTAACTTATTATTTTAATAAATTTTAAAACGATAAATAAATTTTAAATAAGATTTTTAAATTAAATTTAATTTGAAAATTTTAATATTAATCAATTCAATATATAAAACAAATATTGTTTTTTATATATATTATTATATTATTTATATTAAATTCTTAAAATAATTATCATTTAATTTTTTCAATAATATAATATTTATAATTAATTTTTTATAATAATAAATTTTAGAATTATAATTGTAGAACTTTATTATAATTTTCTAGAACAAAATTAAGGAAATAAATAAATATTTATATCCAAAAAATTTTTCAAAACCTAAAATCTAATTTTAAATTTGATTTATCTTTATATTTAACAAAATAATATGATTTATTAATAAAAATGACCACGTAATCCAATAATAAAATAAAAAAAAAATATTAAATTAAAAGCTATTTTTAATATCAACATATTATATATTATAAAAAATGAAAAAAAATAAATAAAAAAATGTTAAACATCTTAATACAAATCATAAAAGTCTTAAATCTAAAAAGAAATTATTTCCTATTGTTTTTAATTTTATTGATAATTTTTTCTCAAGGAAAAATAAAAGCACAGGAAAATACACTTCCATCATTAATAGAAAAAATAAAAAATAAAAAGTCAAATTACATAATAGAAAAAGCAGATTTATTTTTTATAATAACAAGAGATGGATTTTTACATGCTTATTCAAATAATGAAATAAAATGGGAAATTTCACTTGGAGATGAGTTAATTACTTCAAATATAATAGGTAAAAATATAACAAATCAAATTTTATTATTACCTTTAGATGATAAAATTTATATTTATGAAAATGGAAATTTAACTGAGTTAAAAATTTCACTTAAAGAATTAGTTAATCAATCACCAATTAATTTTAATGATTTATTATTGATTGGTAATAAAAAAACTATTCTTTTTATTATTGATATTATTACTGGAAGAATTATTCAAAAAAGTGAAAATGAAGATAATTTAATTTTTTATAAAAAAAAATCATTAAAAATTCCTAATATTTTGACTGTAATTAGAGTTGATTATATTTTATCATGTTTAAATGAAAATCAAAAAATTTGGAGTGCAAGTTATAGTGAAGTTATTATTCAGAAAGGAAATGAAAAATGTGAAGAAAATTATATTAATAATAAAATAAATACTTTTAATAATTTGCCTATTTTAAAAAATAATTTTAATTTAACTCATGTTATGAGCATTCATTCTTATTATAAAAAAGATAATATTCCTATTAAAATATATGATAAAGATATTGAAGAAAAAAATGAAATAACAAATGAAAATAATGATAATAATGAATATTTAAAAAAAGAGGATAATACAATTGGAGAAATTCAAGAATATTTTAATGAAAAATCTAAAATTAAAATGGATTTAAGTGAAATTTCATTAAAAATTATAATAATTTATTTTAATAGAGCTAAATATTATTTTCAAAAATGCATAAATACTACGCTCCTTATTATTATTAGTATAATTGTTCTTATCTGGAAAACAATCAAATATTATAAAGATAATAATTCTGATAATCATTCTGAAAATTCTTCTCACGAAATTGAATTAGTAGATATTAAAAAGAATGAAAGTTCTACAAAATCAATTGAAAATATAATTTTAAATTCTATTTCTGATATTAAAGAAGAAAAAAGTATAATATTAAATGAAATTAATAATAATAGTATTGAAAAAAATTCAAATTCATTAGAAAAAATTAATAAATCAGAAGATGTAAGAAATGAAATTATATTAGAAAAAGATAATATAATTAAAGAAAAAGATAAACAAACAGAAAATCAAATTTCATTATATAATGAACATAATATTTTAGATAAGATTCAACAAATAATGAATGATGAAGATATACAAAAATTTCAAAAAGAAAGAACAGATTTAATGAATATAGATTCAGTTGAAAATGAAAAGGATAATACAATTACATTTGAAATGAATAAAACTACAAAAGTAGTTTATAAAAATGATGAAAAAATAAAAAGACTTCATGAATCATTTCAAAAATATAAAAGAGATAATGAAAAATTATTTATAATTGAAAAAAATACAATATCAAATTCTTTACCAAATAATGTATTTCAAAATGAAAATTTACTTTCTCAAGAAAAACAATTCAGAAAATATACACAAGATAATAAAATTACAGATAATGTAATTTTTTCAGATTCATTTAAAATGGATAATAAAAAAGAAGATGAAAATATTAATGAAGAAAATAATAAAAATGAAGATAATAATAATGAAAATAAAATTGAATACAAAAATGAACAATCAAATAATAATAATAATGAAGGAGAAGAGTCAATATCATTTGATGATAATTATGAAAGAAAAGAACATTTAAATATTTTTGATTCAGAATATTCAGAATCAGAAAAAAGTACATCCAAAAAAATTAATAACAATACATTAAATAGTATATCAATACAAAAAAGTGAACAAAAATCTCAATTAAACAAAAAAGAAAATAAAATAAAAGAAAAATTAAATGAACAAAAAAATAAAATTCAAAATTTTATACAAAATTATCAACAACAACAAACAAGATTAGATAAAGATTTTACAGATATAATAATTTTAGGACAAGGTGGATTTGGAATTGTTTTAAAGGCAAAACATAAAATAGATGAAGAATTATATGCAATTAAAATAATTAAATTATCAGATTTAAGTGAACAAAATGTTGTAAGTGAAGTAAAAACAATGTTAAAAATACATAGTAAACATATTGTTGAATATAAAACTTGTTGGTTTGAAAAAAATTTAGGTTCAGCTTCAAAATTTTTTTCTCAATTAAATGATTCAAGTTCACTTATGTCAAATACTTTAAATATTTCAATTAAAAATAGATCTAAAAGTGTCTATAATATACAACAAAATTTTTCTTTAAAAAAAAAAGAATCATCATCTCTATCAAAAATAAATGAAAATGAAAGTAATTATGAAAATAATAATAAAATTATTTTTGAAGATGAAAATGATGATAATGAAAATAATACAAATTCAATAAATCAAATATTTGATATTGATCAACCAGCAAGTGATGATGAAAAAATAGAAGAAAATTATAAAAAAAATCCAAAACCAATAATTCAATTTCGAGATGACTCAAATTTATTTTCAAGAAGAAGTATATTAACAAAAAGAAATTCAACATTAGAAGATAATTTATATTTTTTTATTCAAATGGAATATTGTGATGGCTTACCATTAGATAAATATATAGAATCAAAAGTAAATGAAGGAATAGAAAGAAAAATAATATTTAATTTTACTTATCAAATATTAAAAAGTTTAAATAAAATACATTCAAGAGGAATAATTCATAGAGATATAAAACCAGCAAATATTTTTATAAATGATAATGATATTAAGATAGGAGATTTTGGTTTAGCTACTCAAATTAATAATAGACAAATAATAAAAGAAGGATTAGTTGGAACTCCACTTTATTTATCACCTGAACAAATAAATAAAAAAATTTATAATGAAAAAGTTGATATTTATGCTTGTGGTGTAATTTTATATGAAATGTGTGGTTGTTTTTATTCTCTTATGGAAAGAAGAGAATGTATAATTAATTTGAGAAATAAAAGAATTATTATTAAAAAAGTTTTAGATAATTTTCCTGAAGAAAGTAAATTAATTTATTGGATGACTCAAACAGAAATTAATGATAGACCAAATGAAGATGAAGTATTAAATTCGGATTTGTTTAAAAAATGGAAAGAGAAATTTCAATAAAATCAAAATTTTTTTAATTTTTAATAGGAATTTTTCTTTTTTTATATATGATTATTTATTTATTTATTTTAAATAATTAATTTAAATAATTTGAATTATTAGTTAAATGTATTTTTTATATATTATAAATGATAAAAAAATTATTTAATTGAATATATTTATTATTTAAGAATA
>JAEEGL015590643.1_pt1 | contig 10540 bp, 7 predicted proteins | sample 9134231 | NCBI WGS metagenome assembly JAEEGL01 (sample SAMN16246548, study PRJNA631951) | gut metagenome | biome: gut microbiome; feature: rumen; material: fiber-attached | host: Bos | place: Iran: Karaj | collected 2018-10
CGCCTACGACCTGCGCGACCGGCTGACGAACGCGGTGACGCGGGTCGGCACGAACGCCTTCGCGCTCTCGTGGTCGCGCGACGCGGGCGGGCTCGTGACGAACGTCGCCTATGGCGCGGGCAGGGCGGTCGCGCGCACCTACGACCTCGCGGGGCGGCTCGTCGCCGTGCGCGACTGGCTGGGGCACGAGTGGACGTTCGCGTGGGACGGCGCGTCCCGTCCGACCGGCGGAACCTCCCCCGGCGTGGAAGTCTTGGCGTAGAAAAGCGATCTCGATTGGTGATTCAAGAAGGGAGTTGGAATGGGTGAAGGACAGAAAGCTCTGGCGGCTTTGGCGATTTTGGCGCTCTATGCCGTGCTGCTTGGCGTGAAGCTATGGCCGCTGTGGCGGCGTGCTCTGAGGTGTGGCGTCGTGTTCTGTCGCCGATCGGTGGGGGAATGGCTTCTGCTGGCGGCCTTCCTTGTCGTTGTTGTCCATCGCGGCGCGACGAAGGACACGAACGGAAACGACCGCGCGCCCGGTCCGGATCCGGCGGGGGCTTCGCTGGCGGAATCCGGGTGTCCGAGCCGTGATGCAGGCGACGATTTCCGCTTTAGCGCGTTCTCCGTCGACTCGAACGCCGTCTACTTCGCCGTGTCGCTGTCGGCGGCGCTCGACCTGCCGGAGGGGCAGCTTGACCTCTTCGCGACTCACGACGTCGATACGAATGTCTGGGCGCTCGTCGGAAGCTGCGCCGTCGCCCCGTCCGAAACGAATCTTGTCGTTGCCGTTCCGCTGTATGCGTTCCCGTTTCCGGCCTTGGACAGGCTGTTCCTGAAGCTCGGCACGCGCGCGGACCTCGATGGCGACGGGCTTGCGGACGCGCGGGAAAGGCTGATGTACGAAACGAGTCCGTGGCTGGCGGACACGGACGGCGACGGGCTTCTCGACGGCGAGGAACTGGCAGGCGTCCCCCCGTCGGACCCGCTCGACCACGACACCGACGGCGACGGATACCCCGATGGCGAGGAGCGGCTTGCGGGCACTTCGCCGGTTTCCCATGACGACGGCGCCGGGACGACCATCCGCTACTGCTACGATGCCGATGATCGTCTAGCGGGTGCGTATTCGGGCGCCGCCACGGCAATGTCGGCCGCGACGCTGTCGCCTGCGGGAAACCCGGCGCGGCAAACCTCGAGATGAAAGAGGCCCGCTAGCTATTGCAATCGCGGCACATGCGTGATATAATCTAAGCCAAAGGACGATTCTCAAATGGCTGATGGTACCGCGATCAACAAGGGACAAGACCGGGACGGGCTGCGCACGGCAGGTGTCCGGGCCTTGGGGTGCGGTTTGATCGCGCGCCTCGAGAAGATTTTCTTCTTCTTGCTTGCACTGTACCCGTTTGCCATGGGCGCGGTGTACGCCTTGGTCAACATGGCAGGCGGCTGGGCGCGTTTCAGCGAAAGGCGAACCTACGCATTCTATGGCATATTGGAGCATGGCTTCGCCTTCCTTCCGGGCGCGGCCATCGCAGGAGGTTTGTTCCTTGTGACATGGGCGGTGTCGCGTCGCATTTCTCGGGAATATTCGTCTAAAAGACAGTTGCTGCTGGACATCGCCTGGATGTTTGCAGTCTCGTTTGGCATACGCGCGCTGTTCTTCCTCATGTTTGGGACGGGTATGGGAAATTCATGGGATCCGCTTTGGGCGTGGGAAAGGGCTTGCGGACTGCCGCTGTCCGACAACCGTCATATTCTGTTCCCGGCATGGATGAACTTCGCCCTTCTGATGAGGGCATTTTTTACGGTATTCGGCAACCACTTCAGCCTGTTCCAGCTGTTGGAGACATCTTGGGGCGGAATCGGGAGCGTTGCCGTTCTTCTGCTTGCGCGGGAGCTGACCGGTTCAAGGAGATTGGCTGTTGCCGCAGGTCTGCTGCACGCCTTTTCGCCAAATGCCATCGTTTATCTGACGGCGTTTGCCACTCCCGAACATGCGGCTGCGCCGCTGTTCAGCCTTGCCACATGGCTTTTTCTCATGTGCCTCGTGCGCAACCTGCGTTGGGGAAGCTGCATGAAATGCGCCTTGCTGTCAGGTCTTCTTCTGGGAGCCGGCGATGCGATCAAGCCGTTTGCTCCAGTGTTCCTGGCATCGGCCGCGATGGCAACCTTGGTTGCCGTGTTTGCGGCGGAGCCTGGACGAAGACGCGCAGCGGCATTGAAGCTGGGGGGCGCCTTCGTCGCACTTGTTCTTGCACGAGCGGTTGTGTGCTGGGGCGTGACCAGTGCTTCGGAACATGCGTTCGGCTGCAGGCTCAGCAGGTCAGACTCCGTGCCACATTTCATCTGCATCGGCCTTGACCGTTCCGGCGAGGGGATGATCCATCTTGGTGCACATAGCCATGCGTATCTGAACAAACGCCTTGCCGGCATGCCGCACGACACGGCGGCGGACGAAGTCTTCAAGGCGCTCAAGGATGACTGGCGGGGAAACTGGGGCGAGATTCCCTCGTTTCTGATGAAGAAGACGATCTGGGCATGGCAGGATGACACACAGGCGTTCCACTTCTATTCGTGGAATCAGGTGCACGGATATGCAGTTCCTCCGTGGGTGTTGAAGTGCATGCCGTGGATCTGCCGATACGGCGCGTCCGGCGCTCTCGTGTATTATTTTATTCTGATGGTTTTCGCCAGTTTTTTCGCTGCAAGAATTGCCATGTTTACACCTGCCGACAAAAGACGTCGATATCTTTTGCCCGGGTTGATGGTAATGGGATACTTCTGCCTGATGCTGATTTCCGAGTCGCAGGGGCGCTATAAATGTCTTGTTATGCCGTTTGTGACGATATTTGCCGCGTGTGCACATCTGGAGAGACGGTTTCCGCAGTTCAAGATGAACGGCTGCAAAGTTTTGAACGACCGTTTGTGCGTGGTTATGCCGGTATATAACGAACGCGATGCCATCGGCACGGTTCTGGAGAAATGGGCTCGGACCCTCGACGCGCTCGGAGTGGACTATGTGATTCGTCCGTACAATGACGGCAGCCGGGACGACTCGCTCGCGGTGATGAACGCAAAGGCGCGGGAGTTGAACAGCGACGGCCGGAATCGCATCGACGTCAGGAATAAGCCGAACGGCGGACACGGGAACACGATTCTCACGGGATATCGCGAAGCGGCGACGGATGGGTTCGGCTGGATATTCCAGATTGATTCAGATGACGAAATGGGGCCGGAAAGGTTTTCGGAACTGTGGAATAGGAGGAACGACTTTGATTTCCTTGTTGGCATCCGCGACGGTCGTGTGCAGACGCTGCCGCGCAAGATCGTTTCGCTTGTTTCCCGCCTTTGCGTGAGATTGTTCTACGGAAAGACGGTGTGGGATGTGAACTCCCCCTACCGCCTGATGCGCGTTTCCGCGTTCAGAGATTTCTACGCGGCGATTCCGCTCACGACATTCGCTCCGAATGTCATTCTTTCTGGACTTGCCGCACGGCACGGTCTTCGTGCTTTCGAGGTACGCGTTTCGCAGCACGAACGTGCGACAGGGGAGGTGTCCATCAGGAAATGGAAACTCTTGAAGTGCGCAGTTAAGAGCTTTTGGCAGACTGTAACCTTTTCTTTTTCGACGGATGAGAGGACATGATTAGACGCTAATTTGCAGGAGTGCGAGCATGATAGACATTTTTGGAAAGGGTCGCCCTATGACATTGAAAAATGAAACAGTCGGGAAATGCGTGTTGGCGTATCTCGCGCTTCCGACGGTAGTCTTCCTTCTCGGCTGGCTGCGCTGGGAACTCGGTGTCCCCGCCGGCATTGCCGTGCTTGCCGCTTTGGGTCGCGCCTTCCGGCGGAAGAGGGACGATGGGGCGGTGACGCTGGCGCCGATCGCCGAACCCGCCGAAAGACTTGAGATTGCGGTTCCTGTCGCGTTGGCGCTTGTCGCCGGCATTGTCGCATGGTGCGTTCTCGCCGGCCAGGGCGGTTTTGTCGTGCAGTCGGGCGACTGGAACTGGCGCAATGCGACCTTTCGTGACCTGATCACCCATGAATGGCCGGTTCGCTACGACGACTGGAACAGGGCTTTGGTGTTCTATGTGGGTCATTGGCTGCCGCCTGCGCTTGTCGGAAAGCTTGTCCTTGCAATGACCGATAGTCTTCCGTGCGCGTGGCGCCTTGGCAATGTCGCGCTTCTCTTCTGGACGGCGACAGGTGTCGCACTCGTGTTTTCGCAGCTTCTTGTGATTCTGAAGGCCCGTTCCGTGCGCAGGCAGTTCGCCGTTCTCGCCCTCCTCGTGTTCTTGGGCGGACTGGACGTCGTCGGCACCATGGCGCTTAACATCAAGCAGATGCTTGCGGGCCTTCCCCCTGAGAATTCCTGGTGGAACTTCGACGACTGGTGGTCGAGAGTGTTCAACTACACGTCAAACTCCACCTGCCTTTTCTGGGTCTTTCATCAGGCGGTGCCGGCATGGGTGGCGACCCTTTTCGTCGCACGCGGCGCACGATTGTCGGAAGTGGCGTTTCTTCTCTCCCTCCTTGCGATTTACTGCCCGATCCCGGCTACAGGTGTCGCATTCGCGGTCTGTGTGCTTGTCTTGCATCGCGTCCGTTCCGGCGGCGAATTTGCCGCCGTGTTCCGTGCATGCGTCTCCCTGCCGAATCTTGTCGGCGTCCTTGTCGTCGCTCCGCTGGTGGCGGCGTTCATCTGCTCCAATCCTGCGGCTGGCCAGCTGTCGTTCGCCTGGACGGAGATGGGGACGACGTTCTTCCTCAGGCGGTGGACGCTTTTCTTCGTGTGCGAACTGGGGCTTTATTTCGCGTTGACTTTTGGATGTTGCCGCCGCAATCCATGGTGGTGGTACGCTCTCGTCTGGCTGCCGTTCTGCCCCATGGTCAGGATCGACGGCGGGGCCGACTTCTGCATGAGGGCGTCCATCCCCGCCTTCCTGGCCCTTGGCGTGCTTGCGTTCCATTCCGCGATGCGACTTCGCGCGGAGCGTTCGTGGAAGTGGGCTGCGCTTGTCGGCTGCCTCGTCGTCGGCTCGTACGTCCCGGCCAAGGAAATGGCATGGGAGATCTACCATGTTTGCCGCCTTGGCCTTGGCGTCGTGGTGGAGGATCGGATCGTCACGTTCGACCAGGACCTCGAGGCGAGGTTCGCGGAGGAATACAACTGGCCCGGCATAGGAGAGTGGATCCTGGCGAAGAACACCGTCAAGTCGCCGGACGAACAGTTCTTCTTCAGGTGTCTTGCAAGAAGGCGAAAGGAGAAATGAATGACGGTATTTGACAAGCCGATATTGGTGACGCGGCCGTATCTGCCGCCCCTCGAGGAGTTCAAGCGCGGATGCGAGGAGGTCTGGTCCAATCGCTGGCTGACGAACGACGGGCCCGTGCTGCAACGGTTTCAGGGCGCGTTGGCTCGGTATCTTGGGGTGCCGACGACGAACCTCGCGCTGTTCGCCAACGGGACGCTCGCGCTCGAGCTTGGCTTCTATGCGATGGGACTTTCCGGGGGGGATGTCATCACGACGCCGTTCACGTTTGTCGCCACAAGCCACGCGCTCAAGCGCATCGGCGCCAACCCCGTGTTTGCCGACATCGATCCCGACACCATGTGTCTCTCTCCCGCGGCGGCGGAGCGGATGATCACGCCGCGTACCAAGGCGATTGTGCCGGTGCACGTGTATGGCAATCCGTGCGACGTGGAGGGGTTCGCGCGCCTTGGCGAGAAACATGGCGTCAAGATCGTCTACGACGCGGCACACGCCTTCGGCGCCGATCTCCACAGGCATGGGGACATGTCGATGTTCTCCTTCCATCCGACGAAGCTGTTCCATTCGTGCGAGGGCGGATGTCTCGTGTTCAGGGACGCCGCGCTTCAGCGCAAGCTTTTCAACCTCAGAAACTTTGCGATCGAAAGCGAACTGGCGTGCGTCGACGTGGGCACGAACGCGAAGATGAACGAACTGCAGGCGCTGATGGGGCTTCTTTGCCTGGAGCGCATCGAGGACCTTCTGGCATCGAGGAAAAGAATCGCCGCAATCTATGCCGAGAGATTCCGCGGCACGTGCGTGCGGTTCGTCGGTGGCAGCGCGAACGCCGCCTATTGTCCGGTCTTATTCAAGTCATACGAGGTGCGGGAACGGGTCTATGCGGAGCTGAAGAGGGCGAATGTCCATACCCGTCGATACTTCTACCCGCTCCTGACCGAATTCGCGCCGTACATCTACGCGCGCGGCACGTGCCCGGTCGCCGTAGACGTCGCCTCGCGGGTATTGACCTTGCCGACCTACTACGGGCTGGTCGACGAAGACGTCCGGCGCATTGCGGACAATATACTGGAGATCGTGTCATGAAGCGCCTGCTGATCATCGGCGCGTCCGCCATGGGACGCGAGACATGTGCGTATGCCCGCGAATGCGGGATGGAGGTGAAGGGGTTCCTCGACTCGCGGACCGGCCTCCTGTCCGGACTCCCTGGCTATCCGCCGATCCTCGGACCCGTGGACGGATATTCCGTCGAGGACGGCGATGTGTTCGTCTGCGCCGTCGGCGACCCTGTTGAGAAGCTGAAGTATGCCGCCGCCGTTGCCGCGAAGGGGGGCTCCTTCGTGTCGATCGTGCATCCAAGCGCCTACATCGGCATGAACGTGCGCCTGGGAGAGGGCAGCATCATCTGCCCCGGCGTCGTGATCACCAACGACACCGAACTCGGCAACCATGTGATTGTCAATGTTGCCGCTTCGGTCAACCATGACAATTGCGTGGGCGAGGGCACGACGATCGGCCCCGGATGCAGGCTCGCCGGGCGCGTGACCATCGGCCGGAGGGTGTTTGTCGGCGCGGGAGCGACGCTCATACCGGACGTTGCCCTCGGAGACGGCGTGTTCGTCGCCGCCGGGGCGGTGGTGACCAAATCGTTCGAGTCCGGACGCCTGATGGGCGTGCCCGCAGTCTGCAAATAACGGAGGAAGATCATGTCTGAAACGCGTGTTTGCGATTACTCGATCGTCGTGCCGGTGTACTTCAACGAGGGGTCTCTCAGATACACGGCCGATCGTATCTTCAAGGAGGTTTTCGCCGCCTACCCGGAGAGACGCGGCGAAATCGTCTTTGTCGACGACGGCTCCGGCGATGGTTCGTTCGGCGAACTCTCCGCAATCTACAGCGAACACCCCGAATGCATACGCGTGTTCCGCCTTTCGCGCAACTTCGGGCAGGTGAACGCCTGGTGGTGCGGGCTGGAGAACACGCCGGGTCCCGTGGTGGTGGTGTCGGCCGACGGGCAGGACCCGATCGACCTCATACCGACGATGCTGAGAAAGCATTTCGACGACGGCGTGGAGGTGGTGGTCGCGACGCGCGAATCGCGTGAAGACGGTACGTGGAGGCGATTGACATCTTCGCTCGTGTACACCTGCATCCGGAAGTTCGGCAGCGGCGACATGCCGCCGGGCGGGTTCGATTTCTTCCTGCTCGGCGCGAAGGCGAAACGCGCGTTGCTCTCCCGCTGACAGCCCAACACGTTCTTCCAGGTGCGCGTGCTGGAGCTGGGCTTCAGGCGCGAGATGATCCCGTACCGACGTGAGGAGCGCAAGGCGGGCGTGTCGCGCTGGACGTTCTCCAAGAAACTGACATACATGATGGACGGCGTCCTGGGCCACTCGTACGTGCCGATTCGCTTCATGTCGTTGATGGGAATATGCTTCTCGGCTCTGAGCTTCGTCATGGCGTTGTTCTTCTTCGTCGCCTATTTCTTCAACCCGAACGTGGTACGCGGCTGGACGCCGATCGTCCTGCTCGTCCTCTTCGTCGGCGGCGTGCAGATGCTGATGATCGGCGTTCTGGGCGAATATCTCTGGCGCGTCCTCGCGCAGACCCGCGCCTCCCCACCGTACATCGTGGACGAGACTCTTGACGGAATTGAGGGAAAAGAGCAAACTTGAAAACATAAGTTAAAATGGAGAATGGCTATGGTTAGACAGATTGTACAGAACTCGTCATGTTTAATGGCTGATCGGAAAGGTTCCGTGTTGGCAAGGCGGGGCCGTTGGGCTCTTTGCGGCAAGATGATCTGCAGGTTGGCAATGGCGGTCGTCGGCTTGTTCCAGGCGGTTACGGCTTTCGCGGAAACTTATGAACTTGCAACTTTGGGGAATCGGCAGCTAGATTTCCCCTTGAAGATTGTAGGGACATATACCGACAGAGCCGATCACACCATGGGGACGGACTATACGGGCACATTCAAGGCAAAGAGAACAGGGAATTATGATGTGTCGTTTGTCGCCCGTAAAATACAGGGTACGGCAAGGACGTTGACTGCAAACGTGAGGAATTACTCGACAGTCATTGGTTCGGTCGCTTCTGGGCAGACCAAGACCATGCATTTTACGAGCGGACAGTCGTATACAATCAAGATAACGGTTGCAAATACCTTTGGATCGGAGAATTCAAAGTACGAGTTTACGGTGGCGATAGGTGACACGGGTGGCGGCGGCGGAGGAGGAGGTGGTGGTGGCGGCGGAACGGCCAGTCTCGTCAGCGTCACATTCGATGCCAACGGAGGCTATTTCTACGACGAAGTCTGGACGACAAGTAACCTAGACCGTCTGACGCAGTACTATCCTCCGGGAGTTCGCATCTTGTCGGGCGCGCCTTTGTGCGCCAAGGCCGGGTGCTCGTTTGCTGGATGGTTCACCGCAGGTGGAACTCAACTCAGCGGAACGACCATTGCTTCTTCTTCCATCACCTACTATGCCAGATGGCTCCAGCCCGATCTGTTCCCCCACGCGAAATCGGGATGGAGCGCGCCGCTTGTCGTGTCGGCGTCGCGAGCCAACGCGACGACGGATACGGCGTCTTCATTCACGGACACGGACAGCCTCTACGTGAGCTGGGCGGTCGTCTGCTCCGGGGCGGGCGTCGGCACGCGCTTCTACAATTCCCTGTATGTGGACGGTGTGCGAAAGGATCGCAGATATCCAGAGTGCGCTCTTTCTGTCGGAAACCACACCTATGAAGTCGCCTATTCGATCGGGAGGCTTTCCGTCGGTACGCATACGATCAAGATCGTGGCGGACGAGGGCAACAACATCGCAGAGTCGAACGAGGGGAACAACACCTACACACGAACCATCACCGTGACTCGCGCTCCCGGCTCGTGCGCGGATTCGGCCGTGTCGTTCACGATGCCGTCGTCTGTCGTGAAGTACGACGTGACGCTGGTGCGGGAGTGGTGTTCCACCTCGTACAGCAATTCCCGTGGCGTCTTCTACGCCACGACCACGCTTTCGCGCGGCCGGCTCTACTCGATCGCCATGCCAAAGGCCACTGTGTTCGACGTCACCTGTACCGACTCCAAGGCCGTCGTCACATACGGATTCGACGACGGCCTCGCCTATTATCTCATTGATACGCGCGGGATGTCCGCCTACTCCACAAAGCTCTCCCTTTCCGTCAGCGGCAGCGTTGGCGCCCGGGCGACGGTGTATGTGGGCGCGGCGGACTACATGCCGCTAGGCAACTGGGACAAGCCGGAAGTCCTTCCGGCCTCGTCCGCGGATGGACAGTTCCGCTACGACGTCACGCGCAGTCTCAGGAACGGCATCTACAGTTTTTCGCTCAATGCCATCGCCGGCATGCGCTACGAGATGCGCGTGTCCGGACGGAGAGGCCTGGCGCTGAACGTCTACAGCGGCGTCGTCGACGTGCTCGACCAGTCGAAGGGCGATGCCTTCCACAGGATTCTCTTCAGTTGCCCAACGAGCGGCAAGGTGACGCTTGACGTCTCGGCAGACGAGACCGGTCCGATGTCTGTCATGTGGTTCGGGGCGTCAAGTTCAAGAAAGTTCAAGCTCGCGCTCGACGGCAATGGCGGGTCTGTTCCACTTGGGTGGACGCGCGCCGCATACGGAGACAAGGTGGGGGTGCTCCCCGTTCCGGAATGGCCCGGACACCTCTTCGGCGGCTGGTTCACGGCACGTGAGGGCGGTACGCGCGTCACGTCGGAAACGGCCATGAGCGTCGCAAGCGATCTTACGTTGTATGCACACTGGACGTCGCTTGCCGCCGGTTCCTGTGAAGACGTCGAAATCGGTTTCGTCCTGACGGAGGCCGTCAAGGCGTACACCGTAAGCCTGACGCAGGAATGGCGCTCCGACATGCGATCATACGAAGAGTCGGGCATCCTCTGCTGCGCCACGACCGTCGTACGCGGTCGGTTCTACACAATCGCGATGCCCCTCGACTCCAGTTTCGACGTGGACTGCGAGGGCGACGGCGCGGTGGTGACGTATGGCGAAGATGATACACTGGCTTACTATCTCATCGATACGCGCAAGATGTTCGCGGATTCAGCCAAGGTGCACCTGCGCATCATGGGCGACGTTGGCGAGCGTGTGACTGTCTACGCTGTCGCGGGGGATTACATGCCGCTGGGGAGCTGGGGCAAGCCCGAGATTCTGCCTGCCGACAATGGCGGTGCAGACTTCTCGTACAAGGTCTCCCGGAACCTCCGGAACGGCTGGTATTCCTTTTCCCTCTCGCCCGTGCCG
>JAEEGL015600448.1_pt1 | contig 10540 bp, 9 predicted proteins | sample 9134231 | NCBI WGS metagenome assembly JAEEGL01 (sample SAMN16246548, study PRJNA631951) | gut metagenome | biome: gut microbiome; feature: rumen; material: fiber-attached | host: Bos | place: Iran: Karaj | collected 2018-10
AACAAAGCGAAATGGCACGAAAAGCAGACAAAACAACGACTACCCTTTTTCTTACACTTTTCTGTCTGTAAAACACAAGTTTTCCCATAAAGCCAACAAAAAAATACAGAAAAAATAATAAGCCGAGTTCTGTATTAAGTAATCATCTATCCATGCCGAATGTTACCATCCGGCTATAGCAGTCTACCCGCGGTGCCTTCGCCTGGACTGCAACCACCGCTGCTTGACTTTGCTTCAAAAGAGGTTTGCCTTGCCAGAAATGTTACCATTTCCGCGGTAGTCTCTTACACTGCCTTTTCACCCTTACCTGCCGAAAAGCAGGCGGTATATTCTCTGTGGCACTTTCTGTCAGAATAAAATTCTGCCCGGTTATTACCCGGCTTTTTGTCCAGTGAAGCTCGGACTTTCCTCACCGACAGGAAATTTCATTATTTCCTGCCAGCACGATTACATATTTTTTCTGAAAATAAACAAAACAAAAAAAGAACAAGAACCGAAAAAAAGATTCTTGTCCTCTCAAAAACTAATCGTCAAGCCCATTCACGAACGACTTGTCGCTCTCGTCACCGAACGGAGATTCCTCAGAAGTCTCTTCATCCTCCTCAAGCATATCCTCGTCCTCCATAAGCTCGTCGTCATCGTCAACAAGGCTTCCGGTATCATCACTAGGAATATACCTGTCCTCATCTCCGTCCTCAGACTCCTGATAGAAGAGAATGCGGCTGCAATACGGGCAGAACAGAACTTTCTCACCGTCACGAACCTCATTAGCGAACTGAGCCGGAAGAATCATGTGGCAGCCCATACAAACGCCACGCTCAACGGCAACAATACCCTCACTGTTGCGCTTTATGATCCTCTGGAATTTATAGACAATTTCAGGGTCTTCCTTATTAAGGTCAGGCACAATTGATTCCTCTTTCTCTTTGAGTTCGTCAAGCTGGCTCTTGTATTCGGCAACCTGCCCCTCAAGAGCATCCCTCTTTGACTTAAGCTCAGAATCAAGAGAAGCGATTGTTTCCTCATCAATTTTAAGGCTCTCGTACAAATCCTCACGCCTTTTTTCCTCTTTCAGAAGCTCAGCACGGACATTCGCCTCTTTTTCCTTAGCCTCGGTAATCTGCTTGTCCAAAGCCTCGTACTCGCGGTGCGTAGAAATCTCATCCATGTTGCGCTCGCCAGTTTCCCTCGATGTTACAGCAGCGTTAAGCTCTTCCTTAAGGTGTACGATTGACTTTTTTATTTCTTCATAAACGGAATTCTTCTCGATATATTCTTTTCTCAGACGAGAAAGCAGCTCTTCCTGAGAATCCAGCTGCCTCGGAGACTCTTCGATTTTTTCTTCGAGAACATATTTCTCTGCGAGAACATCCTGAAGCTCTTTTAGTTTATCAAAAACCTCTGTATTTTCCATGATAAAACCCCAATATAAAGTAATTTGATATTATATAGAAATATTTCAATTTTGTCCACAATTCAAATTAAATCTTGCAATTAAAAAAAAGTATGATAAAATCAGAGCATTACAAAAAGTTTTGAGGTTATAAACCATGATAAAAAAATCAGCATTAATTTTGGCAACAGTACCTTTCGTCCTTTTTGCATCATGCAGAAAGGAAACTCCTGTCAAAGAGAAAGAAAGTCCGCTAAAGCTTTTCATGGCGGAAGTAAACCATGAGGATTCAATATGCGGAAAAATGGATCTGGCGTTCAAGCAGAAAGTCGAGGAGCTTTCGGACGGAAAAATCCTGATAGACTTAAAATGTTCGGGCATTCTTGGCGATGAAGCTCAGGTTATGAAAATACTCCAGTCTGAAACCCCGACGATTCATCTGGCACGAATTTCCGCAAGTCTCGCAAAATACGGCGGAAAAAAATCAAAGCTCCTTTCGATTCCGTTCACTTTCTCAAACGCAGAACATTTCTGGCAATTCGCATCATCGGATATAGCCAAGGAAATCATCAACGAGCCTTACGAGCTGAAGCTTGGTATGCGCGGGCTTTTCTACGGCGAGGAAGGATTCAGACATTTTTTCAGCACGGATGAAATCAGCGGCATAGCCGACATGAAAGGAAAGAAAACAAGAGTGTCCGGACAAGTCCTGACCGATTTGGCAAAGTCACTGGGCGCAGAACCTGTTGAGATTCCTTTTACCAATATATTTGTCTCCTTGCAGACAGGAAAAATCGATGTGGCGGAGCAGCCGCTGTCAAACTACCTTGCGGATAACTTCCATAAAGCCGCGCCGTACATAATCCTTGACGGTCATATGCTCGGCACGGTTCAGGTCGTCATAAGCTCAAAAACATGGGACTCGCTCACCGAAAAGCAGCAGCGAATCCTGACGGCAGCAGGAAAATATGCATCTGACTACTGCAGGAAAATCGCCGCTGAGTCAGAGGAGAAAATTAAAGCGCAGCTTACGGCTGAGGGCGTAAAGATAACAACCGTTGACGACATATCACCGTGGCAGGAGGCGTGCAGGAAAATGATTTCTGAGTCTTCCAAGGACTACCCGGAGCTTTACGAAAAAATCCTGAAACTCAACAGCCAGCATTGATTGCACAGTCGTTTTGCCTGAAAGCAAATAGTTTGTTGCGTACGATACCGGGCTGAAACGAAGCGGCAACCACCATTGATGCGATGTATTCGGCTTCGCATCAATGTGATTTGTCAAACCCCAACTACCGTCTTCATTCTTTTTCGATATTTCCTCTAATATTAACATTCGTTTTCCGATAATCAAATGAATAAGAAAATAGACTTGTGAGGAAACTCTTTAAGTTTCCGAACACGTCTAATTATGGGGAATCGAAATATGCCAGAAGAAACTACCGAAATCAGGCAACATATCATAGAAGACGATAAAATCACCGGTATCAACATAAACCTTCTCACGACATTTTTCATAGTAATAACAGCAATCGTGTTTTTTTTCGTACTATTTATATCAAACGGCGTTATGAAAAGATTCAATGCCGTAGAGGATGCGATTGGCAAATTCATAATCTGCGAGCAAAGCTCAAAAATCATAAAAGACTCAGCTAACTTCCTTACAGAGCAGGCAAGGCTTTTCGTTCTGAACGGTGCCCCTGAGTATGCTTATGAATATTTGAAAGAAAAGAATGTGACGAAAAGAAGGGTCCTTGCTTTCACAGAGCTGCAGAACGCATGTTCTGAGCAGGACCTTGCGTACCAGCGGCTTCAAATCGCAATCGAACAGTCAGAAAGTCTTATCAATATAGAAACTTATGCGATAAAGCTCGGCTACGAGGCCAAGAAAGACTCAATCAGCGATATTCCTGACGAAATAAAGGATTTTCCTCTCAAAGAAAGCGACAGAAAACTTTCAAAAAAAGAACTGGAAAATGCGGCTCTTGAGATGCTTTTCGGAGAAGGATACCTTCTTTACAAGACACGCGTAAACGAAAACTGCAACCTGACAGTAACAAGCATTGAGGAAGAAATCCAGAGAAACCTCCAGATAAACTCAACGGATTTGGGAGAGTATCTGCAAAGGCTGCGTTTTCTCTTTTTCGTACTGCTCGTCATAACGGCATTCATTTTCTTTGCGATGGCATATTTTGTCCTTCACCCGCTCAAAAACTTCCTGAATTCGATAAAGAAAGACGAAAAACTGAATGTAATCGGCTCAACGGAATTCAAATATCTTGCTAAGACTTACAACGAGATTTACGAAGTAAAGGCAAAGAACGAGAAAAAGCTTATACTCAAGGCAGAATACGACAGTCTGACAGGGATTCTGAACAGGCGCGCGTTCGACAATTTGTGTCTGAATTCTGCAGAGCAGCAGAAACCAATCGCGCTTCTTCTTATCGATATAGATAATTTCAAGCACATAAACGACACATACGGACACGCAGGCGGTGACACTGCGCTTAAAGAGCTTGCACGCATACTGCAGAACACTTTCAGGAAAGACGACTATATTGCCCGCATTGGCGGAGATGAATTTGCGGCAATTCTCCCTAACTACAAAATCTCGTCGAACGAAACGATAATCAGGAAAATCGAATCTGTAAACGAGCAGCTTGCAAATATGAAAGACGGCATAAAGACTGTTTCAATAAGCGTTGGCGGAGCTTTCTCACCTACAGGATACGACGAGGAGCTGTACAAGCGGGCCGACAAAGCGCTTTACAAGACAAAGGAGCTTGGAAAGCGCGGGTGCAGTTTCTATACGGAAGATTTGGGCTGAGCTGGTATGTCACATATTGTTACTATAGAAAAAATGGTCGCAGGCGGGGACTGCATGACAAAAATCCAAGGAAAGAATGTTTTCGTTCCTTATGCGATTCCAGGGGAAAAAGTTTCGGTAGATATAACTAAATCTTTCCGCGACTATGACCTTGCCGAGATAAGAGAAATAATCGAGCCGTCCGCGCACAGGACAAAGCCATTCTGCCCTCTCTACGGAAAGTGCGGCGGGTGCAATATGCAGCACATTGATTTCGACTACCAGATTGAGCTTAGGAAGGGAATTCTGAGGGATTCTTTTGTGCGGGAGGGGCTGAAAGTTCCGGAGATTGAGGTAGTTTCAGGCGCAGAGAAAGGCTACCGCTCAAGAATCCAGCTTACGGACGGCGGCTTCAACGAAAAAGGCTCCGGCTCAGTCGTTCGCATCGACTTCTGCCCCGTCGCCACAGAAGAAATAAACTCGTACCTTGCGAAAACTCCATGGAACGAACGCCCGGCAGGAAGAACGCATATTTTCGGCGACAGGCGCGTTCTGGGGGAGAACCATGTAATAATCGCCGATGAAAAAGACAAGTCCCAGGTTCAGGAAAAAATCATCGGGGAAAGCAAGAAAAAATCAAGGCTGAAAGTAAAAAAGAACACTTACTTCAAGGGAAGCGTTCAGGACGAAAAAAACTTATGCTCAGTCGAGCTTCTCGGAAAAAGAATTGATTTCGATGCGCGCGGATTCTTCCAGTCGAACCTTGAGGTGCTTGAAAAATCAATCGGTAAAATAATGCTCAACACAGGCGGAAAAAATGTCCTGGATATGTACGCTGGCTGCGGGACATTCTCCGTCTTTTTGTCCGATATTTTCGAGAAGACCACGCTCGTGGAGCATAACAGGGACGCGATTGTTTTCGCAGAAAAAAACCTGCTCGGAAAAAAGCACGAAAGCTACGGTCAGAGCGGAGAAAAATGGGTTTCCGACAACGCCCCGAAGATTCTTTGCGACAACGGCGGATTTGACGCGGTAGTCATTGACCCGCCCAGAAGCGGAATGGAAAAAGGAGTGCGCGACTGGCTTTGCAAAAACAAGACAGGGCAGATACGAAGCGTTTCATGCAACCCAAGCACGCACGCGCGCGACGCGGCTTTTCTGGTAAAATCAGGTTACTCGCTCGAAAAACTTTATCTACTTGATTTCTATCCGCAGACATCGCACATTGAAAGTCTTGCGTTTTTTGACTATTTTGATAGCTGAACATGAATATAAGGAAGAAATTACTCGTTATCGGCGCATTATTCTGCCAGTTTTCTTATTCACAAACACCGCTGCGCACAATCGACTTAGCGCAAGAGCAGCCCAGCTGGACTGCGGCTCTTGGCGGAGGAGCCGTCGCACAGCCTGTAGAAACATCGTACGGAATCGCGCTTCTTAGCGAAGGCCGTATGCTAAGCGGCATAACGCAGGACGGGACTGTTATGTGGCAGAAACGGGTGCGCGGCACCCCCTCCCCGTTTATGACGGCGTTCGGGGATTTTATTTATGTCATAACGAACTCATCGACGCTGAACCTTATGAATCCGTCAGGCGTTACGCTTTGGTCGGCAGAATGTCCGTTCCAGATTATGTCAGCCCCTGTCGTGGAAAAAGACGGGCGCGTAATCGTACAAGGGCAGACAGGGCTTGCCTGCTACGGTCTTAACGGAAAGGAAAAATGGACAATCGAAACTGACATGCAGAAAAACATACCGCTTTGCTTTATGAACGACGGAAGCATAGTGGTGTTTCTTCTGGAAGGGGCGAATGGAAAGACTACTGAGAAGCGTTTCTCACCTTTCGGAGAATTCATCGAAGACCTTAGGTTTGCGGGGGAAGTTTTCTGCGCGAAAACCTGCAAGGAGGGAATGATAATATCGCTCACGAACGGGGCAATAGGAATATGTTCCGTTTCAGAGGGTGAAGCTGACCAGAGCTGGGTTGTAAAATCAAAATTCTCGTCGGGAGCAGCTGCAATCGCCTACTCAGAAAAGAGCGGGAACATAGCGTTCTTCTACCAGTCGGGGTCGGAGGTCACAGCTGACATCGTAAAGGCGTCAACCGGTGAGTCCATCGTCCAGATTCCAATCGGAACGATGTCGCTCTCAGATGAGATTCAGACAAAGGCAACGACGGCTGGATTTTTCATCGCGGACACACATACGGCAGTTGAATTCAGCGAAAGCGGAACAATCTTGTGGTCGTGCGGAATCTTTGACAAATCAAAATGGAACTATATGATTTACACGGACGACAACAGCCTTACCTTTTCTATGTCGAACTGGATAATCAACTCGTACAAAATGACGCAGAATCTTTACGCAAAAACAAAGCCCGTGTACAAGAAAACAAACGATTCGTTCGTAAAAGTCAGAACAAGGTCGGTTTTTGAGAAAGCCGCCGGCTTACAGTTTTTGACGCAGGACGACATGACGGAAATCGAGAAGAAACTTGAGGAAGGCTCGTTAGGAGCAGAAGAGTCCGCGATTCTGTCAGACATAAAATCAGAAGCATACGAGTACTTGCAATCTCTTACAACAATGGACCAGTTCGGCATTGAACCGAGTTTTTTCGGGGCAAACCCCGCATACACAGAAAAACTTATCAGAATAATGTCAAAGACTGGGACAGCTGAATTTTCGCATATATTCGCAGAACTTTTGAAAAACGAAAAGGACAGGAATTATCTGGCTCTCATAATAAAATACGCCGGCGAACAGAAATTTGACCCTGACGGAGAAATACTATCCGCGTTCGAGTTTATAATGCAAAGGCGGTTCGTGGCGCGTGACAACGAAGTTCTAAAAAACATATGCGACGCAACATACGAAATATGCAGGTTCATGGGAAGACCGTCATTAATCAGGCAGGGAAAAGGAGTAATCGCGCGGCTTTTTTTCCCTCAGTACAACCAGGCAGCGAGGGATTATGCAAGGGAAACTTTTGACAGAATTAAATATATTGAAAAATAGAATTATCATAAGAATTGTGTTATAATATAATCTATTATTCCTAATGGAGGATAAAAAATGATTAGCAGAAAAAGTTTCTGTGCGGCATTCGCACTTTTTGCCGCTCTTTCTTCGTTTGCTATTGAAGTAAACAGGTCAGAAATTGAAAGTGCTGGAAATTCAGATGCCGTCGTTTTTAAAAACTACGCCGGCCCGCACACAGTAATCAATACTGTAGAGCAAATCCGGGGAATCGGCTCCGGAGTCGGAGCATCGATTGCGGCTAATGTTGACAACTTCACGACAGCCGGAACACAGAACCGCTACTATGCGATTCACGCAATCGATCCGCAGGAACAGGGAAAACTTGACGCAGACATTTTCATCATTGGAAGTAATGCGACCGTTGACCATGTAACGAACTTGAGAAGAATCATCTCAGCATACCTGTCAACCGTCTACGGCTACAGCAGGTCAGATGCGGATGTACTCGCCACATTCGTCACGGTTTACAACGCAGTTTACCGCGGAAACATCAATTATTTCAGCGGAAAATACAAAAAAATCGTAATGGACAATATTTCTGCCGACAAAGTGGGAATTGACCTCAACTACGAGAACTGGCCTGGAAAAACACAGCTCGTAATTCCGCTCAACGATGTTCGCGGCGGTTTGAGCGCGGTTGATACCTCCGTAATCAGCGACAAGAATGTTATCAAGCAGATGCAGGATGACGATGACAAAAACCTTGACGCGCGCAAGGGCATGGTTGACATTAAGGAGCGAGAGTCTGACTACGCTTCCGTAGAAGCCCAGGAGTCACAGAAAGAGGCAGCAGCAGAATCTGTCAAGCTCAAAGGAGAGCAGCAGAAATCAGCCGAAGCGAACAAAGAGGCTACAGCCGCTCAGAACGAGGCAACAAGAGCCGAGAAAGCAGCTGAGGATGCAATAAAGGCGGCTGAGGCGGCCCAGAAAGCAGCCGAAGCGGCTCAGAAAGCAGCTGAGGAAGCTCAGAAAGCAGCTCAGGCAGCTCAGAAAGCAGCTGAAGAGGCTTTGAAAGCAGCTCAGGAAAATCCTAACGACAAAAAAGCCCAGGACAACGCCGCCCAGAAGCAGGCTCAGGCAGAAAAGCAGCAGGCTCAGGCAGAGCAGAAGCAGGCTGTAGCCGAGCAGAAGAAAAATGATGCCGAGCAGAAAAAAAATACTGCCGAGGAAAAGAAGACCGTAGCTGAGGAAAAAAAGACCGTAGCCGAGGAGAAAAAAGCAGATGCGGCAAAGCAGGCCGAAAAGACAGCGGCTCAGGCTGAAAAAACTGCCGCAGCTCAGGACAAGGCTGCCGAAAAACAGGCTCAGGCTGACAAAAAGCTCAACGAAGCTCAGGGAGAGCGTTCTGAAATCGCAAAAGACCAGCAGGAAATCATCAAGAACGAAACTGCCGTAGCCGAGGACAAAATCGCATACGGTCTTATCACGATTGATGAAATCGGCGCGATGAGCGAAATCGTCCGCGTTAACTCTGAGACAGGTGCTTTGATTAAGGCTTCTCCAGTTTCCGTAATCAGAAGCAGAACGGTTTACGAGGATGTTGACAACTTCGTTGCAATTGCCGGAACGAACATCGGAAACGGTGCCGTAAAGCTCGTCCTCATTGACAAGGACAAAATGGAAATCATCAAAGAGAGCAACGAGTCAATCTCCGAGACATCAGTTCTCGTTGAAGCTGACGGAAGCTACTACTGCGTAATAAACGACAACGGAGGAAACTTCTATGTTGGAAGATTCAACGAAAAGGCGGAACTGCAGCTCAAATCGCGTGTTGCAGTAAAAGCCGCAAGAAAAATCACAAGCACGTCAAAAGGCGTGCTTGTGAAGGGCAACAACGGAAAGCCGGTCTTGCTCAACATAAAGGATTTGACTGAAATCAAAATCTCAGGAAAATAAATTTCGGGGGTAAACTGCCCCAAACGCAACAAAAAAGGCTGATTTTCGGAAAACTCTGGGAATCAGCCTTTTTCGTTGCAAGATTTAGTACAACACTTTTACATTTTTACTACCTTATTGATTATGCACAAAAATCCCCTCATAATAGACCAGTTCTAAAAAGGAGTAATCCATGCTTAAAAAAATTCTATCCGCAGCCGTCTGTACCGCAGTTTTTTCAATCGCACTGTCCGCGCAAAATATTTCTTCTGGAAACATCTTTCCAGAAATCTGGGAAGGCGAAAAATCACTTAGAACAGAATCCGACTGCACAAAAGCCGAAGGCGACTTCAATAATGACGGAATCAAAGACATTGTCGTAATTGCCACGCCGAAGAATCCAGAGTTTATGCGCGCACGCGACGACGGATATGTTTACAATTTTAATAAGCCTGTGCTGGCAATTTTTTTCGGGCAGAAAAGCGGCAAGCTCAAGCTTTTTAGCGAATACAAAAACACGATTCCAGGCGATGATGCCGAAAACGAGGACTGTTTCCATGAAACAGAAATGTCCGTAAGCAACAAAGGAGTTCTCAGCATATCAGTAAGTGAGTTTTACTCGCAAGGAGGCTCCGACGCTCCAAAAACCGAGTATGTATTCCGATACCAGAAAGGTGATTTTTATCTGATTGGAAAAAACTACGACTCGTTCTCACGCTACTCGGGCGACGGCGAGAAAGTGAGCGAAAATTATCTTACGCGAAAAAAAAAGACCGTTAGCTACAATGTTTTCGATGAAAGCGTTCCTGAAAAAGAAACATGGAGCAAACTTCCTTCCGCACCTTTGCAAAGGCTCGGCGAAAAACTGCTTGCTGTGTTTGAAGAATAGGAGAGCTGAAAGTTGGGATATTTTGCTCGACAGACTTGATAAAATAGTTTTTTTTTGTATAGTAAGATTGATTAAAAGTGATTTTCATCATAGAGAATCACTTTTGCAAGAAAATTTTATCAAGGAGGCAGCTATGGCAAAGACAACCGTAAAACCAGGCAATCCGTTCGCCAGCACAGGTGGCAATATGACGTCCACAACTGGAAACGCAAGCGGTAGCGGGCGTGGCAACAATCCACCTAGCAATGGCTCAACGAACGGTAAATGAGCTTTGTACGACGCATACCGGCGTAAATGAGCTACTTTCTTGCAGATGCAAGCGATTGGCTGTTGATCAGCATAGCTAAAAAAAAACTATGCTTGATATACGTTTCCATGGCTTAAAAACTCTATGGAAATTCGTCACCATAATCTTTCAAAAAGCTATGGTGATACTTTTCCCGTAACTTCAAAAACGCTATGGGAAATTCGTCACCATAATCTTTCAAAAAGCTATGGTGATACTTTTCCCGTAACTTCAAAAACGCTATGGGAAATTC
>JAEEGL016197305.1_pt1 | contig 10540 bp, 2 predicted proteins | sample 9134231 | NCBI WGS metagenome assembly JAEEGL01 (sample SAMN16246548, study PRJNA631951) | gut metagenome | biome: gut microbiome; feature: rumen; material: fiber-attached | host: Bos | place: Iran: Karaj | collected 2018-10
AAAAAAAAATGCTACCTTTGCATCCAGATAGTAATCGTTCCCAGCGATTATTATTTAGAGGTTACAGGTCGGCTTCTCCTTTCGCCGACCTTTTTTTCTTCCCTTTTTTAGGAAATCTCGAAAGGTTCTTCTATGTGATAAAAAAAATTCCCCTTTTTCATCTTTTTATACATATTTTTTTTATACCTTTGTCTTTCGTTCTGTGAATAGGCATGTTTTGTGTAAAACATTGCACGACAGTAATTTACAATACGTTCACACTACAATGTGGGGCTTTGTTGGTAGATTATTGCTGCTATTTGTACACACGGCATAGTATTTGCAGTGCGGAAAACGTAATTTTTGTAAATAATAAATTAGTACTAATAAACAAAAAACAAAATTAGATGAAGACTTTAAAGTATTTTTCTTTAGTTTTTTTGATGCTATTCTCCGTGAGGGTGATGGCACAAAGCGAAATTAAAATGCACACCGGTTCCGTAAACATCGGTGAAGGAAAAACCTATTACTTCTTTGACTCAGGTGGTGAAGAAGAAATGACCGTTGAAGAAGACCCCGAAAATGAGTACAGATGGAAAACTTGGTATCAACAATTGGAAGCCTATACGCTTACTTTCAAAGTTCCCGAGAATTATATTAATAATCCTAACAAGGGTATCAAGGTAACATTTAGATCTTTGTTGATTAACAACGATCACCTCATTATCTATGAAGGTAATCCCGGTGACTCTTTGGATATGACCAAACGTATAGTTGACTTGACCAACAATGACTATTCTACCGATTATGGTACTTTTAGTGTAATGTCACATGGAAATATGAATATCCGTTTCCGTTCCGACCACCATTGGAGAGATGCCGGTTGGATTGCTACAGTAGAGTTAGCAGACTTTGATCCTCAAGCCCCTGTTGTTATGAGAAAGGCTTGCGACGACCAATTGGTGATATTGCCGACTTGCAATGGTTGTTCTATATATTATAATATGTCTACAGGAACTCCTAATGATCCTGACAAGAATTCAACAGCTTATACTATAGGAGGCGTTGTTAATGCTACCTATCCTTTTACCCTGAAAGCCATTGCCTACATTGGTGACGATGCTTCCGGAATTGGTTCGCAGACTATCACAAGCGAAATTGCTGCACCTCCTTTTACTACAGACAACTATACTCATACCGAAAAGGCAAACATTATAGATGTAAAAACATTGAGAGATAATAATATCAATGATACTTGGTATGTTCGTTATATAATGAATAACACTGCTACGCAGACAGCTACTGATGCTGCTGCATGGCCGGAGTATACAGAAAAACCCGATCCCAACAATCCAGATAACATTATTATAACCAATCCCGATGGCTACAAGGAAATTGAAAACCCGGGTGGAATCATAGATTATACCAACACCACCTTGACACCTGATTTTTATGTACACATGCTTATCCGTGGAACTACCTGCCCTGACAAATTCTCAGCAATTCAAACGGTAAAAGTAACTGACATATATGCTCCCAAACCGGAGATAACCTTTGACAATGGTAAAGCCATTATCAAGACCAGCCTTGCTGGTGCTGTAATTCGTTATACTACCAACGGTAATGACCCTGATGGCAATAGTTCTACCGCTACACTTCAAACAAAAATGGCGGAAGATGGCGAAACTGTGGAATATTATTATATAGAAGTTACAGGTTTGACTCTCGGACAGACAGTGAAAGCCAGGACAACTAAGACCGACTTCACTAATTCTGATGTTGCTACAGAAATATATGCCGGCAGCGGCAGTGGTGTAAGCGGCTCTATCGTTCTTTTGGACGACCGCGAAGACCACAACATGTCTTATTACCAAAAAGCAGCCGACCTTCCTACAGGTTATCCTACAGAATATCTTTCTTCTCCCGACCCGCGTAATGTAAAAATTACTTACAAAGGCGGTAGCGTAGCCAATGCTTCTGCAGTAGCTATTTCTGCTTTGAGCGGTGAAGGACAAAACGAGATGATTTATTTGAAAACCATGGAAAAAACTGTTATAGGTATGACAGGCAATTATCCTTATACCGTTATTTCCAATCCGTTTAGCAAACGTCCTGCTACAGGTAGTGGCAACAATAAAAACTATTATGGTTTTGCAGGTTGGAAAATGATTTCCGGTGGTGAGTATATCTCAGAATATAGCAATGGACAAACGCTTCCTTTGGATGCCACTATCCACTTTGTTAATTTGGACAACAACTACACTCCTAACTGTCTCTCCGCTGAAATCGTGTTTGAAGCCACTTGGACACAGGCAACCGTAAAAACAGGTAATTCTGCACAATCTTTTAACGGTGGTACCTACGAAACCAATTTTTGGGTTTTAAGTGGTAACAGCAATATTGGCAATATCACCGCTCCTGCAAATAGTACGGTAAGTGCAAGATATCCGGATGGAACAGAAAACTTTACTAGAAACTTAACCGGTACTATTACCGCCGGTGGTAACAATGCCAAAGTGGAATTTGTAAACATGAATAGCAATGGCGCGGTTAATGCTGCAGGATACACCTTTACCATGGGTCGTGGTATTGTAAATTCAGGCAATGGCGGTGAACTGAATGGTTGCACTACTGACAAAGCCTGTGTACATACCGTAAAGATTGAAAGTGGTAAATATTCTCAATTAAGACATTTTACTGCTGGTATTTCATCCAATAATAATATTAACCAATTAATGATACTTGGTTGTGACTATGATCGTGCAAAAGGTGATAATGCTAAATTAAATATTACCGGAACGATGTATATTGGTGTAGGAATTAATTTAAATAGGCCTACAAACAATACCGAAACCCCTCATGTGAGAAGTATTGTCAAGAGCGGTAATTTCAATTCTTCTACAACCGTCCTTAATAATAACAATTACACAGGTGATGCTGATCAATCTTATTATTTCTCAATTTCAAATACTGATAATACGATTCGTCGTTATCTTGTTGTTGAAGGCGGTCACTTGAGAGGTATAGCCGGTGGTATTGATAATGGAGGAAACCAGTCAGCGACAGCAAGAGCTCTTGATATTCGTGTTCGTGGTACTGCCCAAATTGATGGTGTCGTTTATGGTGCTGCTCAATGGGCAACAGCCAAAGGAACGCGAACTATAGTTTTCACCGGTGGTTCTATCAATGGATGGATTGCTGGTGGTGCGAATGGAACCTCAGCAGATCAAGGTATTTTAAATGGTGCTTCCTACTTGTATTTTGGTGGCAAGGCTAGTGTTAAAAGTGCCGCAAATCAAGTGATGAACCATGCCGTTGGAGGCAATTTGTTTGGTGCAGGTTGTGGTTATAGCGCCACTAGCAATTCCGGACAAGTTCAATTAGGTACCAATGTTGTGGTAGCTGATGAATCTTATATTGAACATGGCTTATATGGAGGAGGTTCCTTCGGTTTTTGCGCTACCAATCAAACAGCCAATCTCTATATTTTGGGAGGTACTATTGATGGCGTAAAAGGTGGTGTCAACGCAGAAGGATCATCCTATTCCGCAGACATCCCTGGCGGTGTTTATGGAGGTGCTTGCCAAAATAAAGGCGGTGCTGCCAATATTATTATGAACAATGGTACAGTTAATGGTTCTATATATGGAGGTTCTAATAGTAGCGGAACCTTAAGCGGCAACGTTACCTTAGCCATCACCGGTGGTAAAGTAAAAGGCAATGTACATGGTGGCGGTTATGGTGAAGATACCAAAGTCGCCGGCAATGTAACAGTTACCATAGGCGGAACCAACCCGCAAGACACTCCTACCATAGCCGGAGACGTTTATGGCGGTGGTGCCTTAGGTTTAGTAAATACCAATACTGCCAGCGCAAACAATGCAAATGCAAGCAAAACCACCCACGTAACCGTAAACTCCGGTACCATAAATAATGTTTATGGCGGCGGATTAGGAAAACAAGGAACAAGTACAACTTCAGATACTCGTATTGTTTATCTTAGTTGGACAAGATCAGATAATGACGCACAAGGAGGAAGTATTACATGTACTTATACAAATGCATCTGGAAATACTGCAACATATACTGGAACTTTTGGCAATAATGCAACTACCGGATCTCAACCAATTACCGTTAAAGCCGGTACAACTATCACGCTAACCGCTACAGGAGGATCGCATAGAGAGACTTTTTTTATTATTCCTTATACTGTTGAAGATACCTATACCATTACTGCTCAATATGACAATAATAAAGGTGATGAGATTACTACAGCTTCAGCAACAGGATCTAACAATACAGACACAAAACCTGCCACGGTTAATGCCAACAATGAAAACGTGGGAGCCATAGCCGCCAATGTAGGTACCGTTACCGTAGATATCAAAGGTGGTAATATGATTAATGTTTTCGGTTGCAACAATTTCTATGGTGCACCACAAGGAACAGTAACCGTTAACTTCGACGGTGGAGAAGCAGTAAACGTATATGGCGGTGGTAACTTGGCAGACTATTTGCCTGATAACACTTTATTCCCAACTGTATACATCACCAGTGGTAAAGTAACCAACAACGTATATGGCGGCGGTGCCTTTGCAAGAGTAAACAAAACCATCGTCAATATGACAGGCGGAGAAGCCACCTATGTTTATGCCGGTGCTCAAGGTGATGATGATAAAAAAACATTGGTATTGGGCAACAAAACTTTGAACATGTACGGCAAGGGTACAGCCATTGCAGTATATGGCGGTAGCTATACTTGTAAAGACGTTGCCAACTCCTTTGTAAACATCTCCGGCGGACGTGTAAAAACACATGTATTCGGTTCGGGTTATTTCGGTGGTGTGGTAAAAGAAAATGGTAATGGAGGAAACTGTTATGTAAACATCGGTAAAAATGCCATACTTAATGCACCGGAGGCAAATATTACAAACGGGAACGGAAACGAAGACAAAATTGTTGTGGCAAATGTTAAAAACGTAAATATATGGATAGAAGGCAACATCTATGCCGGTGCCAACTGGGGTTCGTTTAACGGAAAATTCGGTGAATCAACCATTGAAGGAAAATCCAATATCTATATAGACGGTGAAGGCTATAATATGGAACATGGCAAGAAAGATAATTATATGATCATAGGCGGTGCTGTATATGGTAGCGGTACTTCTTGCGAAGCAGGTGCAGATGAACACAATGTGATTATCCGCAAATATGGTGAAATGACCTATCCTTCCATGACCCGTAGCCTTAAGTCTATACAAAAAGTAACCGATTTGGTATTGTATGAATCCAATATTGATTTCACCGGTCAAGGAGATATCCAAAGCATGGATCCTACCGTGGAATACGGTATGTGCAATATAGAAACCATTCGTGCTACCAGCGGTACAGGTGAAGGTGACAAAGGTACCAATATAGCCTTGTCCAAACCGATGGATATGGTTAAGAAATTAGGTAGTTACACATGTGCAAAAAGTGTATATGAGGCAGCAGAAAGCGACTATACAAAAACAGAATGCGTAAAAAATAATGCATTCAGTTATGAAAGTGTTAAAAACGGTGTGGTTATCAATAGCGGTGGTTACCTTAAAGTTTATTATTACAATGACGCTGACGCGGATAACAAACATTGGGAATATGGAGAATTGGAAGGATACTTCTATATGCGTGAACCCGGAGACGATGCCGGTATCAACAACGAAGGTTATATCTTCGCTCGTCCGAAATATGTTGCCGGAGAAGGTGCATATCTCTGGTCGGACGATCCGGATAATAAACAACCCAGTCCTGCCGATGTAAATAAGCCTGATGGAGGTTTTGTGGATTATGACCAAAATTCTGACAAAAACATCTTTGACGTAAACGGAAATCAGGATCCTCAAGCACAAGGTTATATGAGAAAAGGCTATACCGCACCTTCCGTGCAAATGGCTTATACCAACAAGACTAACAAACCGAGTCAAAATAGTGATAATGCTAAACTCAATGAAAGTTATCGTTATTGGCGTTACGACCCGGATGCTGAATATCCTATCAGTACCCGTGAGATTGTGTTTGTAGTTAAAGCAGATGAAGATGCTGAAGCAGGTTCTACCAAATTCCTCACCACTTCCGATTATATTCAATTGCCACCTTCTTTAAATGAAAATCACAAATATTATATCACCGACTTGGTTTGGGGTGCCGACGGTAAAGACTGTAATCCTGCATCTTATGCCAAAACAACAGAAGAAGGCAACGATTGGACCTATTACGACGAAGGATTTGATACAAAAACTCTTACAAATATAACATCAGAAACAACTGAATTGAAAGATTATTTTGCTGATCCTAACTCCACTTTCGGTTTCTTGATGCAATTCCAAGGTAATTTTGCACAACAAAGTGATAAAATATTGGATGATGAATCCTATGCAAGTTATTACAAAAACTATCAAAATCCGTTAGCAACAATAAATGCTTCCAATTTGACGGATTTACCGCAAATAAACTTCTTGGTAACCTATAACGATGGTCTCAGCCAGAACGAATTGTGGTCAGAAGCCAAAATGACAATAGATGAAATAGAGGAAACCATAGAAGAAATTGATGGAGTTCCTACAGTTACTGCTCGTGCAATCAAACAAAGAATCTATGTTAATATCAGTGTAACTACCGAAACCAAATTTGGCAGCAATGTAGAAACTTCCGTATATGCTTCTACAGCCGGTGATAAAGTGAATACTTATGTAGCATCACTTACTTTGCCTACATTTACTATACATGACAAAACGCTGTACAAAGCTGATTTTATAGTGGCAGGCAAGAAAGAATCCACTGATTTCGGAAAAATCAATGGTCAAGGTAACCCTGTAGTAGTTATTGGAGAATGGGATAAAATTTACGTTAATAAAGCTCAAAATGCGAATGCAACATCCAAATTGGCACTTCGTTTTGCTGCAGACAAAAACGGAGACAACTCTGACGGATGGTATCACAAAGGAGATGCACAAAATCCTTCCCGTTCGGTTCCATTGGATTATTACAAAGAGCAAAATGACGATGTAGTGGGTAAAACATTGAGTGCTGCCGACGGTAGAAAATACACCACCATTAATTTTGAATTGCAATACGATCCAAGAGATTTGAGCAAAGAACAAGTGTTAACAACAGGTCAGCACTATTTGGGAGACATTGAGCTTACCATGAAAGTTAACAATTTCGAAACAGGAGACGAGGACGACACAGAGAAAGAATTTAAAATTATCGTTCATGTATATGTAACCGGTTCCAGCAGATTCTACTATTTGGATGGTGTAGCCGGAAGAGATGGTAACAGCGGAATGTTCCCTGATCAAGCCAAGAAAACCTTCAATGGTGTTCTTAATGCAAATGGCTATACTTTCAGAGATCCTATCTTTGTAGTGAATAAGGTAGCTCCCAAAACCAACGGAAGTGTGACTTGGGATGCAGATAAATTCTTAAATGCAGAACTTACAGATGCCGAGAAATTGTTAACCCCTGAAAAACAACGTGTGTTGAGACAAGTAAAAGTATATCGTTACCCTGGTGGACACAATACTTCAGGAAAAGAAGCACAAGACTTTGATAACGGCATGTTCACCGGTAAAATGGTTGATGTCCCGGAAAATGCAACATTCAGCATGCATAATGTACGCCTCAGCGGTGGTAGCGATTTGGATGATAATTCAGAATACAATCCTAATAGATTAGATGCACAAGGTGCTGTGAAGCCAAACGGAAATCCTATTACTGCTACCGAAGCTTTGATTACCATAGCTGAAGATGCAACAGTGACCATCAACAATTCTGCATTGTTATGGAATAAAAATACCAGCACAGACAACAAGGCAGGTGCTATTTATAATGCAGGTGTTTTGAACTTAGACGGCGTTAGAATCGATAGCAACATTTCAACAGCATCCAATGGTATAGGTGCAGGTGTTTATGTTGCGAATAATGGAGAAAATGAAAATAGCAGAATGTTGTTACATAAGAGCAATGATATAGAAGCACCAATAGTCATTGCCGACCAGATATTCTTGGAAGACAAATGTTATATGGAAGCTCCTGACGGCTTATTGCAGGAAAATAGTAGTTTGGGTGATGTAATGGTATATTTGAATCCTAACATTACAGATCTTACTCATTATTCCGGTCGTGTAATCGTACGCTATACCGGTGCAGAACCAAGTGCTCCGGACGCTCCTTTCTGGAAAACGCTTAGCGATTCCGATCTTCCTCAAAAGCAAACAAGCATGCTAAAGAGTCGTAAGTCCGGAGAAGGTGAAACCTACGAAAGCGACAAATATATTTTGGATAATGAATTGACAAAAGACGGTGTGGAATTCAGATTGGCAAATGGAGGTTCCGAATTAGTACTTCCTTATATCGTAGATGCCATGAAAGAGGAATATGCTCCAACCGCTAACGACATTATCATGTACCGCACAGATGCCAACTTGCCTGTAGAGTTGTTGTATTTCCATGCTACTTGTATGGGAGATGCCGTACAATTTGAATGGGCAACGGCAAGTGAGACCAACAATGAATATTTCACCATAGAACGCAGTACAGACGCTGTCAACTACGAAGAAGTAGCCCGCATCCAAGGAGCAGGTACCACCTCTCAAAGAAGCGACTATAGCTTTATGGCAGACAACAACAGCAACAGTATAACCTACTATCGTTTGCGTCAAACCGATATAGACGGCAAATATGAAATATTCGCCCCTGTAGCATTGCAATGTAAAGGTGACAAAGTGGCAACTGACATCAGCATCTACCCTGTTCCTGCTCGCGACCAAGTGAACATCTTCAGCAGCAACAGCCCTATGACAAGAATCGAAATCTTCTCTATCATGGGTGCTAAAGTAGCAGAAGAACCAGCAGAAGGTAACCAAACAACCTTGCATATCGGCAAATTGGCAACAGGCGTCTATGCAGTGAAGGTATTCACAGAAGACGGTCAGGTTTCCAATGTCAGATTGATAAAAAAATAAATTCTAGATAATAGATAAATAAGGGTAAGACGTAGAAACAATGTTTCTACGTCTTTTTTTTATTCCCCCCTGTAGGGACGTGCCATGGCGCGTCCCCACAAAAAAATCCATTTTCAAATTCCATTGCAACAAAATCCCAATCGATCTAGGGACGGGTATCTTTTTAATAGAAAAAAGCGACCAGAAAAGGTCGCTTTTTTTTGATTTTACGATTGCCTTTTCGTTAAAAGTTTTTCCATTTATCAGGTATGATATAACGTTTTCCTTCCTCATTTTCTACTTCATCTTTCATAATCGCTTGTAAAAAACGAGGTTTGTTGTTTTTCATGAGTACAGGTTTGCTTCTATGGTGAATAAGATTGTCTTTTAAATCGTTACTATAATTTGATGGGGGAAAATATACTTTTATGCTTTTGTTTGGATAATGTTTCTGTATTAATTCTAATGGTGGTACTAAATCACTATCTGCACTAACAAGTGCCAAAGTATCAGTATTGTCTAATAAACAATCTTCTAACATACGAATTGAAATGTTCACATCCGTTTTCTTTTCTTCAGGACGGGAAATGTCTCCTTCGCAATAAGGACATCGTATGTGTTTTTCTAAATATTTGCCTCTGACTATTTCGAAACGCTCCTTATTAATAGATTTATTTGCATTTAAAAAGGCACTTTGTCTACTATTCTTTTGCGGATTTAATGGTGATGCTGTGAAATAAACAACTTTTGTTAAAACTTGATTCTCTCCGAGAAAGCTTTCACATAATTTGACCATGTCAATCCAATAACATTTGCCCCAACTTGAGTCTGCAACACGGGAGCGTCTTAACCCATAATAAAAATTAAATCCATCTATATAGAATGTTACTCTTTTTTCTGCCATATTATAATTATAAAATAAAAAAGCCACTAAAAAGTGGCTCTATACTCTACAAGAAAGTAGAGCGTTGCTTTTATGCTTGCAAAAGTATAATTTTTTTTTCATTCTACGAGTATTTTCTAAATATTTTTTTAATTTTCCATAAAAAAAGCGACCTGAAGAGTTTGCTTTTTCCTATTTATTTCCCATCCGAATTTTGTACGGGCGGTGCCTACACCGCCACAAATAAAAAACGATATTAAAATCCCATTGCAATGAAAAATCCCATTCGGATGTAAGGACGATGTGCACATCGTCCAAAAAAAAAATTGCAATCTATATATTATTATAAATGTAATACATCTATACAACCACCCTAATGCAATAAAATCCCCCGCCCTGCGGGCACCCCCCTAAAGGGGGGAACATTCCCCCTTCTAAGGGGGTTAGGGGGATTAAAATCATTTCAAAATTCCATTACCATAAAAAAACAATCGGATGTAGGGACGTGCCATGGCGCGTCCCTACAAATGAAAAAAAATGGTTTTTTGTAATATTTCATTATTATTTTGTATTTTTGCAAAAAAATTAAAATGCCCGACAAATTATTCCGTAACAAATACCGCAACGATACCGCCCGTGCCACATGGCATGATTACAACGGCGGTGAATATTTCATCACCATTTGCACCAAAAACCG
>JAEEGL016219148.1_pt1 | contig 10540 bp, 8 predicted proteins | sample 9134231 | NCBI WGS metagenome assembly JAEEGL01 (sample SAMN16246548, study PRJNA631951) | gut metagenome | biome: gut microbiome; feature: rumen; material: fiber-attached | host: Bos | place: Iran: Karaj | collected 2018-10
ATGTCTATACGAGACTGGGCATCTGTATTTTAGCGAAATTACGCAGGAACAGTTTGACTTGTTTGTGGAGTTTATGACAGGTTGTGCTGCGACGATTACGTCTGAGGCTGTGGTTAATGGAGATAAATATTCTATTTGCGGAGAATATGGTGATATGCTTTATGCCACGAGGTTTAATAATGGTTCCATATTGTTTCAAGGGCATCCTTGCATTACTTTCAATAATGCTATCACCATCTTGTATGATATTTATCCTTCAGACATGATACTGGAGGGGTTGACCCAGTATTATAAGTTGAGTTTTGAGCAAGATGATGTAAAGAAAGAACTTTATAGCCAGTGCCCTAAACTTAATGGGAATCTGACGGATGACGTAGTTAAGGCAATATTGCCATCATTGGCTTTACGCCGTTCAATACCTGACGGATTGACTGATTATAGCTATTTGTGTTTTCCTGTGTTAAGAGGGCTGGAATGCATAATAAAAACAATTTTTAAAGATAAAGGCGACCCAATACCTACTACGAGAGGATTTGCAAACTATATGTGTTATGATGACGCCAGCCGTACCGCTAGCGTTCATGCACTAAGGGTGGGTCTATTCCCTGATCCGATAGAAAAAACAAGAGTGGAGACGCTGTATAAACTGTGGTTTGAGCAGCGCCATCGTATATTCCACCTTGACCCTCTAATGCCTATCTTACTTGGTAAGGAAGATGCTTTGGACATAATTGAACAAACCCTAAATACAATAAACGATGCCTATTGAAACCAATAATTTACGTATAGTCATTTCGCCAAAGAGACGGATGGCGATGGTGCTGCTGAAGCGAGAGTTGTATCTGTCGGATATCGTTTCTGATGTTGTAAGAGAACTGAGTAGAGCGGATTTCAACGGTGATGTGGTGTTTGAGATGCTGCTCACTAAGGGCGTGTCAGAACATTATTACAACATGAGTTTTGAGAATAGGACGTTTAACATGCACAGTAATCAGGTTGTGCACACCCCGATGAATGCAGTCGTGGCGATGTCGAAAAGATACTACCGATGCCATCCTGAGCTGTTGGAACGCACAAGCTTAACTGTGAGACAGATTCATTACATCAGAGAATGGGTTGAGAAATAGAAGGTCGTTGCTGGAAATATGAGAGATAAGTTACAGGGAATAGATTATGAGCGGATTTCAAACACCTATAAAGATAAAAGAAGCAATTGATGCAATAGTTGCAAGACAGTATTTGTTGCCTGCTATACAGCGTAAGTTTGTGTGGTCGGCATCAAAGGTTGAGGCTCTGTTTGATAGTATTATGCAGGGCTATCCCATCAATTCGTTTATGTTCTGGAAGATAACGAGCCCTGATGTGAAGAATAGGTTCAAATTCTACGAGTTCCTGAAAAAATATCGTTCATTCTTTGCTGAGGACAATACTGATATTGATACTAAGGGCTTCGGAGATTTCATTGCAGTGATTGATGGACAACAGCGACTAACAGCTTTGTATATTGGTTTAAAGGGATCTTATGCTTATAAGATGCCAAGAAAATGGTGGAAAGACAACGAGGAATGTTTGCCAACAAGATATCTCTATCTTAATCTTGCAGCACCATTGGAAGATGAGAATGAGCGGATGATGAAGTATAATTTTCTGTTCTTGACGGAAGAGGAGGCAAACACTGCTAACGAAGTGGGTAAGGAAATCTGGTATAGAGTAAATGATATACTGATTTATCCAGATGAATTAGATTTGGATGAATATATTGAGAAGCAGCCTTGGAAAGAGAATAGGTTTGCTAAGCGTACAATAAAAACACTCTACAACAAGGTTTATAAAGAACCATTGATAAACTATTATCTGGAAGACAGCCAAGATATAGATACGGTCCTGGATATCTTTATCAGGACAAATAGTGGTGGTGAACCTTTGAGCTTTTCCAATCTACTGATGTCTATCACTACTGCCAATTGGAAGAAACGGGATGCACGTCAGGCTTTACCTGACACTGTAAAGAAAGTGTTTGCGATGGGTAATCCTAATTTTGTTATCAGCGAAGATTTCCTATTAAAGACCTGTTTGGTGCTGTTTAGTGAGAACATCAAGTTCCAGATTAAGAACTTCAATAAGGACATTGCTTTAGTCTTTGATAACAATTGGGATAGGGTGGAGAAATCGGTAATAGCAGCATTCAAGTTGTTGGAGGATTGGGGATTCAACGATGCTTCAGTTCGAGCCAAGAATGCTGTCATTCCCATAATTTACTATATCTTCTACAATAATCTGGAGAATGTCATTAATAAAAAGACTACTTGCTTAGACGAAAAGAAGACTATCAGGAAATGGTTGTGTATTTCATTGTTGAAAGGTGTGTTTGGCGGTCAGTCAGATTCGGTGTTGACAAGAATACGTGGCGTGTTGAGGGAGAATCTTCATAAGAATTATTTCCCGTTTGAGGAGATAAAGGCTCGTTTTGCCGCAGATGCATCAAAGAATCTTGCAATAACGGATGAACTTATTGATGGATGGTTGTCAATTCAGAAAGATGCTCCAATGTGCTACACTGTTTTGGCGTTGCTATATTCTCATCTGAATTTTGATAGCCAAGAGAAGTTCCATAAAGATCATCTGCATCCTGCAAGTTATTTCTTGGGCCTGAAGGAAAAAGATTTTTCAAACATAAGAGATTATCAGTATTATACAGACCTGAATAATTGGAATTCAATTGTTAATTTGCAGCTGTTAAATTCTATTCTTAATGAATCTAAACTGGATACTCCTTTGGATAAGTGGGTTAAGGACAATAATATAAGTCTTGAAAATCAATTGATTCCCGCTGATATCTCTTTGGATATAAAGGATTTCAGAATCTTTATAGAAAAACGCAAGGCATTACTTTCAGAACGTCTGAAGAAGATGGTGGAGTAAGTTTGACTCAAAGGAAACATTATACAATGATAATAGATAGAAGATACTTCGAGCGATGGGCTGATACGCCTGATGCCAAAGCTGGAACTGCCGAACTGGTACTGCAGTTGGTACTGAATACACTTCCTAACGATGGAAGTACTTTCGATATACCGATTGGTAGTGCTACGTATCTTGGTGGTTGGGATGGGCTTGTAAATAGTGTGATTCCCCACAACTATATCCCACAGGGTAAAAGTGGGTGGGAATTTGGTGCACGCAACGATTATGAGAACAAGGCAACGACAGACTATAATAAGCGTACTCAGGCTTTCTCTGATGACGAAAGAAAGGAGATGACGTTTGTCTTTGTAACACCATATCATTGGAGTAATAAGGATAATTGGGTGAGTACTCGGAAGGCGCAAGCAAAGTGGAAGGATATTTTGGTTTATGATTCTGAGGATCTGTCACAGTGGATTTACGATTTGCCGGTAGTCACAGAATGGTTTGCCCAAAAAATTAACTTATTTACAGGCTCTGACATTATTTTGCCTACTGCACGATGGAATGAAATTTCAATTGGCCCAAAAGGAATTATTCTTACGCCTCGATTTTATACAGCAGGAAGAGAAAGAATTATTGATATTGTTCAAAATATGGTTGAAGGAAAACCTGGACTACAGGCTTTCCGAGCATCTTCTAGGGAGGAAGCGATGGCTTTTATTCTTGCTGCTGGTCAATCGTTACCTGAACCTGCGCGGAGCAAGTTTATGGGAAAGAGTGTTGTAGTAGAGTCAAGAGAATCATTTAGGAATATTACCGGAAGAAAGAATGCCATTAATATTGTGACCCATTTGGACGACAATAGTTCTGTCTATTCTGCTACAACGAATAATGTTGTACTCGTTGCTTTAGGCCCAGATGATGAATTCCGTCAAGATGTAATAGACCTGCCAGTATCGGAAAGGCATGCCTTAGTTGAGGGATTGGTCTCGTACGGAGTCGCTGAACCTGAAGCAAATAGGATTGTATTGACAAATTCCTGCAATTTGACACTTATAAGAAAGGAATTAGGTTTCCCCCCGGTAGGGGCGAAATGGATAGGGAAGGTAAATCTTGATGAACTGTTGCCAGCTCTCCTTCTTGGTCGTTGGAATGAGAATAATGATAATGATACGCTTTTGCTCAGCACCATTGCTGGCGTATCGAGCAATCAATATCTGTCAATTCTCAATCAATGGCAAAAACTATCTGTTTCGCCCCTGACCAAGACTGGAGCTGTTTGGAGACTGACGTCACCATTGATGCTTTGGACAGAGCTGTCTCCACGATTGAGCCCTGCACTGTTTGATAAAATTCAAAATGTTTTTAGAGATGTTTTCATAGAAGCAAAAGAAAAGTATTCGAATCAACTGAAGGAAGGGCTACTGCAGACCTATATTATTATTGCGTTATATGGTAACAGACTGAAACTACCAATAGGTGATGCACAAGAGTGGGTTGATGGTCTGATAACAAAACTATTGCATGACGCATTACCTGAGAAATGGGTTGAAATCTCTGATTTCTTACCTAAAATTGCAGAGGCTTCACCAGACGTATTCCTATCAGAGCTGCAACTATCTATTGAAAAACAGACACCTGTAATAACGGCACTTTTTGAAGAGAGTAACGGTTTTTTGTTCCCCCAGAGCCATCACACATCTTTATTATGGGCACTGGAAGCTTTGGCATGGCATCCCAAATACCTTGAGCCAGTAACCAGAATACTTCTGAGATTAACAGAGATGGATCCTGGCGGTCGTCTGTCAAATAGGCCATTTAATAGTCTTGTTGATATTTATCTCCCGTGGAAACCTCACACTTCGGTGGAATTAGAAGGTAGGCTTTCTATACTGGATGCTTTTTTAAATGAAGAAAACCCTGTTATGTGGCGCTTGCTGATAGCAATGTTGCCACATCCAGGTTCTGTAACCTCCGGTACGTATAAATTGAAGTGGAGGGACTATGAGTTTACTGAAGAGCAAGGGTATATCCCCATTAATGTTAATAAAACAACAGAATGGGCGGTTACTCGTCTGATGACTTATTTTGACGGTGATGACAAGAAGCTATCTTCATTAATTAATGCAATGGAGCCAATTGGCAAATTATTGCGTAATAAATTAATATGTTGGCTACCTGAAGCGGTAGATAGAATAACCGGTTCAAAGAAGGAAACGGGAAATGCTTTGCGCGAGACCCTATGGTATCAAAATTTAGATGGAATCAAAGACCGATATAGTTTTACGGAAGAAGAAGTAAAGAATGTACGAGAGGCATACGACAAGACCATTCCAGATGACTTGGAGGAGCGCTATATTTGGCTGTTTGATGATTACTACCCTCATTTGCCGTACAAATCTGATGAGAATGAAGAAGATGGCTATTTGAATGACAAACAAATAGAGAGACTACGCAGGGAGGCTTGTGAATCTTTGCTTAATAATATTGGCGAAGATAGGGTGATAGCCTTGAAAGATAAGGTGAAAGAACCCCAAACGCTGGGTTCTACTTTGGCTTACTTTGCAAACGACAGTATAACGCCAAAGGTTTGTAAACTCCTTGCATCGGAAAAAGACACAAAGTTTACAAGGGGTTATATAGCTGCTTTAGAATTACAACAGGGAGGCGGTTTTGTAACATCTTTGTATGGAACGTGCGAGAAGAATGGCTTTACTAATGATGAATTAACATCATTGTTGCTGTGTTTTGAACAGAATAAGACCCTTTGGGATTTTATAGAAACACTGAATACAGATATTCAGAATGCATACTGGCAGAGAGTACTTGCTGTTTTCTGGGGTGGTTACAGTGATTTGACGCTCTATAAAATCAGCAAACTGTCCACAGTAGGGAGAGGTCTTGATGCGATGAATAATTCTTGGATTTATGCAAAGGAGATGCCGACTGCAGCGATACAAGAACTATTGCAAAATGTATTGAGGTCTGAAAAGGATTTGAACGATTCCATCGATCACCATCCGTTAAGTGTTTTCATAGAGACCCTTCATAAGCGTGAAGATGCTGATAAAGATATGTTAATGCATCTGGAATGGCTATATTTGCCTGTGCTACGATATGATAGGACTAAAGATAGTCTGGCTTTGCTTAACGAACGGCTATGTAGTGATCCTGCATTTGTAGTGGAGGTGCTTAGCTATTTATATGTAGCTGAAACTGATGCTAAACAAGATAAGGAAGTTACTGATATAGAAAGACAAAATGCTCAACGAGCCTTTTATCTTTTGAATCAATGGAAGCAAATTCCTGGGGTTGGCGAGGACAACACTTTGGACGAAAATGTGCTGTCTGCTTGGATGGAGGCTGTACTAAAGAAGTCTTCGGAAGAAGGCTATTACAGACATGCCTGTAGTCAACTTGGACAGTTGTTCGCACATTTCCCCGAATGGACAGATGATGCTAAAAAGTTATTTGCTTTAATGGAACCCATTGAAGAGAAGTCTTTCTATAGTAGTTATAATGTTGGATTGTTCAATAAACGTGGTTTTACATCACGTGGACCTTACGAGGGTGGGGATATTGAGCGCGGCAATGTGGCAACATTCAAAGGCTTATATGAAAAATACCATAAACGATTTCCACGTGTTTCCAAGGTGTTTAAGGACCTTTATGAGCAGTACGAGCGAATGGCAAAGGAAATGGATGATGAGGCGGAGATAACTAAGTTGGATTATTAGACAGGATAGGGATGGGAAAGTATTTGGATTTGTTCTTAGAACAACGTATGGACTCCTCGGATGGCGCAGAATTGAAAAATGTGTTAGAGTCTACTATTGAGGACGAAAAGAAGTGCCTGGACCAATTTGAATTTCAGATTACAATTTGCAGAAATAAGATAGCAGAGATTGATGGATATATATCGAAGAACGGACAAACGCATATTATGATGCAGCGGAAACGAGCTTTCGAGGAACAAGAGTTTATCGTCAATACGGCTGCTCAATGTCAACAATGCTCGTTTGAGACGAAGGGTATTCAGAAATTGTTGTATTTTGAAAAGAATGAGAGTAGCAGGGAACGAATAGCAGTAGATTCTTGTGAGATGATGTATGAGTGGTGTGAAGATTTGTTGCAGCTTACTGCTAAGAAATACCAAGATGTTGCTTCCAAGTTGCTGTCGCCATCAGAACTTGCCCGTACTAGAATTGCAAGGAAAAGGTTACAGGACTTTTATGAACAAGCCAAGCCAGAACTTGCCAATATCAGACACAATGCAGGTGCACATCGTGAGCATGATTTTTTGAAACAACGTGACGTGTTGGCAAGAATAAGTTGGTCTGATACTATCCAGCGCCTGCATGATTTTGAAGAAGTTACATTGGAGTTAGGTAAGTCAATGGATGCTTTGATGAAGGCTGGGCTAAGACAGTTGGACAAATTGTTTAAATAAAGGTGAGTATTAGAGAAATGGCAGATTCCGCTCAATGAGATAGAGGTGGTACTTAAGATTCTGGTTTCAATATTTATATCTCAATTGTAAGATATGACGCAAGACGAAAGGTGGCTGGCATAGAACGGGGGGACGGGTTCTCTGACCTAAAGGTGCAGAGTGTGGCGGTGCAATCCTGTTTCACGAATAATAGGAGTCAGCAATAATCAATAGTTGAGAATGCCAAGGCAACTTATGGTTCAGGGTTAATGGTTCAGGGTTAATGGTTCAGGGTTAATGGTTCAGGGTTCAGGGTTAATGGTTCAGGGTTAATGGTTCAGGGTCCAGGGTTAATGGTTCATGGTTAATGGTAGCTATTATCGGATGTGGTATCTCTATTACTATTGAATCACTCCAGTTTATCTTCATGAGAGGCTTCTCAGAGCTGGACGATGTGATGCATAATACGGTGGGGTGCCTATTAGGATGGTTCATGGTTAAGGGTCACATACGGTTCATGGTATGAAACGCCAAAATGGCATTTCAAAAATGAAATCAATTAATATGGGAGACGATAAGAAGGAAAAAATAATGGAAGAACGATATAAGGTGATGATTAGTTCCTCGGTGAACGGCTTTGAAGGGATGCTAAGTCTTTTTGAGAAGCGCGTGGAGGGATACGGCTACGATGTCATCTTGTCAATGAGTGGAAAAATAAAGGTTAACCCTCACTTGGGGAACTTTGAAAATTGTCTAAAGGCGGTAGAGGAATGCGATGTGTTTCTTGGCATTATAAGAACAGATTGCGGTACTGGCCGTGAGGGTGATTCGAGTATAACTTTTGACGAGTTTAAACGTGCTCGTGAATTAGGTAAGCCTTGTTGGTTTATCATTGACAATAAGGTGAAATATTTCAAGACACTGTTGAGGACTCTGATACTAAGAGAGCATCCGATAGTGACTGATGAAGATCTGAGAGAATTCATTGCGTCTTATTATGACAGGAAAGTTAGGAACCGTGAAGAAAAGCAGTTACCACGTGTTCTGGATTTATTCAATAGTAAGGATTTTAGGACTTTTGACCCGCTATGTCTTGAAATGGAAGATTTCGTGAACCATAAAGGCATACCAAAGAGCGAGGTTAAAAATAATTGGATGCAATACTGTAATTTTGACAAGCCCGAAGAGATTTTTGATTTTATTGACCGTAATATCGGAAACATTCAGTTTGTTGATGATATTGTAAGAGGATTAATATAATATGGCAAACGGAAGCTTTATTTTAGATTTTCTATTAGAACATAAGGAGAACGTGTTTTTTGAGACAGATGCATCAATTCAAAAAGTATTGACCTATGCGTGTGCCCTCGGAAATACAAATGGAGGAACCATTGTTCTTGGTGTTAAGGATTCTGGTGAGACGATAGGCTTACCTGAGGCATATTCCGATGAAGTAGTGAAGCAACTCAACGAAAAGATACTTCCTGCTCTGCCCTATACGCTAACTGTGATGGAGCGTGAAGGTAAGGCGGTTGCTATTATGTCAGTGTGGGAAGGTGCCGACAAACCCTATCTGCTGGAAGACCAGATATATTTGAAGGATGGAGATGTGGTGGTTGTCGCTGATTCAGCTCAATCGATGCGTATGATTAACCGAAAGTTGAGCATTGGAAACAGCTGGGAGAGGATGCCTATCTATGATGCATCTGCAGAGGATATTTCCGAGAGTGTTATTGACAGGTTTCGTAGACAGATGGTTTCTGATAATAGGATAAGTCAAGATGCTTCGACAAAAGAAATAATGAGTCGCCTTGGTTTTATCAATATGGGGAATATTACAAATTCCGGTGTTGTTGTAACTGCAAAGGAGCCCACTGCTTTCTTTCCACAGGCTCGAATTAGGGTTTCTGTCTTTGGGGGAAATGACATCCTACAAAACGTAAGGTTATATGAGGCAAATTTGGTTGAAAGTATAGACCCTATCGTTGATTTCATATACTCGCTTTATCCTCAAAAGGTAGAGGTGAACGGGTTGTTACGTCAAGTCTATGAATCAATTCCAAAAGTTGCTTTAAGAGAGGGTATTCTAAATGCCGTGGTACATCGTCGGTATGATGACTATCAGACCTTTATGCGAGTAAACATTTATCAGGATCACCTGGAAATTGTTAACAGTGGTCAATTGCCAGAAGGTATGTCGGTAGATGACCTTAGCAAACGACATTTCTCTCAGCTCAGAAATCCAGATATCGCCAATGCCTTTTATGTGTTACGCTACATAGAGGCAGCGGGCAGTGGTACGTTAAGGATTATTGAGGAGTGCAAGAAAAATCTATGTGCTATGCCGGAATGGCATCAAGGAGATAATACCGTTACGCTGGTTTTCAAGGCTAATTTGCCTCTTGATAATTTAAGCGGCACTTCGGTTATAGACCATATTATAGCAGGCCTAACACCAAATGTGGAAACACAAAGGTTACTGACCTCCATTCATGTGATGATTAAAAATGTCGGTAATATCAAAGTTGCTGACGTTCAAAAGCTGACGGGAAAGAGCTATGCTTCTTGTAAGCGTTATCTTCAATGGTTAAAAGAAGCTGGGTTGATAGAATACCGAGGCTCTCTTAAAACTGGAGGTTGGTTTGAGGTGATCCAATAAATTGACTAAAAAATGAGCCAATAAACGAGCCAAAAAGATCAGGAAAAGAGCAGGGGTGGTTCTTAGAAAGAGCAAAGTGGCACAGAGCTGATTACATGGTTCAAGGTTCAGAGTTCAAGGTTCAAGGTGTTCAAGAGCCAAAGGCTGAACTCGTTGAAAGGATCGAGCTTTCGCCCAATGGGCAAGTTGTTGCTTTGAATATTCCGGCTGGTCAGTGGCATACGGTACGGGCATTAGAGTCTGGGTCCGTGATATTGGAGATGAAAGAGGGAGCGTATGAGCCTACTGGACCGGAAGATATATTGATTCTATGACTCAGGATGAACGCTGGTTGACAAGATATAATGAGGTGAAGGAGTTCATTGAACGTGAGCACCGGAATCCTTCGAAATATCGTGATGAAGAGAAACTGATGGTTCACTTCCTGAAACGTGGAAGAAAGCAGATGAATGCCGGGACTCTAAAGCAAAATAGAATAGAACAGTTCAATAAGTTGTTGGCGTTGGTAGAGCTGAACAAACACGTCAATCAATATCAATAAAAAA
>JAEEGL017356480.1_pt1 | contig 10540 bp, 8 predicted proteins | sample 9134231 | NCBI WGS metagenome assembly JAEEGL01 (sample SAMN16246548, study PRJNA631951) | gut metagenome | biome: gut microbiome; feature: rumen; material: fiber-attached | host: Bos | place: Iran: Karaj | collected 2018-10
AAACTTCATATGGCTGTCGTGTCCTCCGTTCCTTAGGCTGATTATGTTATACCACTTTTGTTAGCACTCGTCAAGGGCGAGTGCTAACAAAAAATGTGAAAAATCTGTGAACAGGAGATAGACTATCATCCTTTGCAAGCTACTTGTGCTGAAATTTTTCGTCGCGTATAATAAATATGATTTTAGGGTCATTCCTGTTTTGAAAGAAATAATTGAGGGAGATCCAGGATAAGACGGATCTGGGACTTGCAGGGGGATACTCAGAAAAATGGAGCTCAGACACATCAGATATTTTATGGCTGTGGCGGATGAAATGAGCTTTACCCGGGCGGCGGAAAAGCTGTGCATAGCGCAACCACCCCTGTCCAGACAGATAAAGGATCTGGAGGAAGAGCTCGGAGCGAGGCTTTTTGAAAGAAGTCCTCATTCACTTCGTCTGACGGAGGAAGGACTGCTTTTCAAACAGTATGCAATGCAGATACTGGAACTTGAGAGCAAATCAAAGGATGAAATCTCCGAGATGAGCAGTAATCTTCATGGCCGGGTGTATTTTGCCACTGTCGAGGCATATGGTCCGCGTCTGCTGGCAGGATGGATATCGGGATTTCATGAGATCAATCCATATGTTCAGTATGATCTGTGGACAGGGACTACGGATGAGATCGTAAACAGGATACACAGAGGTCTTTGCGATCTTGCCGTTGTAATGGAGCCCTTCCTTGATCCCGATATTAATTCGTTTAAGGTTCACTCAGAATCTTGGGCAGCCATAATACCCAGGGACGATCCTCTTGCCTTAAAAAGAGGCAAATCCGTGAAACCGGAGGAACTTGAACATAAAAGACTTATCATTCCGTCAAGAGCATCAAGAAATGCGGAATTCAGGAAGTGGATGCCGGATCCAGAAAAACCCTTAAATGTGGTTTGCCGTGTAGCTCATCTGATAAATGTGCGTGAGCTTGCAAGAGCCGGTGTGGGTATCGCCATTTTTCCTATCGCCAGGGGAGTTATGGAAGAAGACGATAAGATAGTTATAAAAAGAATAGCACACCCTCTTGCTGTAGCATCATATCTTCTGGTATGGAGCAAAGAGCGTCCGTTATCAAGAGCGGCAGAAGAGATGCTTAAATATATATTGGATCAGAGATCTGTCGGCAGAAATGCCGGAAGGAACGGAGGAGTTGATGATATCTCTAAATGAAACAGGATTTTTGCCGGAAGCTGACAAATTAGCAGTAAGTGACCACGACGGTACATTTCGTATCATAGATGATAATGAAAAAAAGCAGGTTGATGTAAATATATCGGTTACAGAGGCAGGATTTGACGAGACCGCCGGGAGCGATATTTACCGGCTTGATTTTTCGGAAGTAAGAGATCTTGGAATATATCATATTGAGTCTGCTGATGGAGACTGCTCGTCGACATTTAAGGTTGAGCCTCATGTATACAGGTCGCTGAAGAATGCGCTTCTTAAATTTTTCTATTTTCAAAGATGCGGCTGTGCTCTGTATGAAAAACATGCAGGTCCTTTTAAACGAGGAGTATGTCATTCAAAGACGGTGAAGGTGCCTGGCACCGATAAAGAGCTTCCAATCAAGAAGGGGTGGCATGACGCAGGAGATTATGGCCGATACTCAAGTGCCGGAGCTGTTGCTGTCGCACATATGCTTTATGCCTTTGAGTTGTTCCCAGAGGCTTTTAATGAGGCAGTAAATATCCCTGAATCCGGGAACGGGATCCCTGATGTATTGAATGAGTGCAGATATGAACTTGATTTCTTAAGCGAGATGCAGGACGAGGACGGGGGCGTTCATCACAAGGTTACAAGCAGAGTTTTCTGCGGCTTCGTTATGCCCGAGGAAGATACATTTGACCAAGAGTTATTTTCGGTTACCAGCATGTCTACAGCTGACTTTGCTGCAGTGATGTGTATAGCATCAAGGGTTTATGAACCATATGATCCGAGCTTTGCCAGAGATTGCCTTCATCAGGCTTATCTTGCTGGACAGTGGCTTATGGAGAATCCGGAGAATACTGATTTTAGAAATCCCGAAGGCTGTAATACAGGTGAATATGAAGATGGATCAGATGTTGATGAGCGTATGTGGGCGTTCGCTGAACTTTTGCGTACAGATCATTATATAGGCCATGAGCACGACAGGAGCTTTGCCGGTGCTGATCAACAGGTTCAGTCCAGACAGGACAGATATCTGGCACATCTTATGACGGAGATGGATCTTTACATTAAGGATCATCCTCATTCAGATGGTAGGAGCACGGATGACGGGTTTGGCTGGCAGGATGTTTCAAGCCTTGGTGCTTTGGCAGTAGTGTTTGACCCGGACAATTATGCCGGAGAAGAGGTCCGGGGTAAAATGCTGTCCATGCTATGTAAAAGAGCGGATGCTTTTGTTGCCATGCAGGATGACGGATATCCGCTCTCTATGACTGACAAAGATTATGTTTGGGGCAGCAATATGGTCGTAGCAAACCGAGCAAATGTCCTTATCATTACAAGTCTGGCATTGAAAAAAGGGGAAGAGGTGCCTGAAAAGTGTCAGCGGTATGAAGAAGCGGCAATGAATCAGGTGCATTACATTCTCGGAATGAATGCAATAAGGACATCATATGTCACGGGATTCGGAGAACATCCATTTAAAAATCCCCATAACAGGGTAACGGCGTCAGATAATATAGACAGACCTTTCCCCGGAATGCTTTCCGGCGGGCCGTGTAAATTGCTGCTTGATGAAGAAATAAAGAAAAGTGCGGATGAGACTACTCCTGCACAAAAATGTTACAAAGATCATTATATGAGTTACAGCACAAACGAGATAGCCATATATTGGAACTCTTCTCTGCTTTTTTCGGTTGCTTTCTTTGACAGATAAGACTTGTATGATGAATACTTTTATATTGCTCTGAATACCCAAAAGCCTTATAATTGTATCTGTATTCCGGTTCCGGGAGGACGGCTTTTATATGTCGGGTCAGTTTCTGGAGCAATCATATAATAGAAGAATCCCACAGAAGACATGACCGCCGGATTACGTTCAAACACCTGATGCCATATCCGTTTTTCAAAAAAGGGCTATGGCATTGCTTATCCGCGTTAACGGCGGTTTTAACCGTCTGCGGGGTACAAAAATATTTCTTAGGAGGAAGAACGTATGGTAAGCAACATCCCAAAGGCAAAAGTAGGCATAGTAGCAGTTTCGAGAGACTGTTTTCCTGCAGAGCTTGCAACAAACAGAAGAAAGGCTCTGGTAGATGCCTATGCAAAGAAGTATGACAAGGACGATATTTATGAGTGTCCTGTCTGTATCATCGAGAGTGAGACCCAGATGGTAGAAGCTCTTGAGGACGTAAAGAAGAACGACTGTAATGCGATAGTAGTTTATCTTGGCAATTTCGGGCCGGAAATAGCTGAGACTCTCCTTGCGAAGCATTTTGACGGTCCTTCGATGTTTATAGCGGCAGCGGAGGAAAGTCAGGCAGATCTGCTTGACGGCAGAGGCGATGCATATTGCGGTATGTTAAATGCGAGCTATAACCTTGCACTTAGAAATACAAAAGCTTACATACCTGAATATCCCGTCGGTGATGCTGATGACTGCGCTGATATGATTCATGATTTTCTTCCCATCGTAAGGGCGGTTGTAGGGCTTAAGAATCTGAAGATCATATCTTTCGGACCAAGACCCCAGAATTTCCTTGCATGCAATGCCCCGATCAAGCAGCTTTACAATCTTGACGTAGAGATTGAGGAGGAGTCAGAGCTGGATCTTTTCGAGTCCTATCAGAAGCATGCCGATGATAAGGAAGGTATTGAGGAAATAGCAAAAGATATGGCTAAAGAGCTGGGTCAGTCCGAGGTTAATGATACTTTGAGAAAGCTGGCTCAGTATGAATTAACTCTTAAGGATTGGGTCAAGGAGCATATGGGCTATAGAAAGTATGTTGCGCTTACGACCAAGTGCTGGCCGGCCTTTCAGGATATGTTCCGTTTTAACCCCTGCTATGTGAATTCAAGACTTGCCGGACAGGGAATACCTGTGTCGTGTGAAGTTGATATCTATGGTGTGCTGTCAGAGTACATAGGGACCTGTATTTCCGGAGATGCTGTAACTCTGCTTGATATAAACAATTCTGTACCTAAGGATATGTACAAAGAGTCAATAGAGGGCAAGTTCCCCTATGAGCATACCGATACGTTCATGGGCTTCCATTGCGGAAATACCTGTTCATCAAAGCTCTGCAATCCACATCTTTCGTATCAGAGGATTATGGCTCGTACCCATCCGAAGGATTGGTGCGACGGAACAATGGAAGGCGACATCAAGCCCGGCGATATCACTTTCTACAGGCTTCAGTCTACCGCTGATGGAAAGCTTCGTGCATATCTTGCTGAAGGTGAGGTTCTTCCTGTTGCTACAAAGTCATTTGGCTCCATCGGAGTATTTGCTATCAAGGAAATGGGACGCTTCTACCGCCATATCCTTATAGGTAAGAATTATCCTCACCACGGTGCGGTCATGTTCGGACATTTTGGCAAGCCTTTGTTTGAAGTTTATAAGTATATTGGAGTGGATCTGTCTGAGATTGGATATAATCAGCCGGCTTCTCTCCCTTATCCTTCAGAGAATCCTTTTAAGTAAACTTTCCTTGAGACAAAAGCAGTCAGTATTCGGAGCTGTGCTTAAACGCACAGCTCCTTTTTATGGTACAATCAGTTTATGTCCAAAGAGTTTGACATAGAAAGCGAATTACAAAAGCTCCCGAAGTCACCCGGGGTTTATCTGATGCATGACGCGGACGATGTGATCATTTACATCGGGAAGGCTGTGAATCTGTTTAATCGTGTGCATTCATATTTTCGAAAGACAAACAAATCGGAAAAGATCAAACGGATGGTGTCACAGATCGTCTGGTTTGAGTACATTCTGACCGATACTGAACTTGAAGCACTGGTACTCGAAAACAATCTGATAAAAGAGCATCGTCCAAAGTACAATACAATGCTTAAGGATGATAAAACCTATCCTTACATAAAAGTAACAGTAAACGATCCATATCCAAGGATAGTATTTTCGCGAACGATGAAAAGGGACAAGGCCAGATATTACGGACCGTATACTTCCAGCTACGGAGTGAGAGAGACTATTGAGCTTATAAATAAGATATATATGCTTAGATCCTGCAGCCGGGTTCTTCCAAGAGACAGGGGCAAAGACAGACCTTGTCTGAATTATCACATGAAACAATGCTCGGCTCCGTGCCGCGCTGATTTTAGCACGGAGGATGAAACGGAATATGCAGATAATGTGAGGGGGGCACTTGATTTTCTGAATGGAAGGTATGAACCGGTGCTGAAAAACCTTCAGGAAAAGATGAATAATGCATCAGACAGGATGGATTATGAGAATGCCGCTGTATACAGAGACCTTATAGAGTCAGTCAGATCGGTGTCGGAAAAACAGAAGATAACAGCGCATGACGGAGAAGACAGGGATGTGATCGCATTAAAACGTGACAGAGAAGACGCGGTAGTTGTTGTTTTCTTCGTAAGGGAGGGAAGGCTAATAGGCAGAGATCATTATATGCTAAGCCACGTATCGGCTGATGCTGCAGATGAGGAGATATTGAATGATTTTATCGGTCAGTTCTACACAGGAACTCCTTTCGTACCGAGAGAGATAATGCTGGAGATGGAGGTAGCTGACAGGGATGTTATGGAGAGATTTCTCACCGAAAAGAGGGGAGGGCGCGTATCTATAATTGTGCCAAAGATAGGGCAGAAAGAGCGTCTGGTGGAATTAGCAAGCCGCAATGCAAATACTATCCTTGAGAATTCCAAGGATCGGATCAAACGAGAGGAAGGCAGGACTATTGGAGCTGCAAAAGAGATTGCCGGGTGGCTTGGGTTGTCAGATGTTGAACGTATGGAATCTTACGACATATCCCATATTTCCGGATTTGACTCAGTAGGGAGTATGGTGGTATTCGAGAGAGGAAAAGCGAAAAAGTCTGATTACCGGAAGTTTCGTCTTTCGCCGGGAATAGGGAATAATGATTATGAATCAATGAAGGAAGTGCTGACAAGACGATTTACGCATGAAGCAAAATCAGAGTATGACAGCTTTAGCAGATACCCGGATTTGATACTTATGGATGGCGGCAGAGGACAGGTAAATATCTGTCTGGAGGTGCTGAATGATCTGGGATTAAGGATACCCGTAGCGGGAATGGTGAAGGATGAAAGACATCGCACGCGTGGCATATATTTTGAGGAGCAGGAGATACCGATAGATATACACTCTGAGGGATTTAAGCTTGCAACACGAATACAGGATGAGGTACACAGGTTTGCCATAGAATATCACAGATCACTTAGATCCATTAATCAGGTTCATTCTGTATTGGACGATATACCAGGTATCGGTCCCGCCAGACGCAAGGCTTTGATGAAACGTTTTGGCAGCATAGAGAAAATAATGAGCGCGGATGTTGAGGAGCTGTCAGAAACAGAGGGTATGAACACCAGGGCGGCGATGGCAGTGGCAGAATATTTCAAAAAAAAGACTTAAGTGGAAGATTTGCACCTGCACGTGTTTATGGTATCATGAATCATTGATTTAGTGGGATATCGAGGATATTTATCTATTATTAACTGAAAGACAGGAGGATCATCATGGCAAGTGTTCCGTTGGAGGAGGTCGTCGAGAAGATGGCGCTCACAAATATAACACCCGAGGTAGATATCTCTGAAATAAAGATTGAGAAGCCGGATATTAACCGCCCGGCTCTTCAGTTTGCTGATTATTTTGAAATGTTTGATGCCTCCAGACTTGAGATCATCGGTGCAGGAGAATTTTCGTTCATAGAGCAGAAATCCGAGGAGGAAAGACGTCAGATATATGAAAGATTTCTTAACAATCCTATACCGTGTGTAGTATTTTGCAGGAATCTGGAGCCGGATGAACAGTTTAGGGAGACCGCGGTAAAATATGGCGTTCCTCTTATGAAATCGGCGATGCCTACATCTGCATTTATGGCAGAGATCATAAGGTGGCTCAATGTCAAACTGGCACCGTGCATATCCATACACGGAGTTTTGGTGGATGTATATGGTGAGGGAGTACTGATCACGGGTGAGAGTGGTATTGGAAAAAGCGAGGCGGCACTTGAGCTCGTAAAACGTGGGCACAGACTGATCACCGATGATGTAGTTGAGATAAGAAAGGTTTCGGATGAAACACTTGTCGGATCAGCGCCGGATATAACAAAGCATTTTATTGAACTCCGTGGCATTGGGATAGTGGATGTTTATGCACTTTATGGTGCATCAGCCATAGAGGAAACGCAGAATATCGATCTGGTCATAAGATTGGAAGACTGGGATAAAGATAAAGATTATGACAGACTTGGCCTTGAGGAAGAGCATACCGAGTATTTGGGAAATCAGGTTGTCTGTCATGTGATCCCTATAAGGCCCGGAAGAAATCTGGCAGTCATATGTGAGACGGCGGCAATAAATCACAGATTGAAGAAGATGGGATATAATGCAGCGAAAGAGCTTTATAAGAGAGTGCAGGACAATCTGCAAAGGAGGAGCTGAAAATGAAATATGCGGTAGGTATAGATGTAGGTGGAACATCCGTAAAACTTGGTCTCGTCAGCGTGGAAGGCGAGATTACTGAAATGTGGGAAATACCCACCCGGACTGAGGATGGGGGAAAGAATATCCTGCCGGATATAGCTTCATCAGTAAAGAGTAAAATGTCGGAAAAAGGATTGGCGGATGATATAGTGGGTGCGGGGATAGGTCTTCCCGGACCTGTTGATGATGAAGGTGTGATAAGAAAAGCCGTTAATCTTCATTGGGAGAGAACGTTCAATGTGGCAGATGAACTGTCCGATCTTCTGGACGGGATGGTAGTAAAAGCCGGTAATGATGCTAATGTTGCTGCTCTTGGTGAGTACTGGCAGGGGGCAGGCAAAGACTATGGCGATATGGTGATGGTCACTCTTGGTACCGGTATAGGCGGCGGGATCATACATCATGGGCAGATATATGCAGGAACCACCGGGGCAGGCGGGGAGATAGGCCATATCTGTCTGGAGCCGGATGAAAAGATCCACTGCAATTGCGGGAATACCGGCTGTTTTGAGCAGTATGCTTCTGCTACGGGTATAGTAAGGCTTGCAAAAGAGGAGCTGGGAGCGTCGACAGAAGAATCTGTGCTTCGACAGGAGGAGATTACCGCAAAGGCTGTATGGGATGCGGTCAGAGACGGAGATTCGACCGCCATAAGAATAGCTGACAGATTTGGTTATTACCTTGGCTGGGGACTTTCGATAATAGCCGGTGTCGTAAATCCTGAGGTGTTTGTATTAGGCGGAGGAGTATCAAAAGCAGGAGACATTATCCTTCCGTTTGTAAGGAAGAATTTTGACAAGCACGCTTTTCATGCCTGTAGGGATGCGCAGATAGTCATAGCGACACTTGGAAACAGCGCCGGGACTCTTGGCGCGGCAAAGATGGTCATTAATTAATGGAACAGGCTGCTTTTGAATCCGGACTATACGAGATCTGCGTCGGGGACAGCGTACGAAAAAATGAACCGATGTCTGAACACACGACGTTCAGAACCGGAGGCAACGCTGATTATTTTGTAATCCCTTCTGACAGGAACATCTTTATCAGGCTGCTTCATTATATAAGGCAGACTGAGAGAGAGTACTTTATTCTTGGGAAAGGAAGCAATATCCTTGTTGGAGACAGGGGATACAGAGGTACGGTTATCGATACATCCGGGATGATGAACAATGTTTCGATAGAGGGAGAAGTAATACGGGCTGAAGCAGGAGCGGGTCTCGGGAACGTTGCTAATTTGGCGGCAGAGGCATCTTTAACCGGAATGGAGTTTGCATCCGGCATACCGGGGTCAATAGGAGGAGCGGTGTTTATGAATGCCGGCGCCTACGGGGGCGAAATGTCACAGATCGTGACATCGGTAGAAGTAATGGATGCCTCCGGAAAAGTGAAAAGTTTAGCAGGTTCTGAAATGGAGTTTGCGTACAGGACATCTGTCGCACAGAGAGAGAATCTTCCGATAATCGCTGTAGAAATGAGACTCCAAAGGGGAAGAAAAGAAACAATAAAAGAAAGAATCAGAGAGCTGGGAATAGAAAGAGCTAAAAAACAGCCTTTGGAATTCCCGTCTGCAGGTTCAACGTTTAAGAGACCGGAAGGATATTACGCAGGAAAGTTGATATCCGATGCGGGGTTATCCGGACTGACTATAGGCGGAGCGTGTGTTTCACCAAAGCATAACGGCTTTATCATTAATCTGGGAGATGCTACATCAGAGGATATTCTGAATCTGATAAATGAGGTAAAAAATCGGGTCAGAGCGGGCTTTGGAGTAGAACTTGTCCCAGAGATAAAGATGATAGGAGAGTTTCAGGGAGAATGAAGCTGGTAATAGTTACCGGAATGTCCGGCGCAGGAAAGAGCAGTACATTAAAGATGATGGAGGATCTTGGATTTTTCTGCATAGATAATCTTCCTGCCCCTCTTATAGAAAAGTTTGCCGAGCTTCTTACCGGTCCTTTATCGGAAATGCCGGGTGGAGAGCTTGGGAAGGTTGCTATAGGTGTAGATGCCCGGACGGGATTGATATCGCTGAAAAAACCCCTTGAAACATTAAAATCTCAGGGGGTGATGTATGAGATTTTTTTCCTTGATGCTGAGGACAGCATTCTTGTTAAGAGATTTAAGGAAACCAGGCGGGCACACCCCCTTGCCATGGAGGGGCGCATAGAGGACGGAATAGCTGAGGAAAGAAAACAGCTTGAGTATCTGAGAAGGAATGCTACCTATATACTTGATACTTCCCATATGCTGATCAGGGATTTAAAAAAAGAGATAAATGATATATATGCAGCCAATAAGAACTACGGTAATTTATACATAAACATCCTGTCTTTCGGATTTAAATATGGTATACCTGCTGATGCGGATCTGGTATTTGATGTCCGGTTTCTTCCTAATCCGTTTTACATTGATGAACTGAAGAATGATACCGGAATGGATAAGAACGTTCGCGACTATGTTATGTCTTTTGATGAAGCGCACGTTTTTCTGAGTAAACTTCAGGATATGATCCTTTTTTTGATCCCTAATTATGTGAAAGAAGGTAAAAATCAGCTTGTGATCGCAGTGGGATGTACGGGCGGAAAGCACAGGTCTGTTTGTCTTGCCGAGGAGCTATATAAAGGACTTTCAAAAACGGCAGAATATGGAATAAGAGTGGAACACAGGGATATAGACAAGGATACTAACCGGCAGAAGATAAGGTAATGACATGTCTTTTTCACAGGATGTAAAGACGGAAATATTGAACCGGCAGCAAAAAAAACTCAAAGGCTTTACATTTCCTCAAAATGCTAATAATATAAATCCGTCTTTGGAATTGGCATTCCTTTTTGTGGAACAGGGGTCTGTCAACGATCCCAGGAGCAGTTACCATCT
>JAEEGL010653935.1_pt1 | contig 10539 bp, 10 predicted proteins | sample 9134231 | NCBI WGS metagenome assembly JAEEGL01 (sample SAMN16246548, study PRJNA631951) | gut metagenome | biome: gut microbiome; feature: rumen; material: fiber-attached | host: Bos | place: Iran: Karaj | collected 2018-10
CCGCGTGGTCAAGTTCGGTGACAGCGTAGAGCTCTGCGGAGGATGCCACACCAGCGCCTCCGGCAACATAGGACTCTTCAAGATTTTGTCCGAGAGCGCGATAGCCGCAGGCGTACGCCGTATCGAGGCCGTCAGCGGAGCTGCTGCAGAAGAGTACGTGCGCAAGGGGGAAGAACTTATCAAGGAGGCCAGGTCCCTCTTCAACAACGTTCCCGACCTCAAGGGCGCGATCCAGAGAATGATCTCTGAGAACGCCAGCTACAAGAAGCAGGCTGAGGAATTCGCCGCCGCAAAGGCAGCCGAACTGAGCAACATCCTCGAGAAACTCGCCGCTCCCGAAGGCGGAATCAACATAGTTCGCTGGACAAAGGCTGAGACTGAGCCTCAACTGCTTCGCGACGCCCTGCTGGCCCTTCAGAAGAGGGTTACCAACACCGCCGCGGTGGCAGCCTTCGAATACTCAGGCAAGCCCCAGCTGGTACTTATGTACACCCCTGACCTGGTTCAGGCCGGACGCAACGCTGGTGCTGACATCCGCGAAGGCGCCAAGTTCATCCAGGGCGGTGGCGGCGGCCAGCCGGGAATCGCATCTGCCGGAGGCAAGAATATTGCAGGCCTGGGAGAGGCTCTCGACGCAATAGTAAAGCATATCACCAAGTAAAGTGAAGAAACTGGACCGCCTCATACTCAAGTCGTTCATAGGACCGTTCGTAGCGATCCTGTTCGTGGTCCTGTTCGTGCTCGTGATGCAGTTCCTGTGGGTATACATAGACGAACTGGTGGGCAAGGGACTGAGTATGAAGGTGATCGGAGAGTTCCTGCTGTGGGGAAGCTGCACCATCCTGCCGCTGGCCCTGCCTCTCGCAACCCTGCTGGCCGCAATGATGACAATGGGCCAGATGGCAGAGAACAGCGAGCTGATAGCCGCCAAGGCGGCCGGCATCTCCATAACCAGGATAATGACTCCTCTTATCATAGCGTCCGCCATTATAAGCATCGGAGCCTTTTTCGCGTCAAACAACCTGGTGCCCTATTCCTATAACAGGATATACACCCTCAGGGATGACATCGGGCGCACCAAGGAAGAGATAAAGATTCCCGCGGGAACCTTCTATGACGGAATAGACAACTACGTGCTCCGTGTGGACAGCAACGACGACAACGGAATGATGCACGGAGTGATTGTCTACGACCATTCCGCAAACAGAGGCAACGTCTCCGTCACCCTGGCAGATTCCGCCGTCCTCAGGATGAGCAAGTCAAAGGACTACCTCACCTTCATAATGTACAACGGAGTCAACTATGTAGAGGACAACAAAGTCGGCTACAGGGACACCACCAGGGCCCTGGAAAAGATAACCTTCGACAGGCAGGAACTGGTGATTCCCCTCACCAACTACGCTTTCGAGAGATCTGAGGAGAACCGGTACGGAGACCAGGTAATGTCAATGGACCTGGTGCAGCTCAGGGCTGACAGGGACACGATGCAGGCCAAGTTCGACTCCCTCCACGTAAGGCAGGTGAGGGCGCTGATGAACGCCAGCTACCTTTCGAAGAGAGAACAGCTGGACACCGCTTTCTACGGACAGGGTCTCCAGATGTTCGATTATGAGAATATGTTACAGTGGGAAAGCCCAGTGCAGAAGGCCCAAGCCCTGGAGCACGCTGCCGTGGTTGCTTACGAGATGTCATCAGACCTCACCAACAGCCATCGCGACCTGTACGAGTTCACCTTCGAACTGCGCAGGGCAGGCCTGGAGATTCTCCGCAAATATTCAAAGGCCATCGCCTGCCTGCTGCTGTTCTTCATAGGAGCGCCGTTGGGAGCCCTTATCCGCAAGGGAGGCCTCGGAACGCCTGCAATCATATCGGCTCTGTTCTTCGTGCTGTACTACATCGTGGACCTGATCGGGGCCAAGATGGCCAAGAACGGCGTGCTCGATTCAGTAAACGGAGCCTTCCTTCCGGCGTACGTCCTGATTCCGCTGGGCGTGCTGCTGACCAGCAAGGCAGTGCACGACTCTTCCTTCCTGAATATGGACTCCATTAAGACCCGCTGGAATACCATAAAGGGATTCATAGGTGGACTGTTCCATAAGACCAGGATAGTATTTATGGGAACTCCCGAGTTCGCGGTTGCTTCTCTGGATGCATTGGTGAAGAATGGCAAAGCGCAGCACTATAAGGTTGTTGGAGTTGTAACAGTAGCTGACAAGCAGTCCGGCCGCGGCCTCCAGGTCAACCAGAGCGCAGTCAAGAAATATGCAGTGGAGAACGGCATCCCCGTACTGCAGCCCGAAAAGCTCAAGGATCCCGAGTTCCTGGAGCAGCTGGCCGCCCTCAAGGGAGACCTGTTTGTGGTAGTTGCCTTCAGGATGCTTCCTGAAGAGGTATGGTCGATGCCTAAGCTGGGCACGTTCAACCTGCACGCCGCCCTGCTGCCTCAGTATCGCGGCGCAGCCCCTATCAACTGGGCCGTCATCAACGGAGAGAAACTCACCGGCGTGACTACGTTCATGCTGGACAAGAACATTGACACGGGCAAGATCATATTCCGCGAGGAACACAAGATAGGCCCTGCGGACACCGCCGGAGACGTCCACGACGCCCTTATGGAAAAAGGTGCGAACCTGGTGCTCCAGACTGTCCGCACCCTCATAGACCACAACGCAGAACTCCGCGTCCAGAAGAGCTTCATCCAGGGCTCGGAGGAACTCAAGCCTGCTCCCAAGATACACCGCGAGACCTGCCTCATAGACTGGAACCGCAGCACCGAGAGCGTCTACAACCTCATTCGCGGCCTGAGTCCCTACCCCGCCGCCTTCACCTACATCAAGCGCCCTGACGAGGAAAAAGCCTTGCAGCTCAAGATATTCTTCGGGGAGAAGATGTCTTCAGCCACCCTGGCTCCGGGCCAGATAGAGAGTGACGGAAAGACATACCTGGCAATAGGCACGGCCGACGGAGCGCTCTCCGTCACCGACCTTCAGATTGCCGGGAAGAAACGTATGGGCGTCCAGGATTTCCTGCTTGGATACAGGGATATAGAAAAGGCGGAGATTACTGCTGAGAACCCCCAATAAGATCCAGGATTTCGTTTGTGATCTTCTGCTGACGGCCCTTGTTGTATTCCAGGGTCAGTTCTGCAAGAAGGTCTTCGGCATTGTCGCTGGCCGTCTGCATTGCAATTGTGCGGGCGGCATTTTCTGCAGCGGATGAATCCAGCAGTGTGGTGTAAATCTTTAGCCTGAGAAGCTGCGGGAGCAGACGGTCTACGATGTCTTCGTTATCCGGTTCCAGGATGAACTCATCCTGGGTTTCGTCGGCGTCGTGGGCCAGGATTTCGAATGGAAGGAAGTTCTCTATCTTCACCTGCTGGGATACTAGGCTCAGGAAGTGGTTGTAGACCAGGACCACCTTGCTGTACTCCCCTGCCTGGAACTTGGAGACCAGCTTGTCCGCAAGGGCGGCGGCATCGTCATATTCGGGCTTGGAGACGAACTTGGTGAAATCGTCCACTGAAGGATGCCCCGCCTTGGCCAGGGGCTCGGCCATCTTGCGCCCCATTGCATAGATGTCGGCCTTGGGATACTTCCCTATCTGGGAGAAGGCAGCGCGCAGGGCGTTGGCATTGAATGTTCCGCACAGGGAGGTGTTGGAGGCTATCGCCACAATGGCCACCTTGGCTTCAGGGTTGACGGGGGCGTCCATCTTTCCTTTCTTGACGGACTTTATGATCTGGGAGAGCGCCTGGTTGTAGGGAATCATCGACTCTATGGCATTCTGCGCCTTGCGGAGCTTCGAAGACGCGACGAACTTCATCGCCGTCGTAATCTTCAAAGTCCCTTTGACCGAATTGATCCTGTCTTTTGTCTCCCTTAGCGATCCCATTTACTGCAGATTCTGGCAAACGGCGGCGGCTACCTCCTCAATTTCCTTCCTGTCTTCGTCTGACAGGACTCCATTGGCCAGGTTCTCCAGAACCTTGCCGTGTGAAGCCCTCATATTGTCCAGGAAGTCTGTTTCGAAATCCTTAACCTTGCCTATGGCAATTCCGGAAAGCAGTCCGCGCGTTCCGCAATACAGGACTGCCACCTGCTCGCCCACGGGCATAGGTGAATACTGGGGCTGTATGAGCAGCTGGTTATTCTTGCGTCCTTTGTCCAGGGCCTGGGCGGTGATCTTGTCTATGTCGGAAGAGAACTTGGAGAAGGCTTCCAGCTCGTTGTACTGGGCCTGGTCTATCTTCAGGGTTCCGGCGACTTTCTTCATGCTCTTCACCTGGGCGGAGCCTCCGACTCGGGAAACGGAGATTCCCACGTTGATGGCAGGACGCACTCCGGCGTTGAACAGTCCGGACTCAAGGTATATCTGACCGTCCGTGATGGAGATTACGTTGGTAGGAATGTATGCCGAAACGTCTCCGGCCTGGGTCTCGATGATAGGCAGGGCGGTAAGTGAGCCTCCGGCCTTCACCTTGCCCTTGAGGGATTCGGGAAGGTCGTTCATATGCTCGGCCACATCCTGCTGGTTGATTATCTTGGCGGCGCGCTCCAACAGCCTGGAGTGGAGGTAGAATACGTCACCAGGATATGCCTCGCGGCCGGAAGGGCGGCGAAGGATAAGGGAAACCTCGCGGTAAGCCACGGCCTGCTTGGAAAGGTCGTCATAGACCACCAGGGCGGGGCGGCCAGTGTCGCGGAAGTACTCGCCGATGGCAGCGCCCGCGAAGGGGGCGTAGTACTGCAGCGCAGCCGGGTCGGCCGCGGAAGCGGTGACCACTATGGTGTAGTCCATCGCTCCCTTGGAGCGAAGGGTCTGCACTATGCTGGCCACGGTGGAGCCCTTCTGGCCCACTGCCACGTAGATGCAGTAAACCGGCTTGCCCTTGAGGTATTCGCTCCTCTGGTTTATGATGGTGTCTATGGCTATGGCTGTCTTTCCTGTCTGGCGGTCTCCGATTATGAGCTCGCGCTGTCCGCGGCCGATAGGGATCATTGCGTCGATGGACTTGATTCCCGTCTGGAGAGGCTCGTTTACGGGCTGGCGGAAGATTACGCCGGGAGCCTTGCGCTCCAGAGGCATATCCACCAGTTCGCCGCCAATCTCTCCAAGGCCGTCAAGCGGATTTCCCAGGGGGTCCACTACGCGGCCCACCATGGATTCGCCTACGCGAACGGAGGCGATTCGGCCGGTGCGGCGCACCGACATTCCCTCACGGACAAGGTCCGTAGGACCCAGGAGCACCGCTCCCACGTTGTCTTCCTCCAGGTTCATTGCCACGGCCATAACGCCGTTTTCGAATTCCAGCAGTTCTCCCGCCTCGCAGTTGGCAAGGCCGCGCAGGTGCACTACTCCGTCGCTTACCTGCAGCACGCTGCCAACCTCCTCCCATTGCAATGAGTTGTCTATGCCTTTGAGCCGGGCAAGGAGTACCTCGCTTATCTCGCTTGGTTTCAATGTTTGCGTCATACTATTCTGCTTGTATTGTCTATGAACTGCTTGCGCAGGCTGTCCAGCTGGGCGGACACGCTTGCGTCAAGCAGCAGGTCGTCTACCACAAGTTTGAACCCTCCTATCAGGGACGGGTCCGTCTTTACGGTAAGGTCCAGGCCGCAGCCTGTCTTCTCTTTTACCAGGTCGCGGACTTTCTTTTCCAGCCCGGGATTGGGCACGACGGTTGTGAGCGTGGCCATCTTCATATTGTTCTGCTTCAGGTACAGGCCCACATAGCTGTTGAAGATGAATTTCAGATACTGATCCCGGCGGTTGTCCACCAGCAGGTTCACGAACTTCTGCAGGTCCGGGTTCAGACGGGAGGGGACGGAATCGGGGTTTGCCAGCATAGCGCGGATCTGGGAATACACCTCGGCCGCACTGCCGTTCTCAGTAGTGAGCTGCAGCAGCGCCCTTGCGTATCTGGTGGATATTACCCCTGTATTCATCCGTGTTTAGCTGTTCAACCTTGTCCTGGTAACCTCGTCTACGAGCCGGTCTACGAGCTCTGCCTGCTCGCTTCCTCCTTCGAGAGTCTTTCTGATTACTTTCTCGGCCACGTCCAGGGATATCTCCGCAACCTGGCGGCGGACATCCTTGAGAGCGTCTTCCCTTTCGGCCGCGATTTCCAGCTTGGCGTTCTGGATAATCTTGTCGGCCTCTTCCCGAGCCTGCTCCTTAGCCTGGGCTATGAGATTGTCTCGCGCGGCGGCGGCTTCTTTCAGAAGGGCCGCCTGCTCCACGCGGGCTTTCTCCAACAGCTCCTGCTGTTCCTGGGCCAGGGAGGCAAGTTTCTCCTCGGCAAGGCGCGCCGCGGCAAGACTGTCGTTGATCTTGTCGTTGCGCTTCTTTACCATAGAGGTGATGACCGGGAAACCGAACTTTGCCAGTATGAAGAATACAATGGCAAAGATGATGGTCATCCATACCACCAGGCCGCTGTCAGGCGTAATCAGGTTCATCTGTACTCTCTGTTAATACAGTGAAAGCAGGCAGACGATAACCGCAAACAGGCAGACACCCTCGATAAGGGCGCCCACGATGATGGCAGTGGTCCTGAGGCCGCCAGCGATTTCAGGCTGGCGTGCGGAAGCCTCCATCACGTACTTAGCAAGTCTGGAGATACCAAACGAGGCCGCAAAAGCGACGATTGCTGCGCACAGGGCCGCTCCGACCTTGGACAATGAAGCTGTTGCCGCAGCTTGAAGTAAAATGGTAGAAATCATAATTATTAGTATTTAAGTTGTATTAATCTTCTTCTACAGGTTCTTTGTGGGCCATTCCAATGAACAGCGCCGAGAGCATCGTAAACACATATGCCTGGATGAAGGCCACCAGCAGCTCCAGGCAGTTCAGGAAAACACCGAACAGCACTGCAACTATGCTCAGCGAGCCGTTTATCACAGGTCCCATCTTTGCCGTCAGGAAAATCACTCCCACGGCGCAGAGTATCATTATATGGCCGGCCAGCATATTGGCAAAAAGCCTGACCATCAGGGAGAAAGGCTTTGTCAATGTGCCCACTACCTCTATCGTAGGCATAATAGGTATGGCTTTAAGGAACAGCGGGACGTCCGGCCAGAATATGTCTTTGTAGTAATGCTTGTTTCCGAACAGGTTCACCATCAGGAAAGTGAACATTGCGAGCACCATCGTGACGGCTATGTTGCCCGTTATGTTGGCTCCTCCCGGGAAGAAAGGAACTATTCCCATCAGGTTGTTTATGAGGATGAAGAAGAACACCGTGAGCAGGTACGGGGCGAACTTCTCGTGCTTGGGACCAACAGCGTCCTTGATCACATCGTCGTTGATCATCATTATCACCGGTTCCAGCAGCGCGGCAATTCCCGTGGGCGTCTCCTTGAGCACGTCGTGCTTGCGGTACCAGCGCGCGCACAGCAGTATCAGCACCACCAGTATCAGGCTGTCTATCATCAGCCCCAGCACGTTCTTGGTTATGGACATGTCAAACGGACGCTTCCCCGTGACCTTGTTCACCATCTTTCCGTTCTCGTTAAGGGTGTAGCCGTGCTCTTCCATCTTGTTTGACATGAACACGTGCACGCCGTCGTCGAAGACTATGCACGGCAGCGGGATGCTTATCTCCTTGCCGTTGATCTCGGTGATGTGCCACTCGTGACTGTCGGCTATGTGTCCGAAAATGAACTCCTGCATATTCAGTTCTTCCCCTTCCTGCGCCGTTGCGCCAAGCGGCAGCGCAAGAATGAAAAGCAGTATGTACAGAAGTCTTTTCATATCAGTCTATGCAAACCTTGATGACGTTGTCCTTTACCATCACCACGCCTCCTTTCACCTCCAGCGAATCTTCCTGGCCGCCGACGCGCCAATGTATCTTCCCCTCCTCCAGGAGGGAGATTATGGGCGCGTGGTTGCGCAGCACCTCGAACTCGCCCAGCACCCCCGGAAAGAAGATGCAGTCCACGTCCAGATGCCTCGAAACCCTGGGAGAAAGAATGTCTACGGAAATCATCGTCAAGCGTTCTTAAGTATCGCCTCGCCTTTGGCGATGGCGTCATCTATCGTTCCCACGTTCATGAAGGCCTGCTCCGGCAGGTAGTCCACCTCGCCGTCGAGGATCTTCTTGAAGCCTTTGACAGTATCTTCGATGTCCACCATCACGCCGGGAAGGCCTGTGAACTGTTCGGCCACCGAAAACGGCTGCGACAGGAAGCGCTGCACCCTGCGGGCGCGGTTCACAGTGACGCGGTCTTCTTCGGAAAGTTCGTCCATTCCCAGGATGGCGATGATATCCTGCAATTCCTTGTTGCGCTGGAGAATCTGCTTTACTCTCTGCGCTGTGTCGTAGTGCTCCTGGCCCACGATGTTGGGGTCCAATATCCTGGATGTGGATTCCAGAGGATCCACGGCGGGATAGATTCCCAGCTCCGTAATCTTACGGCTGAGCACCGTGGTGGCGTCCAGGTGGGAGAAAGTGGTGGCCGGGGCCGGGTCGGTAAGGTCGTCCGCAGGGACGTACACGGCCTGGACCGAAGTGATGGACCCGTTCTTGGTGGACGTGATGCGTTCCTGCATCGCTCCCATCTCAGAGGCCAGCGTAGGCTGGTAGCCCACGGCTGAAGGCATCCTTCCCAGCAGGGCGGACACCTCCGAACCTGCCTGGGTGAAACGGAAAATGTTGTCTATGAAGAACAGGATGTCCTTGGGGTCGTCGTACGATGTGGAATCACGGAAGGACTCCGCGAGGGTCAGGCCCGAAAGGGCCACGGAACTTCTAGCTCCCGGAGGTTCGTTCATCTGTCCGAAAACCATTGCAACCTGAGATTTCTTGACCTCTTCCATATCTACCTTGGAGAGGTCCCACTTTCCTTCTTCCATCTCTTTCTTGAACTCGGCGCCGTACCTGATTACATCCGATTCTATCATCTCCCTGAGGAGGTCGTTTCCCTCCCTGGTACGCTCGCCCACGCCGGCGAATACGGAGAAACCGTTATGCCGCTTGGCGATGTTGTTTATGAGTTCCTTGATGAGTACGGTCTTTCCAACTCCCGCACCTCCGAAAAGGCCGATCTTTCCACCCTTGAGGTAAGGTTCCAGCAAGTCTATCACCTTGATTCCGGTGAAGAGAACTTCCTGGGACGTGGTCAGGTTCTCGAACTTGGGCGGTTCCCTGTGTATCGGTAGAGTGTGGTCTGCAACCAGCTTGGGCAGGCCGTCGATGGTGTTGCCGGTAACGTTCATCACGCGGCCGCGGATCTGATGGCCGGCAGGCATCGAAATTGGCGTGCCGGTGGCTGTGACCTCCATTCCGCGGCGAAGGCCGTCGGTGGAGTCCATGGCAACGCAGCGCACCGTGTCCTCTCCAATGTGCTGGTGAACTTCTACTACCAGAGTCCCCCCGTTGGGGCGTTTGATGGACAGGGCTTCGTGAATGCCCGGCAGGCTCTCGTCTGAGACATTCTTGAAATGGACGTCCACCACAGGGCCGATTATCTGGGAAATGTGCCCGATTGCAAGTTCCATAATTTAAATCCCTTTATATTAGGGTAAAGATAAGCATTTATTTTCAATTAGCGGATGCACGTTCTCGCTCGCGAAGCCACTTCAGGAATACCAGGTGTCCGGGAGCGACCATATCCCCGTGTTCGAAGCCATCCAGTTCGTAGAAGGTTATGTCCTTGTGTCCGTGGAGCTTCATCATCCGTACGAAGTAGGCAGTTTCTTCATACCTTCCGTAGAGTTCCATCTCCCGGTCGCCCGAAATTACCAGCATCGGGGGACAGTCCGGTCTCATATGGTACAGCGGGGCGAGATTGTCTATGATGGGGATGAGCGGAGAGATCCCGTGGTCTCCCCTCTCGGTGTAGTGGGTGACCACCTGGCCGCTGTAGGGGACCAGGGCGGCAATCCTGTCGGCATCTATTCCGTATTCTGCCAGATATGACTTGTCCAGGCCAACCAGGTCCACCAGGGTTCCTCCTGCTGAATGGCCGGCCAGATATATCTTGGAGGCGCTGCCCCCATACTGCTCTATGTTGTTAAATACCCAGGCTACCGCGGCTGCCGCGTCCTTGACTATCTCGCCGACTGAAACCTTGGGATGGAGCCGATATCCGACGCCCACGACTATGTAACCGCGGGTCATCAGGGCCTGCGGAAGCTCCTTGCTGCCGCTTTTCATTGCTCCGCCGTGGAACCAGACTATTACGGGACGGTCTGTAAGCCCCGGGACGTAAGCCACGTCCACTTTGCACATTTCCTGTACATAATCGTCCCCGGACGTCCTGTACGGGATGTCCTTGGCTACGGAATACTGATACTGCTGGGGCTGGCGCTGGGCATATGCGCACACGGCCAGAAGCAGAGTGACTGAGATCAACAGGATTCGTTTCATATGATATAGAGAGTAGTTTGTACAAATATAAAAAAAGACGCTGGCCAGACAATCTGGTCAGCGTCTCGAAGAACGGCAGCTACCTACTCTCCCACCTGGTGGGGCAGTACCATCGGCGTTGGCAAGTTTAACTTCTCTGTTCGGAATGGGAAGAGGTGGGTCCTCACCGC
>JAEEGL011246486.1_pt1 | contig 10539 bp, 9 predicted proteins | sample 9134231 | NCBI WGS metagenome assembly JAEEGL01 (sample SAMN16246548, study PRJNA631951) | gut metagenome | biome: gut microbiome; feature: rumen; material: fiber-attached | host: Bos | place: Iran: Karaj | collected 2018-10
ACTTGACCGGCCCGACAACGGCGGCAGTTTTGAGACCGCCGCAAGAATTGAACTTGATTCAGCCGGATTACAAAAATTAAATTCACTTAAAAACCTCACAGTGGATTTACAGAAAAAAAGTGTAAACTTCAGAGAACTGTTTTTGAGCGTGATATCGGGCGGGGAATAGAGAGATATGAGCACGACAGTACAACCGGATGAAAAATACATGCGTCTGGCCATTGAGCTTGCGGTAAAAGGCGAGGGATTTACGAATCCAAACCCAATGGTGGGTGCTGTTATAGTAAAAGACGGTCAGGTGATAGCGCAGGGTTATCATCACATATGCGGAGATCTTCATGCGGAACGTGATGCGTTAAGAGATCTTTTGGAAAGAGAGGGCTCGGTCGGGGCGGCAGCAGGTGCTACCATGTATGTCACATTGGAACCCTGCTGTCATACAGGAAAACAGCCACCCTGCACGGAAGCCATAGTCGAAGCCGGGATAAAACATGTTGTTATCGGGTCACGTGATCCGAATCCGCTGGTTCACGGCAAGGGCGTTATGTTTTTGAGAGAACACGGCGTGGAAGTGACCGAGGATTTTTTGCGGGATGAATGTGATGCTATAAATCCCGTGTTTTTCAAATATATCACGACGAAGATGCCCTATGTGGTGTTAAAATACGCCATGACAGCCGACGGCAAGATCGCCACCGCAACGGGTGAGTCCAAGTGGATAACCGGAGAGGATGCGAGGCTCGAAGTGCAGAAGATGCGCCACAAATACATGGCCATTATGGCAGGCACCGGCACGGTACTTGCCGACGATCCCATGTTAAATGTCAGGATAGAGGGACTGAAATCCCCGGTGCGCGTTATTTGTGACAGCCGGCTTCGGATACCTTTGGATTGCAATATAGTCAAGACTGCTCGGGATATACGCACTATCGTGGCTTTCGCGGACGGTGATCCGGAAAAGGAAAAGATGCTCTCTGCTGCAGGTGTCGAACTGTGGAAGTTGCCGGGGGCCGACGGCCGCGTCAATCTTCCCGAGTTGATGAAAAAACTGGGTGAATCCGGCATAGACAGCGTTTTCGTGGAGGGCGGCGGTATCTTAAACGATACGCTTAGGGCAATGGCGTTGGTGGATCGGGTGGAATGTTTTGTGGCACCGAAGATCTTTGGAGGAAGAGACGCAAAGAGTCCCGTGGAGGGTGCCGGGATCGAAATCATAGGCGATGCCCTTGAGCTTATATTGGAGGATGTCCGCGAGATTGGCGGGGATGTGCTGTTGACGTATGTGAAGAAAGGTGAGAACGTCAAATAAATCAAGGTTGTAAAGAACAAAAAAGAAATAATGGTTTTAGAAATAATGTAAAACCGCCCGCTACGATCAATCAAATACAGTAGCGGGCGGTTGTTTTTATTTCAGCGATGCAAGCTGTGCTTCTAATTCGGCAATTTTATGGGAAATGGTTTATGTATGGGAGATGATTAAACAAGAAAAAAGCCTAATCGTTTGCAAAATCGCCCGGTCCGTGCTACAATATTATCTGTTTTGGACAGCGGTTTCGGCTGCCCTGTGGAGGTCTTATGTTTACAGGTATTGTGGAAGAAACCGGCGTGATAAAGCGCCTGAATATAGCGGGAAGATCCGGTTCTGTGGAGATAAAAGCAGCCGTGGTTTTACAGGGTACGAAAGCCGGTGACAGTATTGCAGTAAACGGGATATGTCTGACGGTGACGTCGTTAACTGCGGATTCTTTTACGGCGGATGTTATGGCGGAGACTGTGCGGCGCTCTTCGTTGAAGTCGGCAGCGGCGGGAGATAAGGTGAACCTTGAGCGGGCCATGGCTGCTGACGGTCGCTTCGGCGGTCACATAGTGAGCGGTCATATAGACGGCACGGGGACCATCGCGGACATGAGACGCGAGGAAAACGCCGTATGGATACGGATAAAGGCTGCACCCGAAATATTGGCTCTCATAGTAGAGAAAGGCTCGATATGCATCGACGGTATCAGCCTTACTGTGGCGGCAGTCACAGATGAAGACTTCAGCGTTTCCGTTATACCGCACACCCTGGATGTTACGGTTCTGTCGGACAGGAAACGAGGGGATATCGTAAATCTGGAAAATGACATAGTAGGGAAATACGTCCAAAAGCTCATGGGTTTGGGCGGGCAGCAGGCAGGAAATTCAGGCTCGGTCACCCGGGAGATGTTAGAACTTTTAAGATAAGGAGCAAAAATGGAATATCAGTACGATTCGATAGAAGATGCCATAGCGGCGCTTAAGGCAGGACAGGTCATCATGGTGACGGATGATCCCGACAGGGAAAATGAGGGCGACTTCATCTGCGCGGGAGAGTTTGCAACACAGGAAAACATAAATCTGATGGCCAGTCAGGCCAAGGGTCTTATATGCACGCCCATGAGTGCGGAACTTGCCGCAAAACTGGGATTTCCGCCAATGGTGGCCGAGAACACGGACAACCACTCAACTGCATTTACGGTGGCTGTGGATCACGTGGATACCACCACGGGAATATCCGCAGCAGAGAGATCCTACACCATCATGAAATGCTGTGATGAGAATTCAAAACCGGGGGATTTCAGACATCCCGGGCATGTTTTTCCGTTGACAGCCAGAAAGGGCGGAGTGCTGGTGCGTAACGGCCACACCGAGGCAACGGTGGATCTTTTGAAACTGGCCGGGCTTAAAGAGTGCGGTGTCTGCTGTGAAGTCATGGACGACGACGGCACCATGATGCGAACTCCGAAGCTCATAGAGCTGGCGAAAAAACTTGGTCTTAAGTTCATCACCATAAAAGATCTTCAAGACTATATCCGCACCAACGTAAAGCATGTGGTCAGAATGGCTGACGCGGCTCTGCCTACAAAATACGGTGAATTCAAGATCGCGGGATTTGTGAACGATATTACGGGAGAGCATCACGTGGCAGTCATAAAAGGTGATGTGGGCGACGGCGAAAACGTGCTGTGCAGAGTACATTCGGAGTGCCTGACAGGTGATGTTTTCGGGTCTGCAAGATGCGATTGCGGAGAGCAGCTGGAAGCGGCCATGAAGATGATCGAAAAGGAAGGCAGAGGCATCGTGCTATATATGAGGCAGGAGGGCAGAGGCATCGGTCTTATCAATAAGCTTCGCGCCTATGAGCTTCAGGAGCAGGGATTTGATACGGTCGAGGCAAATGTTAAATTGGGATTCGCACCGGATCTGAGAGAGTACTGGGTAGGTGCCCAGATCTTAAAGGATCTCGGAGTGAAGAGCCTTAGGCTTTTGACCAACAATCCGGACAAGATCTACGGTCTGTCTGATTTCGGCATAGAGATAAAGGAGCGCATTCCCAGAGAGATCGCGCCGCAGAAGTACGACCTGTTTTATATGCAGACAAAACAGAACAAGATGGGACATATTTTTAACGGTATAAAATTGTAAAAAAGGAGATAATACAAGATGAAAGAGATCAATCTGGTAGAGGGCAAGCTGGTAGCAAAAGACGGCATGAAGGTCGGCATCGTGGCATCACGTTTTAACGAGATCATAGTTAATAAGCTTTTGGGCGGAGCTGTGGACGGACTTGTGCGCCACGGTGTTTCTGAGGACAACATCACGGCTGTATGGGTACCCGGTGCATTTGAGATCCCCATCGCAGCACAGAAGATGGCTGCATCCGGAAAATACGACGCTATCATCTGTGTCGGTGCAGTGATCCGCGGAGATACAACACATTATGATTATGTATGCAATGAGGTTTCAAAGGGTGTGGCTCATGTTGGGCTTTCCACAGGTGTTCCGACACTCTTTGGCGTGATCACAACAGAGAACATCGAGCAGGCTATAGCAAGAGCCGGCAGCAAAGGCGGCAATAAGGGCTATGACTGCGCACTCTCTGCCATAGAGATGGTAAATCTGCTGAGCCAGATTTAAGATCTGTCGGAGATATTAGACAGGGACAGTTACGAAAGGAACACCATGGACGATTTATTTGATAAGATAGAGATTTACGATTGCCCTGACTGCGCAGGCGCAGGCGTTTTGGAAGAGGAGAAAGGCGCCGGCTTTTACTGCGCCTGTCTTGAATGCGGTGCGGTCACCGTGACAGTGGGCTATTCAAAACCCGAGGAGAGAGAATCGGCCGCTGAACGTGCCGCATATCTGTGGAATGTTGGCAAGGTCATATCACCTGCTCCGGGTGAATGACAAAAACGGTGACGAATTCACGTCAGACAGAGGATAGTTATGTCGTGGAATGAAAAGCCATTCGGTGATGAACAACAGAGTTCGGATAATACACGGACAGAGGAAGATGCTAAGAGGAAAATACAAAAGGCAGCAGAGGGCGACAGGATCTACCCGGTAAGCCAGTTTTTGGCAGAGCAGGGCGGATTCGGGGAAAACCTGTTTTTTGATCTTCACAAAGCATCTTTTTCGGTGCGTACAAATCTTTATGCCGTGAACCGGGCAAAAAAACTTTTACAGCATAACGCAGATGTCAATGCGGAATTCTACAAGATATACGGACAGGACGGAGAACAGCGGCTCAAGGCCGAGATGGAAGTGGAAGATGAGGTCATAAAGGACCGTAAGCATTATGTTTCCATTGTGTTGTCCAGGACGGCTGTAGAGAGAAAAGAATGCGAGTGCGAGCCGAGACGGATCTTTTACGGTTATGAGAGATCGTTTCAGCCGGAAGAACTCTGCGAGCATGAGCTGGTGCTCCTGTCACGCATGAATGACTATGTAAATACCGATAATCCCGGTGATGCCACAGACAGGGCGGCCATGGAATTTTTTAAGGCCATGGAGGAAGTGCCTGTGATTCAGGAGGGAGTTCCTGTCTCTGAAAAGACCAAGAGAAAGGATGTCTTCTTAAGCCCGCTTATATCTGTGGAGAAGGGGCAGACATTTCTGTCATTCAGGCTCGGCAGGATCGGTTCGAAGCCTCTGATATTAAAGAAACTCAGCGATTTTTCGGATGCATACGAAAACGAGCTGTCATACACTCTGGGGAGAAATCTGACTGTGGATTTTGCCGAGCAGGACTTTGAGGATGGCAGCAGGCAGTGGCTTAATTTTGTGATGCAGAAGGTGGATGACGCGGACAAGGTGAATATCCGCATAAGCCGCCGTTACTGGTACAGTGCTCATGTGAGCGCACAGAATAAAGAGGCCCTGGAAGGGGCTGTGCTGGACAGATTTTACGATCTTGCCGAGGGTGGAGTCTGTGAGGTTAGCGACAAAGCCAGGAGGAGCAGCACATACAATATCGCGGTGGGACACAAGGCCATGAGGGTTTTCGTCTCCACCAAAAAGATCACGGACTCGGGCGGCGAGCTCATAGGAGTTGAACTTAGCGGCAGGATGCCCGTGATGTTAAAGGGCACGACGGAAAGCTATATTCTGGACGAGAATGCGTTAAGCCGCATCAGCAAAGAAGAGGAGCGGGCGCTGATCCCTTTCAGGAGAGCTTCCGATGCTTCCGGAAATATCAATTTCAGAGTCGGAAAAGAGAAACTGGCGGAGTTTTATTACAGGGTGGTTCCCGCGCTGCTGGAGCAGCCCTATGTTGATCTTCAGGATGATCTTTCGGAGGCTGTGGCGCCGATACTGCCGCCGGAGCCGGAGTTCACCTTCTACATGGATATGGAGGATGACGATATAACCTGCAAGACAGTTGTATCTTATGAAGGAAAAGAGTATGTGCTGGGGAAGATAGGAAATCAGGGAGACGGATATCGTGATGTTTCCCAGGAAGACAGGGTTATCCGCAGCATAGAAAAATATTTTGAGGGAATAGATAAGACACGTGGGCTGTTCTGCTCGCGCACAGGTTCCGACGAGGTATACAGGCTGTTATCCGAAGGAGTGCCGGAGCTTTCAAGATTTGGAAAGGTAATGGGCTCGGAGAGGTTTGACAGGCTTAAGATAAAAGCATCTCCGCAGTTTAAGCTCAATGTTTCCATAGAAAGCGGTGTCATGGATCTTGAACTTCTGTCCAAGGATGTGAGGCCGGAGGAACTTCTGGATGTTCTTTTAAGCTATGAAAAACGCAAAAGATACCATGTTCTCAAGAACGGCGAATTCGTAACCCTTGCGGGAAACGAGCAGCTGGAATCACTGTTTGATCTCACGAGGAGCATGGACATTGATATCAGGGATTTTGCGAAGGGCAGGATGGAACTGCCGTCCTACCGTGCGCTCTACCTTGATAAACTGCTGGAAGAGCATGATGCCATAGTATCCGACAGGGATCGTACCTATCGTGCACTGATCAAGAATTTCCGTACCGTAAAAGACGCAGACTACGAAGTGCCTGAGTCCATGGCCGAGGTGTTGAGACCTTATCAGACCTACGGATACAAGTGGCTTAAAACCCTGCAGGAGGCGGGATTTGGCGGCATACTGGCGGATGAGATGGGACTGGGAAAGACGGTTCAGGCCATCGCTCTTTTCAAAAACTGGCATGAAGAAGGCTTGAAAGCGCCGGTTCTCGTGGTATGTCCGGCATCTTTGGTATATAACTGGCAGGAGGAGATACGACGCTTTGCGCCGGATATTACGGTTGCGACTCTGGCCGGTAACGCATCAGACAGAAAAGAAGTCACAAAGCGCATCAAAAATCCCGGAAAAGAAGGTTTTCCGGAGATCGTCGTCATAAGTTACGATCTTTTGCGCAGAGATATAAGCCATCTGGATAAGATACCTTTTCATGCGGTATTTCTGGATGAAGCGCAGTACATTAAAAATCAAAAAGCCGGCATGACCAAGGCGGTTAAAGGCGTTCAGGCATCATACAGATATGCCCTTACGGGTACGCCGATAGAGAACAGACTGGCAGAACTCTGGAGTATTTTTGATTTCCTGATGCCGGGATTTTTGTATGATTACGGCAGGTTTTCAAATGAGTTTGAGGTGCCCATAGTAAAGAGCAGGGACAAAAACGCCTCGGAAAAATTGAAACGCATGGTAAGCCCCTTTATATTGAGACGTCTTAAGACAGAGGTGCTTAAGGACCTGCCTGAGAAGCTTGAGGAAGTGAGATATGCCCGTTTCGACGGCGAGCAGAAAAAGGTATATGACGGACAGGTCGTTCTGATGAAGGGACTTATAGGTAAGAGCACCGGCAGAGCGAAAGCAGGAGAGGAAAAGATAAAGATCTTAGCCGAGCTTATGAGGCTTCGCGAGATCTGCTGCGATCCGTCATTGATACTGGAAGACTATGCCGGAGGCAGTGCCAAGAGGCAGGCCTGCATGGATCTGATAGAAAGCGCCATCGAGGGTGGTCACAGGATGCTGCTGTTTTCACAGTTCACTTCGATGCTGGAGCTTTTGGAAAAAGATTTAAAAGAACGAAATATAGAGTATTACAAGATCACGGGGCAGACGCCGAAAGATCAGAGACTGCGGCTTGTACACAAATTCAATGAAGGTGACGTGCCGGTATTTTTGATATCACTTAAAGCCGGCGGAACCGGACTGAATCTCACCGGAGCGGACGTGGTGATACATTACGATCCATGGTGGAATCTGGCGGTGCAGAATCAGGCAACGGACAGGGCACACCGCATAGGTCAGACCAAAAAGGTCACGGTGTACAGAATGATCGCAAAAGATACCATTGAGGAAAAGATACTGGCGCTTCAGGAGGCCAAAAAGGATCTTGCGGACGAGATCTTAAGCGGCGAGGGCAAGTCGCTGATGAGTCTTTCTTCCGAGGAATTGCTGGAGTTGTTGGGATGATGGAAAAACTCACAAACGTAAAAGCTTTTATATTTGACATGGACGGAACCGTCATAGACACGGAAAAATATTACCTGAGATGCTGGCCGAAAGCGTTGGCGCACTTCGGGTATGACGTGTCTTTTGAGGATATATTGTCCTTGCGTTCCCTGGGACGACCCTTCGCTCCGGAGAGATTAAAGGAAATAACGGGAGATCCGGACTGCGATTACTGGGCGGTGCGTGACTACAGACGCGGGCTGGTGGAAGAGTGCGTAAAGCAGGAAGGCATAGATGTAAAACCCGGTGCCGTAACGCTTTTTGAGGAACTTAAAAGACGGGGGATCGCCCGCGCCATAGCAACGGCCACGGACGAGGATCGCACGGCGAGATTTCTGGAAAAGGTCGGGTTATCGGGAATGTTTGATAAGATAATCTGCGCATCCATGGTGGAGCGCGGTAAACCTGCACCGGACATCTATAAGCTGGCGGTTGAGAGGCTGGGCTTAAAACCCGAAGAGTGTGTTGCCGTGGAAGATGCGCCAAACGGCGTAAAAAGCGCATACGACGCAGGGCTTAAAGTCATCATGGTTCCCGACGCAAGCGAGCCCGACGAAGAGCTTTCAAAGCTTTTGTTCGCGAGGGTTGAAACCCTGGAGGATATTTGTAAGTATTTACAGTAAGAAAACATTGATTTTTTAGTAACCTCGAAGTGTGGACTGTGCTTCCACACTGAGTGGAGGAATAACACATGAGCAAGACATATTTTATTGACAGCGAAAACGTGGGCGACAACTGGATATCACTCTTATCCTCTGTTACCGCGGAGGACGAGATACTGGTGTTTTACACAGCCAACAGTCCCCACATGAATTACAAAAATCTGATATTATTAAAGGAGTCCGATGCAAGGGTCTCTTTTATAGAGTGTTTTGAGGGCAGCAACGCCCTGGATTTCCAGCTTTGCACGGAGCTTGGATACAGGCTTCCGTCCATAGGTGACGGCGATTTCGTCATCGTGTCAAACGATACGGGATACGACGCCATAGTGAAATACTGGAAAAAGAAGGATGTTTCCGTAAGGCGCATGACCGGAAGGGAGTGTGTGGGCAAGAAGAAAGCGAATGCACCTAAAAAAGCTTCTCAACAGCAGAACGAAGCAGATGAATCTCCAAAACAAGAGAAAATCGCAACCGGGAAAAAACAGAGGAAGGTTGCGGCCGTAGAGAAACAGCAGGAACTTCAGACTGAGAAGAAACATCAGGAGTCTGCAACTCAAAAGAAACAGCCTGAATCCGCAGACTTTGTGGATGATAACGCCAAGGAGCTGCTCTTTCTCATAGGCAAGGATAACCTTCAGGATCTCCACGGTGCACTGCAGCTTTTCTACGGCAACAAAAAGGCGAAATCTCTGTATAACGCGGTCAAATCGGGCTCGGCTTACAGCAATTTCCTGTCAAAACATAAGGCAATGACAACGGCGGAAAAACAGGCAGCCTACTGCAGACTGATCTTTGAGACGGCGGAACCGAAGCTGGACATGCCCAAAGACTTCCCGCAGTTCGTCACGGACACATGGAAAAAGAAAAAGAATCTGAACTCGTTCCGTGCCGCTTTGCAGAGTAAATACGGCAAGGATCATATTGAAAAATACTACGGATTGATCAAGGCTCATATAAAGATTTTGGACAGGATCGATCCGGCTGACAGGGAAAATTGACGGAGATAATCTCGGAATAGATTTGGATATGATAAAGACAGAGATGGAACATTTTGATCCGGCACAGATCGCAGCCAGCGGTCAGTGCTTCAGATGGAGACAGACGGAAGACGGCGGATTTGAAGTCCCCGCTTTCGGGCGAGTGCTTAAGGTGTATAAGACCGGTGATAAGCGCTTTGAGATGGACTGTACGGAAGACGAATGGCGTGAAATCTGGAGCGGATATCTGGATATTGATGAAGATTACGGCAGGTTTGCGGACGCCATACTAACGTCACAGGATGACTACTTAAAAGGTGCATTCAAACTTGGTGAGGGTATCAGGATACTCAGGCAGGAACTGTGGGAGACGGTTGTGTCTTTCCTGATATCCCAAAACAACAACATCCCCCGTATCAAAAACAGCATAGAAGCGCTTTGCAGGGAGTTCGGTGAGGAGATCGAAGACGGCATCTTTTCGTTTCCGTCTGCAGAAACTCTGGCGGAACATAAAGCGGTTCTTTCGGAAAAGAGATTCGGTCTCGGTTACAGGGATGTTTATATACGGGATATTGCAGAGTATGTCTGCGGGCATGAAAGCTGGCTTGAGGATCTTAAAAAGGCAGACAGAGATACTGCATATCGTGAGCTGATACAGCGAAACGGTATAGGTCCTAAAGTGGCAAACTGTATTTGTCTTTTTGCGTTGCACCACATCGATGCATTTCCGGTGGACACACATGTGAAACAGATATTGGACCGGCATTACAGCGACGGTTTCGATTTTGACAGGTACAGCGGATTTGCAGGCGTTGTGCAGCAGTATATGTTTTTCGCAAAGCAGCAGGGCTATATCGGCTGATGCGTCGGATCGGCAGAACTCCGCAGGTACATAACAGTGATGTGGTACCTGTAAGTTTCGAAAGGGGATTTGATTTGGGATTATTGGAATATCTGAGTTGGAGAGGAGATCTGAACTTCAAAGACTTTCCCTTAAATGAAGTGGATGGGATGGTATTTTCGAGGTTGGTATATGCTCCCTTTGATCTGGTTTTGGGAAAGGGAGATATCGAAGAATACGGCGGCGCTGTGCCAAAGATGTACGTGGAAGA